>Ga0134125_10008933_pt1 | contig 11298 bp, 7 predicted proteins | sample KB31751_FD_96464 | JGI IMG/M metagenome (GOLD analysis project Ga0134125, IMG submission 96464) | Terrestrial soil microbial communities with excess Nitrogen fertilizer from Kellogg Biological Station, Michigan, USA - KB3-175-1 | ecosystem: Environmental > Terrestrial > Soil > Unclassified ...
ACCGCGGTCACCCAGGTGGTGGCCGAACACGACGGTGAAACCGAGCGTTATCAAGGCGACATCGTGGTCGTCTCCTGCGGCGCCGCCAACTCCGCCAAGCTGCTGCTGGCCTCCGCGAACGACAAGCACCCGAACGGGCTGGCCAACGCCTCCGATCAGGTCGGCCGCAATTTCATGTACCACGACAGCCAGGCCGTGCTCGCCCTGTCAAAAGACCCGAACCCGACCGTCTTCCAGAAGACCCTCGGCGTCGATGACTTCTATTTCCGCGGGCAGGACTTCTACTACCCGATGGGCAACATCCAGATGATCGGCAAGTCGCAGGCGGCGATGTTCCGCGGCGAGAAGCCCATCGAGACAAAGTTCGCGCCGAACTGGGCGCTGCACGACGTCGCGGCGCACGCGGTGGACTTCTGGCTGTCCACCGAGGACCTGCCGCAGCCGGACAACCGGGTCACCCTCGGCCCGGACGGAGCCGTCCACCTTGAGTACTCACCGAGCAACCCCACGGCCGCCAAGCGCCTGTACCACCAGCTCCATTCGATGCTGGGCTCGCTCGGCATGCACCCCGGCCACCTGGCTCACCGGTTCGCGTACATGAAAACCGACATCCCGATCGCCGGCTGCGCGCACCAGGCCGGGACCGTCCGGTTCGGCTCGGACCCGGCCACATCGGTGCTCAACACCGACTGCCGGGCCCACGAACTCGACAACCTCTACGTCGTCGACACCAGCTTCTTCCCGAGCATCAGCGCGGTGAACCCAGCCCTCACCGCAATGGCCAACGCCATCCGAGTCGGCGACCACCTGCTCCAACGGCTCGGCTGAACAGGAGAGGCGACCAGGCAACCGGCGCCAGGATGACCACGAACAGCGCCCACGGGTCGATGGCCCTGCAGCACATCATCGGCAAGCAGCTGGGATGCGTACGTTCTGGTCAGCGCGATACCGGCGGGAGGAACAGCGCGTAGCCGAAGATCATCATCCAGCCGGCCAGGAAGCGCGCTGCTGCCGCTGACCATCAGCGTCGGGCAGGAGCAGCTGGTGGCCATGGGCGCCTCAGTGGCGGGGGTGTGATCGCGTTCTACCAGCTCGTCCGGGGCGACGCTGATGATCACCCAGTCGTTCCTGTACAACGCGATCTTCTTCACCCACGCCCTGGTGCTGATCAACTTCTACGACGTGCCGACGAGCAAGGTCCCGGTCTACGGGCTGGCGTTCTCGATCGGCAACCTGTGCGGCCCGCGGATCCTGGGTCCCCTGTTCGACTCCTGGGGGCCGCAAGCAGATGATCGCCGGTACCTACATCGTCTCCGCGGTGCTGCTGGCCTTGTCTGCCATCTTCTTCGACGCCGACGTCCTGAACGCCACCACGCAGACCATCATGTGGGTCGTCATCTTCTTCTTCGCCTCCGCCGGCGCCAGCGCGGCCTACCTGACCGTGTCCGAGACCTGGCCCGATCGAGATCCGGCCGAGGCTATCGCCGTCTTCTTCGCCATCGGCGCGGTCGCCGGCGCCCTCGGCCCCGCCTTCTACGGCGCGCTGATCGGCAACGGCTCGTCCAGGACTGGCCTGTTTGTCGGCTACCTGATCGGCGCCGGCATGCTGATTGGCGGCCTGGTCGAGGTGTTCCTCGGCGTCCGAGCCGCAGGCAAGTCGCTGGAACAGGTCACCAAACCAGTCGCCTCAGTCGCCGAACCGGCCCCGGCCGTAGCCGTTACCCCATAGCCGCGATCCGTGGACCGGCCGCCTGCGCGACGTGGTGATCACGTGGAAGTGCGTTCTGGACTGGGGAAGCATCGGGCTCCGTGCTCGGTAGCGACGGCAACGGCGACACCGCCCCCCCAGCGCGGTCGATCGCGCCGAGTTTGCAGTGCATGTAATAGCCATCAACGCGATGGGTTTCGTATCTGCTCGACTATCTACAGTTCGGCGACCTCATGCACTGTGCGAGGCAGCGGGCCGCTGGTCATTCCTATGTGTGATCGCGCCGCTGCGGCTCGCCCTGGAACCGGATCCCCGATTAACCCCGTCGCGAGATTGTGACGCGCACCCTCATGGCCAGGCGGTGATCTTCTGGGTTTGATGATCCACGACGACCGCGACCGTCGCGATCGCGACGTCGAATGATGAGCCGCCGGGGACTTGGGGCTCAGGCAAACGACGGCCAGGTAAACGCTGGTTGTCGGCGTCGTTAACGAGTATGTCGCCGGCCCATGATCGACGGGAGCCTTGATTCACTAGTAGCGTTTTCCCGTGAGTTCGGGGGCCGTAAGTTCTCGCCTGGCGGTGTCCGCTCCCGAGGAGCGAGCCACACCGAGGCTCAGCTTTGACTTGTTGCCGTCGAAGTTCCGTCCGCCGGTGGCTCGTCCGGGCCTCGTTGCCCGGTCCGCCTTGGTGGACCGGTTGGCGACGGCCTCCGAACCGATCATCTCGGTGGTGGCGCCGCCTGGCTATGGGAAGACAACGCTGCTGGCACAGTGGGCCGAGCGGCGCTCGGGCCCCGTGGCATGGGTGTCCTGCGATGGCGCTGACAACGACCCGGTTGTGCTGCTGAGCGCTCTCGCGGTCGCGTTGAACGGGATTCAGCCCATCGACCAGGCGGTTTTCGCGGCGCTGGCTTCCTCGGGCGCGGGCATCACGTTTGTCCCGCGATTCGTGTCCGCGATCGCCGGGATCGACGGGCGGGTCCGTGTAGTGCTCGACCAGGTAGAAGTGGTGACGAGCACGGAGTGCCGTGACGTGATCGCCGAGTTCGCCGTTCGCCTTCCGCTGGGATGGCAATTGGCGGTCGCCTCGCGCATCGACCCGCCGTTGCCGACGGCGCGCTTGCGCGTTCAGGGCGGTCTTGTCGAAGTGAGCGCGGCCGATTTGGCGATGGACTCGCGGGAGGCATCCGCGCTGCTCAAGGGCGCCGGAGTCCAGGCCGGCGCGGCGAGAGTCGAGGAACTGCTCCAGCTCACGGAGGGATGGGCTGCCGGGCTGTACCTGGCCGCACTCGCCATGAGGGCCGGCGCTCCGGAAAGCGATGTGCGCTCGAGGTTCGCCGGCGATGACCGTTTCATGGGCGACTACTTGCGCTCGGAACTGCTCGACCACCTGTCCGACGCGGAAGTGTCGTTTATGTGCCGTACCGCGGTCCTCGATCGGATGTGCGGACCGCTGTGCGACGCCGTTCTGGAACGGACAGGATCCGGACAGATCCTCGAACGGATGGAGCGCCGGAATCTGCTGGTGGTTGCCCTGGATCGGCGCCGCGAGTGGTACCGCTATCACCATCTGATGCGCGAGCTGCTTGAGACGGAACTGCGGCGGCGGGAGCCCGATCTGGTCGCGGATCTCCATCTCCGTGCCGCCTCGTGGTACGAGGCGAATGCCGCGCCCGAGACCGCGATCGGCCACGCGCAACAGGCTGGAGACTTCGACCGGGCAGTGCGGCTGGTCCTCGACGTGATGCAGCCGGTCTGGGCCAGCGGGCGCGTGGACACGGTGCTGCGTTGGATGCAAAACCTGAGAGACAAGACCTCAGCCCAGCACTACGTCGCGATCGCTGTTCATGGTGCGTTGATCTTCGCGCTCCTCGGGCAAGCGGGCGAGGCCGAGCGGTGGGCAAGCGCCGCCGAGCGTGCGCCCACCACCGGAGTCCTTCCTGACGGAAGCACGGTCGAGAGCACACTGGCATATCTGCGCGCCTTCCTGTTTCGTGGCGGCGTCGAGCAGATGCGTCGCGACGCGCAGCTGGCCTGGGACGGACTGCGTCCGGACAGTCCGTACCGGGCGGCGATGCTGCATACCGTGGGTATCTCCTATCTGCTGCAGGGTGACGTGGACAGCGCGGATCCAGTCTTCGCTCGCGCTCTCGACGAGGCGAACCTCGCGAACGCATGGCCTGCGGTGGCAATGATCCTCGCCGAGCGATGCTTTGTCTCGGCCGCACACGATGACTGGGCCGAGGTGGCCGCGTTCGCCCAGCGCGCTGCGGAGATCGTGGAGTCCGGGGGATTCGAGGACTACTGGACGAGCGCCCTCGTGTACGCATGGGCCGCACGGTCGGCGCTGCACCGCCGCGAAATCTCGCAGGCGCGACTGTATCTAGGGCGTGCCGTTCGGCTGCGACCGCTGCTCACGTACGCCTTGCCGGCGGTGTCTGTGCAAACGCTTCTCGAATTGGCCCGCTGCTACATCGCGCTTGGGGATCCCGGGGGCGCCGCCGCTGTCCTCAGACAGGCTCACGAGATTGTCCAGCAACGGCCGGACCTCGGCACACTCACCGACGCAGCCGGTGACCTGCAGATGAAACTCGCCAGGATCAACCAGGTCTCCCACGGCCCGTCGTCGCTCACCGCAGCAGAGTTGCGGGTTCTGCCACTGCTGTCTACCCACCTTTCCTTTCGAGAGATCGGCGACCGCCTGTCCCTGTCGTTCCATACCGTCAAGTCGCAGGCGTACTCGATTTATCAGAAGCTAGGCGTTTCATCCCGCAGTCAGGCTGTAGCCCGAGGTCACGAACTCGGGCTGGACAACCAATAGCCCCATCGCCGCTTCTGGGGTCACACCAGCTGCAGTTCGCGGGCACGTCGGACCGCGTCACTGCGTCGGGGCGCGGCGAGCTTGCGCAGGATGTTTCGGACGTGGGTGCGAACCGTATTCACGGAGATGAACATGGCCGCGGCGATCTCCTCGGTGGACAGCAGTTCGCCGAGATAGCGGAGAACCTCCGTTTCGCGGGTGGACAGTGCCTCGAATTGGATCAGCGCAACGGCTGGAGCAAGTTGCGCCGTGTCCCCAGGAACAACGCGTTCACTGGTAGGACGTGTCGGGTCGAGCCAGCCCGTGATCGCTGCCTCGGATAGGCCGTACCTGATCAGCGCGCGTACTCGGGGTGTCGACTCGATGAACGGTTGCCTCAGCCGCTCCGGCCCGGCGATCTGCAGGGCCTGTTGAATCGCCGACGACGCGGTGCGGTCGTCACCGGTATCGAGGTGCGCGGATGCCTGGGCGAGCCAGGCGACAACCCGAATCCGGGGCGCGACGTCGCGGTCGAATCGCGCTCCGGCGTCCCCAGCGGCCGGCCTGCCGTCGAGCATCGCGGCGTGGGAGCGCGCAGCATCGGCGCGGGAACTCGCGTCGTCGGCCACGGTTTCGAGGATCTTCATCGCGGCGGCGGAGTCTCCGAGGGCGACGCTCATGTCGGCCGTCTCGAGGTCGATACGCCGACGAACCCAGCGAGGAGTGGCCTGGGTGTCCGCGGCCAGTCTGTCCAAGAGCCGGCGTGCTTCGGTCAGATATCCCTGCGACCGCAGGATTCTGGCTCTGACAATCAACAGCATCGGCGCCAGCAGCGGTTCGGCGTTTCGGCCGAGGCTGGCCTTGGCCTCCGCCGCCCACTGCCGCGCGGGGGTGTGTTCACACCGGTCGACGTAGGTCCAAGACAGCGCCAGTCGCGCGCCGAACAGATACGGACGGCCGGCGGGTCCGAGGCTCTCGGCTAGCCGGTGCCCCGCCAGGCCAAGCCGTTTCGCGCGCCGCAGGCTGCCCCGGGTGGCATGCAGGACAGCGAGCAGGTTGAGACTGCGCAACTGCAGATGAATCGATCCGGCCGCTGCTGCGTTCGGCCATCCAAGCGCGTTCAGAGCGGACTCGAGGGCAGCGATCGCCCCGCCCTCGGTGCCCGACCCAAGCAGGGCAATACCGTGATAGACGTTCACCAGCGAATCCAGCTCCGGATTGGCTGATGCTCGACGACCCGATAGCTGGCCCAGCAGGGTTTGAGCCTTCGTACCGACTGCCAACCCGTCCGCGTACGCGCCGGTGTCGGCGCAGAATGCCAGGCGGACGATCGCGTCGGATAGCACCAGCTCGACAGGCGAGGTTTCCGGATCAATGAGCCTGCCCGCGGCGTGAAGGTGATGGGCCGCCGCGGTGTGGTCGTGCCGCGCCACAGCCAGTGCCGCCTGGACGACCGCCGCGTTCGGACCTTCGACCTCGGCAGGCATCGGATTCAGCACCTCGGCATAGCCGTCGCGGCCGACAGCGAGCGGGTCGATCAGCGAGGGGACGAGCAGATCCTCGACGATCATCCCAGCGGCTTGGGTCCAATCAGCCGCGGTCGCGTGCCGCACCGCTGCCATACGCTCGCCGCGGAGCGCGAACCACCGCGCGCAGACCCCATGCAGCCTCGCCGCTTCGGCGGGATCCTGGTCGCGCAGCTGCGAGCGAAGTGGTCGCGCGAATACCTCAGGCATGCGGTAGCTGCGATCGCCACGCTGGGTCGTTTCGAGTAACACCCCGACCCGGGCGAAATCAGCGAGGATCGCGGGGCCGTCAGGGACCTCGACGAGTTGGTCCACGAGATCCGGCCACAGTTGATCGGAAAGGCTGAGCCGAACCAGGACATCGCATAGGTCACTGGGAAGGGTCGCGAGTAGCTCGGTGCGCAGGTAGTCGGCGGTGTGCCCGTCGCTTTGGGCCAGGGCGGCGGCCAAATCGCCAGGACTCACCTCAGAGGGAGCACTCGCGCCGGATGTCCCTGGTCTCAACGCCCGTTGCAGCGACAGCGCGACCAGCCGCACCCCTGCAGCCCAGCCGCCCGTATGCAGCGTGACGTCTTCCGCCATCGCCGGGGAGATCGTCAGCCCGTGTCCGGCCAGCATCTGCCTAACGTCGTTCTCGGAGAAGGCGAGCGCGTTTGCCTCGATCTCGGCCATCATGTCAACAAGGCGGTACCGGAGCAGCGGCAACGCAGGCTCGCCCCGGCCGCACAGCACCAACCGGAACTTCGGCCACGCGTGACGAAGCAAGAAATCGATGCCGTCCAGCGCGGCTGGACTCCCGATCCGGTCGAAGCCATCCACAACGAGGACGAGCGGCTCCGGCAGATCAAGCAGATCGGCGGCGAGTTCGGTCATGAACGACGCACCGACGCCGGAAGACGACACAGCCCGACCCGCGCGTTCCAGCGGCGCACCCGCGTGCTTGATCCCCTCCACGACGTGACCCCAAAACGCGCCCGGCAGGTCGCCGTGCCCGTCCACGGTCAGCCACGCCACAGGCCACGGCAGAGGATGCCGAACGCGCCAGTCCGCCGCCAAGGCGGTCTTGCCCGATCCAGCGGGTGCGGTGATCAGGGTCATCGAGCGCTCCCGTACACCGCGCGTCAGGGCGTCGAGCAAGGCCAAGCGGGAGACCAGAACGTCCGGGAGCTTGGCCGGCTCAAAACTGCTGATTAGGAACAACCGCTGCCGCTCGAGGACGTCATCGCCCTCCCGGGCGGTCGTATCCGTAACAGCTGCGACGCCTCCATTTACCAGCTGAAGCTCCCACCCGTGATTGCCACCTCGCCGACTGCTCGCGGTCATCTTCGCCAAGTCTCCTTCCGGCTCACATCGCCGACTGCAGATGCCCCGCGGCCCGCGGATGTAGCCGCCGTGGCGAAGGCTGGCGTCGAGCGACCGCGAACGACAGCACCGCCGTGCCGCCAACCGCGACGGCCGTCCAGCCAAAAATCGCCGACAGGCTCGCGCCATGGTCGACGAGATTGCCCACGCCGAACGCGGCGATCCCGTATCCAACCTGATAAAACGCGATTACGCCGCCGGCTACGGCTTCGCCCATCCCGGCGAGACCTTGTTGCCCGAAACTGATGGTTAAGGGCAGCAGGGCCGAGCAACCCAGCCCAGCGAGACGGAAAACGGCGACGCCGAGCCACGGCTGGCCATCGGGCAGCGCGGCGACCAGCGCAAAAGGTGCCGACCAGGACGACGGGCAACACGTGATACGTGACCCGAGCGGACACCCATCTTCCTATCGACGCGAATAGCACCCGTCCCACTGTGACCATCGCCCAAAAGGCGGTGAGCGCGATCGACGCCTCGGTCGCCGAGGCCACATGCTCGGTGGTGATGTCCAGCTGGGACCAGTTGCCGTTCATCGTCTCGCGGATGCCGTACAACACCGCGAAACCTGCGAACAGCCAGAACGCCGGCGGGACGTGGGTTGCCCAACCGCCGCTGACCGCCGTACTCGCGGAGGTTTGCAGCGGGAGCCTCACGCTGAAGAACACGAGCACGGAAAGCAGCACCGGCAGGCCCCACTAAAATCCGAGCCCGACGAACACCGCGACAAACACCGCTGAATCTGCAACCCATTCAAATCCAGGCTGCGCCCAGGCCAGCCACTATCCGGGCATGGAGGGTGTCCAGCCCGAGAGGTCCAATCGGGCTGAGATCGTGCACGGATCGGGGCCTCGGCAACTGTCACGACCGATCCCTCCTTCCATAACGTCCTGGCTGACTCGCTAAGACCCGATCATGTGCTCTGGCCGGGGTGTATGCCATCGACAAGAGACGCACGGCCCGGACCATTTGCCGTCATCGACGCCACCTACCGGAACCAGGCGGCGAGCCGCTGGCGCCCTCGGCTCGGATCGCACCTTCCACATCGCGGCCGTTCGCGCCCTCAACGATGCTCTCGATATCGTGGCCGAGAGCCAGGGCCAGCGGTCGGGCAGCGGACACCGCCTTGGCCTCACCCACCAGCGCCCCGACCGCGATGAGGGTGCCGACCACCTCCACCTGTGTGCATCCCGTCGCGAGCGCCCGGGACACGTACCACTGATAAGTCGCATCACTGGCGCCCAGCGCGTGCAACCCCGACAGACACACCAGGGCCTGCGACTTGGCGTCAAGACCCGTATCGACGGCGTCCGGATTCAGCCCGAGTAACGGACCCAGACGACTTCGCAGATGAAGCCCCACATCTTGCAGATCCTCGACGTCGCCCATCGCCGCACCCTCGCGTAGCAGCCAACGATCGCATCCATGAAAGAACCGCGGACGAGAGCGCGCATCAGTCGATTCGACTGAAACTACGCGCGCGCGGCCGACACACAAATTGGCGTACGGGCTTGGCGCGGCGTGGTTGTCGGTGTTGACGATGGTGACCGGCTATTCACGCTGATCGTTGGCGGTGCTGACCTCTCCCGTGGGGCACAGGACCTGCATGCCGGATGGTGGCAGCTGATCTCGACATACAGGGATCCGGATCCCAATGCAGCGCGTGTATTGACTATGCCCCGACCGCCGTTCACCTCGCCGGGCGATTTCAACGGTCAGTTGCAGCAATTCCTGGCCCCGCGCGAACACCCGGCACCATCGGGTGCTCGGGTGCTCTGGTCCCGCCGGGCCGACCGGATCGACGCCGATTCGGGCCACGATCCGGCCGCTGCCGCCGGTGCCACTGACGACCGGCCGGCGCAGCTCGACCTGGCTGCCGCGCGATCACTACATCCGGTTGGACTCCAACGACTGTTCGGTGCATCACGCTGATCGGTAGGCCCCTTTTCACCTTATTTTCCAACATGATCTTTCAGGCGACTTCCTCTATTTCCGCCCATTCGCGCTCCGCAAGATTCTTTGACATGCTGCGGGCGTTTTGGCTCGCACGCGCGAGCGATGGTTTACCGGCTCGGTCAAATCGAGATTCTCCAGCGCTGCTTTTGCTTGGCCAATCTGGCCTTACGATCGAGAATGTGGCCTCGTTGCTGGTGATTGGACATCATCGCGTCGCTGGTGCTTCTCTCAGCGAGTCTGGGAACCGTCCAGTGAACGCTCGTATATCGGACGGTAAAGAGCTTGTGGGTAACTCCCTCGATCTTGTCGATACTCCCTGTTCATAGAGCGCGCGACCAGCCAGAGTTCATAGAGGGGTAGCCAACCTATGAGGCGTTTCCGCGAGTGTCGCACGGAGCAGCATGGTGATTACCCGAGATCGCCAGCTCCTCGTCGATGATCTGTAAGGTCCGCTCCATCGCAACCGGACGGAGACCCCCGATTCCTTTGTGGAATGGATTGTCCAGCGCGTACAACAACAGCAGCATGGCCGTGATGACCGCTACGACTGTGCCCATCAGGAGAGCTTGAACGACGGCTCGTTCCCCCTTGTCGGCGAAGAACAACATGTAAACGAAGATCAGCCCGGATATGAAGAACAACACAATCCACAGCGGCGTCGGGATCACGCCGACCGCTCCGTGGATGCGATCGTTGCGAGCCGACTCACGATCCGACGTCTGACTGAGCCACGCGTCGAATGCCGACTGCTCGGCGGCGGTCTTCGGATCGACCGTCCGCAGCGTCTGAAATAGCTGCGACCCCCACGGGTTGAGCTGCTCGCCGAGCTTGCCTGCCTCCATCATCTCCCACTGCACACCAGCCACCGAACGTGCGTAGCAGACCAGCTCACCGGTCAGCCGGTCTCGTACCGACGGAGGAAACAACTGAGCCGTCTCGACTTGTTGTGCCACGATGACGGCTTCCTGTTCTGCTCCGGATCTGGCGGCGTCGTAACTGGTGAAAGCCAGGAAAACCACGAAACCCAACAGCACCGCGAATCCGGTCGCCAACACACCGAACACACCGGCGGCACGGTCTCCGTCGTGAAAATAACTGCCATCGGGGGCGTTGCGCCGCACGACCAACATCGCCGCAACAGCGACCGCAGTCACGGCGACGACGACGAGAACAGCGACGAAAATATTCATCCGACTTGCTGCAGTCTGACGCGTTTGCACGGTGACCGCATCCTCACCAACGGGTCCCAGCGAATTTCACCTGACCGCATTGAGCACTTGTCGTTCACAGCGCCCATGCACCTTCTTGATAGGCGTGGGCGTCCATCCATCGGCGCGTGATGTGGGTGGTCATGCTGGCGGCTCGCGCAGTCGGGCGCGGAGCGCGGCAGCAGGTCACGGGCGGAGCCCAGCGGGCCACGCGGTCCTAGTTAGATGCCCCGCGGCCTGGCGCTCAACGGGCCCACCCAGGGACGTCCATACCAGGCTCGCGGCACCGGGTCGAGCCCAAACAATCGACAGCAGTAGGTAGTGTCGCGCTATGCCTGGTCGGGGCGCCGAGCCTGGAACAGACCTCCCTGCGCGGCAGCGGAACCGGCGCGTCCGCCGCCGCGGCCCCGCAAGATGAAGGCGAAGCCGACCGCAAGCACGGCACCTAGCAGCGGACCGGCGACATACACCCAGTACGCGGTGAAATCAGCGCTAACGAGATCGGGACCGAAGGTACGCGACGGATTCATCGACGCGCCAGAGATCGGGCTTCCCCACAGGCCGGCCAACGCGATATAGCCGCCCACCCCCAGCGCCCCGAACACCCCCAGGTTCTGCGCTCCGGACGCGGTGCCAAGGATCACGCTCACCAATCCCAAGGTCAGGATCGTCTCCATCCAAAACGCGTCCAACGACGTATACGAATGCGCGGGGTAATTCGAACCATAAGAAGCCGATG
>Ga0134125_10008934_pt1 | contig 11297 bp, 14 predicted proteins | sample KB31751_FD_96464 | JGI IMG/M metagenome (GOLD analysis project Ga0134125, IMG submission 96464) | Terrestrial soil microbial communities with excess Nitrogen fertilizer from Kellogg Biological Station, Michigan, USA - KB3-175-1 | ecosystem: Environmental > Terrestrial > Soil > Unclassified ...
GATGATGACTTGGTCGGTATGCGCGTTGATCCAGGTTCTGATTTTGGCCACGAAGATCTGGCTCTCTTCTGGCCGGAAGCCAGCATAAATTTCGAGGGTGATGTATGACGATGTGGCGATCACGCAGTAGACGAACAACGCCACATAGCTGGCGGCGCTCGACAGCTTCGCCTCCGTCACGGTGGCGACTCCTGCTGCGATCAGCCCCCAGGGTTGCAGGAGTGGAGCGATACCGATCGCGTACCAGGGGGACATGTTATCCACGCTGGCCTGCCACTTCGGTGGTTTCTTTGGTTTCTTCGGCTGGCCCATTTTGCGGCGCTGCCGTATAGCTATGCCGATGAGGACCACCCCGATCGCAAGCTTGACGGCGAGCGCGGCGAGTGACGGTACCGTATTCTGCTTGGGCGGATTGTTGCCGGTAGCCAGGACGGTAACCGCGACCACGATCGCCAATGAGACCAACCATCCGAAGATGAACGCTGCACCTTTTCTGACGCCGCCCTTGGACGGCAGCAAGATCATGAACGCACTCAGCGGGAGCGGGTCCAGCGCAATCGCCAAGCCGATCAGGACCAGTTCAAGCGTTAGCATCGGCACCTCGCAGACCGACAGCGCAGAGTAGTGGAGCGCGCCGTCCCAGTTTGGCCGCGCGCGGCCGGAGACATTATTGCGCGGATCCGTCGTAGGACCACGAACGCGGCGTGCTCTGGGCAAGTGGTTTGTCCGTACGTGCGGTCTCCGTTGACCGGGCGGAGCCCACCAGGACTCTTGCCAGGAGAATCACACGATCAACTGGAGTGTCGGGCGACACGCACCGCCTGTTGTCGACGGGGCGCGATAGCTTGCGGAGGATGCTTCGCACGTGGGTTCGCACTGTGTTGATCGAGATAAACATCTCTTCCGTGATCTCCCTAGTTGAGTAACGCGCTGAGAGCTTCTCCACAACCTCGATCTCCCGAGACGTAGGTGGCTCGATAAGCGCTGTCCTGAATGCAGGGCTTTCCCGGATATGTGCATTACGGGGGAGCGAAGTGGCGACCGCGGATCGTCGCGCCGGCTGGTCGACGGATGCCTTGAACCTTCCCAGGGACGGCTCGAAAAGATGATCACGAACAACGGCAAGGCGCGCTGGAGCCACGGTGGTAGCGGCTCGGTCAGCTCACGGAGATCCGGAGCAGCCGCGAACGCTCCTTGTAGGGTGGCGGCGGCCCGCTTGGATTCAGCGGAACGTTAGTTGATCTTGACAAGTGATTGCGTGGCGGCTGGTGCTCACTCGGAAACTGGCAGCTGACCCGAGATGCGGAAGGATTGCTGGATGCGAGCATTGCAGTTTAGGGCTTACGGGGGTCCAGAGGTTCTGGAATGGGCAGAGGCTCCCGATCCACATGCCGGGCCTGGCCAGATCCGGATCGCCGTGCGGGCGGCGAGCGTGAACGCAATTGACCGGAAGGTGCTCACCGGAATGCGTTCCGGTGGCAAACCGATGGTCGGCACGGGATACCTCGGGTACGACGCGGCCGGGGTGGTGGACGAGGTCGGTGAGGGTGTGACAGGTGTCGCGGTGGGTGACGATGTCTTCGGCAACGGTCGGCACACCCAGGCGGAGTATGCCGTGCTGGACTCGTGGGCGGCCAAGCCGCCACCCATCGATTGGGCGGTGGCGGCTGCGGCGGGGGTGTCCGGTGAGACCGCTGAGCGTGGTCTTCGGCTGCTCGACGTCAAAGCCGGCGACACGCTATTCGTCGACGGAGGCGCTGGCGGCGTGGGAGCGGTCGCCGTTCAGGTGGCGGTCGCCCGTGGCGCGAGGGTGATCGCCTCGGCCAGCGAGGGCAACCAGGACTACTTGCGAGAGATCGGCGCAATTCCAGTGCGATACGGCGATGGCGTCGCCAACCGGGTGCGAAACGCGGCCGGCGGATCGATTGACGCTGTGTTTGATGTCGTCGGCCAAACGCCGGTGGGCGAGCTGGTCAGCCTGGTATCCAACCCGGCCAAAGTCGTCACCATCGCCAACTTCGCTGCGGGTGAAGCGGGCGTCCGGGTTACCGGTGGCGGTGCGGACAGCCGTGCCCCAGAGGCTCTGGACGAGGTCGCCGACCTACTCGCTCAGAACAAGATTGTGATCAAGGTACAAACCTTTCCGTTCGAGCGAGCCGCCGAGGCCTATCGCATCAGCCTGACCGGTCATCTGCGCGGAAAGCTGGTCTTGATTCCCTGATTTCGCGCTATCGAAATCGTAGAGATTCTGCGGCGAGGGCCTTCTCGACGCGCTCGCAGACGTGTTCGACGACGACGGCCCGCGCGGTCGGCTTGTGATCAGCGGGCACGACGATCCACGGCGCCTTCGGCTGGTCGGTGCGGGCCAACATGTCCTCGACGGCATGCTCGTACTGCGCACGCTTGTCACGGTTGCGCCAGTCCTCATCGGTGAGTTTCCACCGGCGCAGGTCGTCTTTGGCTCGGGCCTCGAACCGGCGCAACTGCTCCTCCGGGCTGACGTGCATCCAGAACTTGACCAAGATCATGCCTTCGGCTGCGAGCGTCCGCTCGAAGTCGAGAATCTCGCCGTAGGCACGTGACCATTGGTCGACACTTGCGAATCCTTCGACGCGCTCGACCAGAACTCGTCCGTACCAGGAGCGATCCAGGACGACCATTCCGCCCCAGCCCGGCAGAATCGGCCAGAACCGCCAAAGGAAGTGATGCCGCTTCTCGTCCCAGGTGGGCGCCGCGTACTGCGCGACGCGGACATGTCGCGGATCCAGCGGTTCAACGAGCCGCCTGATCGCTCCGCCCTTGCCCGACGCGTCCCACCCCTCGAAGACCACACACAGAGGCGGCCCGAGCTCGTCGCTGCCGAGGTGGCCGCCAAGCGTCAGGCGGTGCCGGAGCATCCGCTGCTGCGCAGCCGCCAGCCGCTCCAGCGCCTGCTGCTTTGGCGCGCGTTCGGACGGATCGACGTCGGCTAGTCGTGCGACCACCCCGATATGCTCGCACCACCGAGGTGCGCGCGCGACCTGCCGGGCCGGTTAGGCGCACATTCAGCGCAGTGGACGCGGGAAACGTCGGTAGCTGTCCGGTGCAGCACCCGGCCAGGGCGGCTCTACCAGACGTAGTAGCCGTAGCCGTTCGGGTCGCACTTAGCCATCATCTCGACATAGCGGCGGCCGGCGGTCCGGATGGCGCGGCCAACGCGGCGCCCGGCGTTACGAATTCGATTGCTCATCACATGCCCCTTGGTGATCGTCGTGGTCGTTTGCTGCCTTCGACCATGCCGCCGGATCAGCGGCGGCACCGTCCGTAGAACGGACGATCGGGCGGGTGATGTGTGCGTCAACCGATCAGGGGACCCTGCCACCGGGCCTGCGATCGGCTAAGTCGCTCGACCTCATGAGCGATGCCGTCTCACCGGCAGCCGGAACGGGCGGAAGAGGTCAGCGCCCGTCGCCGAAATTGCGTCGGAGCGTTTCTCCATTCGGTGAGCCGCCGAGCGCAGCGGAGATGCGATCCCAAGACCAGTCAGCTGCTCGAGCCTCCCGAACCGCCATCCGCAGGGCGTTCTGCGCGACTCGCCGGGTGTCGACCGCCGCGCTCATGAGTTCATCGAGGGACGTCGTCATGGCACGAATTGTGCCATGGACTGTGGCACTATTCGAGGAGTCGGACGCGTTGGCGTTGCCGATCCGACTCCACTCCGTACTTAGGCTGGACTAAGCCCGTCTTCACCCCCTTTGCTTAGTGGTCATCCTGCGGTTTGGGGTGCCCGTCGTCTGATCGGAATCTGACGGCCAGCGGCTACGGCACCATGATTGGCTGAGAGGAGCGAGTCGCATGCGAAGGAAGGCCATACTTGCCGCGGCTAGCACGGTTGTTGTCATCGCCGCTACCGGGTTGTGGAGCACTTCAGCCAACGCGCGTCCGCCGAGCCCGCTCGACGGGTATTCGAAGCTGGTCGTGATCTACGAGGAGAACCACAGCTTCGACAACCTATACGGGTTGTGGGGCAAGGTCGGCAACCAGAAGGTGAACGGCCTGAGCCACGCCGAAGCGGGCACCACCCAGGTCGACCAGTCCGGCACCCCGATCGGCTGCTTGTTACAGAACGACGCCAACCTCGTCCCGACGACTGCCACCGTCAAATGGCTGGACGGGTCGACGCATCCCGGCCTGCTGTCGCCTGAGTGCTCCAGCACCACGCCTAACGGGGTGGCCTTCGACAGCCACTTCACCTCGAGCGCGCCGTTCTCGATCAACGACTACATCGCGCCGGCAGACAAGACGTGCCCGCCGCCGACGGTCTTCGCGGCGAACGGCGTGGAGAAAGGTGACCCGCAAGGGCAACCGGGTGGATGTACCCGTGACATCGTGCACCGCTTCTATCAGGAGCAATACCAACTCGACGGCGGAAGGCAGGATCGCTACTCGACCGGGAGCGACGCCGCTGGCCTAACCCAGGGCCACTACGACACGACCCAATTGCCGGTCTACGAGTACTTGCACGCCGCGGGCGCTCCGAACTATGTGATCGCCGACAACTTCTTCCAGGCGGCTTTCGGTGGCTCGTTCCTCAATCACCAGTACCTGGTCGCGGCTCAGGCGCCGCGGTGGGACACGTCGCAGTCAGCCGTACCAGCGGGGAAGAACAGCGTTCTGGACGCGGCCGGATTCCCGAACAAGACTTATCCGTTGTACAAGCCTGATCCGGCGGTTGCGTACAACGATGGGCCTCTTACCCAGGCCTGCGGCCAACCGACGACCGTTCAAGGCTTCGCGTGCGGCAACAGCGCGGTGAACACGATGCAGCCGTCCTGGCAGCCAAGTGCCTTTGGGGCGAACGTGCTACCAGGCGTCAACGACGTTGATCCCTCGAAGCCGTTCTACGAGACGAATATCGGAGATGAACTCTCCGCGAAGAACGTCTCGTGGAACTGGTACGCCGGTGGGTGGAACGACGCCGCCGCTGGTCACGCGGATCCGCTGTTCCAGTTCCACCACCAGCCGCTCAACTACTTCCAGAACTACGCGCCTGGCATGCCCGGGCGGACGCACCTGCGGGACGAGACCGAGTTCGTCGCTGCCGCAGGGGCGGGCACGCTGCCGGCCGTCTCGTTCGTCAAGCCGATCGGCGAAGAGAACGAGCACCCTGGCTACGCGAGCACCGACAACGGTGATAGCCACCTGGTCGACCTGCTCAAATCCATTCTCGACGGCCCAGACGGCAAGAAGACGCTCATCCTGGTTACGTATGACGAGTTCGGTGGCCAATGGGATCACGTCGCGCCGCCCGGGCAGCGTTCCTCGGCGGCCGACGGGCCACACGATAACTACGGCCCTGGGACGCGCATCCCGGCCCTGATCGTCGGCGCCAACTTCACCAAATCGGGAGTCGACCACCAGGCGCACGACACGACGTCGATCCTCGCGACGATCGAGCACGCATACGGGTTGGATCCGCTGAGCAGCCGTGATGCGAAGGTGACCGACCTGCGACATGCGTTAATCGTCGGCGGGAATAAGAAGTAGCCGAGCAGGCAACGGGACCAATCAGCCGGTTACGTCGGTGATGGGTATGACTTGGTCCCTCAGCCCGCAGATCGAGATGATCCTGGACCTATCGCTGTCTAGCATTAAGTCCAATATCACGACTGCGGTGGTGCGACTGGTTCGACGGCAGCCCAGATTTCACGTCGACTGGGTTGGGTCGACTAGGAGGGATTAGGTTTAGCCCATTGATTTCGCGCCGTCGAGTGATTCGCGGATGATGTCGGCGTGACCAGCGTGTTGCGACGTTTCGGCAATGATGTGCAAGAAGACGCGGCGCGCCGACCATCTCGCGCCCGGTTCGAACCAGGGTGCCGACGGTAGTGGCTGGCTGGCGTCCAGGTCGGGAAGCGACGAGACCAACTCGTCGGTCTCACGCGCCACGGCCTCGTACCCGATGAGCAACGACTTGACCGTCTCGCCCTCGAGCATGCGGAAGCCGTTTAGCCAGTTAGACACGGCCTGCTCCTCATCCGGTGCGCCCATCGCTGATGGACCTTCGATGATGAAGCGGCTCCATTGTCGTTCGGTAACGGTGACATGCTTGATGAGGCCGGCGAGCGTCAAGTCGCTGACGGTCGTGCGCTGAGCCGCCTGCTCGTCGGTCAACCCTCGCAGGGTGTTGCGCAGGAAGAAACGGTGTCGTTCCAGTGCTTGGGCCAGGTCGGCGCGTTCTCCACCGGCCGGAACAGTGTCACTCACGGAGTTGAGGTCGGTGTCGGTGTCGGTGTCGGTGTCGTCGTGGGCGGAGTGGTCGCCGGCGTAGTGGCGGGTGTCGTATGTGGTGTCGTGGGAGTTGTGGTCGGTGGCTTGGTCGTGGGTGTCGGCGTGGGCGTACGAGAAGACGGCCTCGGCGAAGCGGACGTGGGCCGCGCGCTCGAGCTGGTACGCGACGGTGTGACGGACGAACCGGAGGAACTCGGCGCACCGGTGTTGCCGCCGCCGGCTAGGGACGGGGCCACGTCGGAGGCAGCACCGAACGTACCGGGAGCTCCAGCCGCACTCGACGAGGGGAGATCACCGCCAAGAAGAACCGGGCCAGGATTGGGCGCCGACGCACACCCCGCGCAGTGCGTTGATCCGCGCTTCGACGTCGGGCTGGGGGCTGCGCCGAGTGTCCGGGGTGCAACGTGCGAGCTTGGCGCCGGAGCGGCGAGGGAAGGATCTACGCGTCCGACCGGAGAGCTGCCGCCACGAACTCCATGAAGCACCGTCATCGTGATGACGCTGGCCCCAAGGATCGCCGCAGCCGCCACGCCGAGCGACGCTATCCTCGGACCCTTACGCAAGAAGGACGGACGGTCGTACGCCAGCCGGTGGCGCGCCACCGGCTGCTCTGGTGGCCTCGCAGCGTCCGAGATCGAATCCGGTGGGACGAACTGACCGCGTGGCGACGCGGCCTCAATTGCTGGAGCGTGTCCGGCCGGGGTGGATTTCACCGGCGAGGCGGCCGTTACCCGCGGTGGCAGCGGGCTACGGTCCGTGCGGCGACGTGCATTGGCCCGCTTCAGCTTGGCCGCTGCTGGGGATGCCTTGCGTTGCCTGGACGGACGCTTGCGGTCCTTCGACTGGGTGGAACCCTTACGTTTGACCGCCCGGGCAGCGCACGCGCGTGCGGCTCCGGCGACCGTCTTACGCCCTCTTTCCACCGCCGTCGGTTTGTCCGCGGTCGCGCCCGTGCCGCGGCCCCGGCCGGCGACCCGCTGGACCGGTCGCGGCCGGCTGACCGCCGCACGCGACTTACCCCGCTTGTTCGGCACGAATACCCCCGTGGCGGCGTCCGCGCCGCGGATGCGGCCGGTGCCGGGGCACAATCTACCGCGCCGAATGTGTTTGGTGATACAGGGCGGCTACGCCCGCGTGCCTGTCGATGACGTTCTGGCGTAATCAGGTGACGGCGGACAGATACCGGGCGGCAATGCCGTCGCTCTTTCTGCGTCTTCTAGATTCGGGGCCGACGTTCTTCCAGCCGCGCCGTTCGTTGTGCGGCGACGTCGAGAAGATTCTCGCTCTCCAGCCGAATCGCGCCGCCGCACGGCGAGCCGACACGGCTGTCTCGCTCGGACGGTGACGTGCAGTTTGCTCTCTGGAGTGCGCAGGGTCGGATCGAAGATCGCTCCGGGGCCGGCTTCGAGCACCGGGTTGCCGTAAGGTCGCTGCTCGAGGCGCACGCTCGAGAACGTGTGGCCGTGCAGCTCGCCACCGATGGTGCCGTCGACGCTGCCCGTTCCCAATTCGACCTGGCGGCCCGGCGATACGTGTCGCTCGAAGCGACGGGGGACTTGGCCCGCGCCGAGGCCCACCTCCGTCACTATGGCATCCGCCGCGGCGTTCGGGTCATCCGCGGCGGCCGAAGTCGGGCTGGGCGGCGTTGACGCCAACGGAGGAGCAGATTGCCCGCCTCATTTCCACTGGTCTGTCGAACAACCCGGACATCGCCAGCCGAACGTTTACTTCCCGGCGCACCCTGCAGTTCCACGTCTCCAGCATCCTCACGAGGCTGGATCTCCTGTCCCGGGTCGAGCTGGCCGCGGCGGTCGCGCGTCGTGAGGCGAACGGTGGACTAGATGACGCGACGGGCTGTAGCTGACCAGGCCGACGTGGGCGAAATCCCGTGTCCGGGTTCTTGACGAGGCAACCACCTGTGATGCCAGTATCTGTGCAACCACATCAGCGGTGCGTGGAGGACGTCATGAGCGGGTCCACCAGCCGAAATTCGGGGCGCCATGGCGCCAGCGAGGCCGAGGCCATATCTCGGATAGTGCAGAGGCTGCGCGAGCAATTCCCAGAAGTGCCCTCCGACGCCCTCGAGGAGGTCGTGCACGGACACTACGAGGAGTTCGATGGCAGGCCCGTGCGCGACTTTGTGCCGGTTCTGGTCGAGCGGGCCACGCGCGCGGACCTCGAAGCCGGGATCGAGTCGCCAGCGCCCGCCGACCCGAGCACGCGACATGCCGCCGAGGGTGACGGGCATCCCTGACGTAGACCAGGCCGGGCCTAATGAGGAGTGGTGCTCGTCGGCGGCCACGGCACGACCGGCTTGCCGATCTCCCATTCGTGACCGAAGGGATCGACGATCCGGCCCACTCGCCAGCCGTGTTCTTCGCTAACCGCGGACTTAGCGCTCGCGCCAGCGGCGACGGCTCGAGAGAATATGGAGTCCGGGTCCTCGACCACCAGCAGCGTGCGACTGGTCGTTCCACCGACGGTCCGCGGGACAAGCCGGTCGCCGCCCGACTCGATCGCCGCGATCCAGAACGCCGCGTCACCGACGGCCAACTGCGCCACGATGTCCTCTCCGCTCCCGACTACATGCAGCACCCTCGCGTCGAAGGCCTCTTGGTAGAACGCGATAGCCTCCGCGCCGCGATCGACCCATAGCTCGGGCTGAATCGAGATCATCAATGTTCCACGCTTCTGCTCGTGGCTACCGGTCCGCCAGAGAAGTTTTGCTCGCCCGGATGAACCAGCCGACGAGGCGGCCGACCCAACGCACGCGACTCAGCGTATCTGGGACGGCAACCGCGCCCGTTAGCGCCGACTCGGCGCCACGTTCGCGACGCTTCACCATGAGGTTGCATCCGATCCAGCTATTGGCTCATCTTGGCCGCTGTGGGCCGAGCGGCCTCAAGATCATCACCGGTTGGACTGGATTTGCTGACCGTGAACACTCATAAGTCCAAGATCATCCGCAGTATTGTCGGATGTATGAGCGGATACGTGACGGCGCCGAGTTTGACTCAGACGGAGGCCGCAGCGCGGGCAGCGCTGATTTCTGTACAGGAATACCAGGTGGTCGTCGACTTGTCCGGACTCGTCGATGGTTCCGAGGTGCGGTGTTCCTCGACCATCAGGTTCAGATCGCACGACACGCGCGCGGAGACGTTCGTCGACTGTGCAGCGCACGTGATGTCGGCGCGCCTGAATGACATATCGATCGCCGCTTCCGCGATCGCGCCGGGCCGAATTGCGCTGACCGATCTGAAGGAGCAGAACGAGCTGGTCGTGGAGTCGGTGCAACCGGAAACCGCCGCGGATTTCGGGGTGCACAAGGCAGTCGATCCAGCCGACGGCAACGTGTACGCGTGGACCTCGTTCGAGCCGGATGACTGCCGGTACGTGTGGGCCTGCTTCGACCAGCCTGATCTGAAGGCGACGCACGGATTGACGGTGCTCGCGCCCGTTGAATGGACAGTGTTGAGCAACAGCGGTCGGCCGGACGTCCGTCGATCTGACGCCATAGCTACGTGGACGTTTCCGACGACACCGCCGCTGTCGACCTACAACGTGGTGGTCCTCGCCGGCCCGCTCGTCCAGGTCCGCGCTCAGCGGGACGGATACGACCTCGGGTTGTTCGCGCGGGCCTCGTTGCGCTCTGTGCTGGAACGGGATGCGCCGGAGTTGTTCGAACTGACTCAGCGAGGATTGGCATTCTTCGGGGAGCGCTTCGGGCTGCCGTTTCCACAACTCACCTACGATCAGGCCTTCATGCCGGAGTTCGCCGGCGCAATGGAGAACTTCGGATGCGTCACCTGGAGTGACGCTGCGCTCTATCGCCACCAGCCGACCGAGTTCGAGCGCAGTGACCGCGCCAAGATCCTGTTGCACGAGATGGCGCATATGTGGTTCGGCAACATCGTCACAATGCGCTGGTGGGACGACCTTTGGCTGAACGAGGCGTTCGCCGAGTTCGCCGCTCATTGGTCGGCGGCGTCGGCAACCGAGTTCCCCGACATGTGGGCCGCACACTTGGCCCGCGGGCAATTGCAGGCTTATCTGGCCGATCAGGGGCCGGCGTCGCACCCGATCCGACAACGAGTACCTGATGTCGCGGCCGCGGCCGGCACCTTCGACACCATTACTTATCCCAAGGGTGCATCCGTCCTACGTCAGCTGATGGCCTACATCGGCGAAGACAAGTTTGTCGCGGGTATGCGGTCCTACTTCGCTCGATACGCCTGGACGAATACAACCCTGGACGAACTCGTCGACGAGCTCAGTGGGGCGTCCGGGCAGGACTTGCATCAATGGGCGCACGACTGGCTGAGCATTGCCGGCGTTGACCGGCTACGTCTCGAGCGCAGTGCGGATGGCGACGTGCTCGCGGCCGAAGGCCCACCCGGCGTGGCACCGCGCCCGCATGCGTTGAATATCGGCCTTTACCGGCGACATGACGACGAACTGCGGCGAACGGAGGTCCTTCGCGTCACCGTCGCCGGATCGCGCACGTTGCTTCCAGACCTTGGCGACGCCGACGTGGTGCTGGTGAACGATGACAACCTGACGTTCGCGACCGTCACAGCGGACGCCACGTCGATCGCGAAGCTGCTGGCGGAGGCGAAAATGCTGCCGACGCCGCTGGCGCGGGCGGTGGCGGTCGCCACGGCCTGGAATGTGCTCATTGCTGGCGACGCTCCAGCCGTCGATATCGTTCAGTCGTTGCGGAGCGTCATTGGCATCGAAACGGCCGAGTTCCTGCTGGAATCCTTTCTGAACCTAGCCATCAGGATGGCGGAGTGGTGGGTACCGCACCAGGTTCGCGATCAGCTGCTCGAAGAGCTTGCGGACGTCTGCGTCGAGCTGAACGACCGGCCGGAGCATCGCGCGGCGGCCCTGCGTGGGCTTGCCCGAACCGCGATCACACCGAGTCATTTCGACCTGCTCGATGCCGCCGCCGATACGCCCGACCTACGATGGCGCGCCCTTACCCGACTCGCTGAATTCGATCGAGCGGATGACGCCGAGATATCCGA
>Ga0134125_10008935_pt1 | contig 11295 bp, 7 predicted proteins | sample KB31751_FD_96464 | JGI IMG/M metagenome (GOLD analysis project Ga0134125, IMG submission 96464) | Terrestrial soil microbial communities with excess Nitrogen fertilizer from Kellogg Biological Station, Michigan, USA - KB3-175-1 | ecosystem: Environmental > Terrestrial > Soil > Unclassified ...
TGGATGTTTCTCACCGGAATCGCTTTTTTGATTTTTATGACCATCATGCGATTTATATTTTTCTATCATTTTGCTCCACTTAATTATTCATTTTCCAATTCTTTGCGCGCTTTTTTGTTAGGGCTAAATTTCGATGTAAGAATTGTTTGTGGCATTATTATTTTTCCTTTCGTAATCGGAAATCTTCATCTAAAATATAACGAAAAAAAACGGCTCACTGTTGGAAGTATCGTTGAAGTTTTCATAACCGTGATAATAATGGCTCTGCTGATTCTTTTTATGAAAAAAGGACATGCATCTTTTGCGGTTTTGATTGGATCGGCTGTTTTATTTCTCCTCATTTTAGCATGGCTTTTTGCAGCAAAAAATTGCAATCCTTTTGAAAATGTTCTTTCTGAAAGAATCTTCAAAATATATTTCTTCATTATTACGATCGTCCTTGTATTCCTTTATGCCATTGACTTCGAGAATTTTGATTATTTGCATGAACGATTGAATGCCAGCGTTCTTAATTATTTGGGCAATGCAAAAATCTCTTTGAATATGGTTTGGGAAACCTACCCGGTTTTCACCTTGCTCATTCTAATTGTTGTTTTCACTGCTCTCATCTTTTGGTTGATCAATAGATGGTTCAGAAGAACAGAAAAATCCATTTATTTGGCAAACCCGATTGCGAAATTTGTGACCGGTTTTGTCTTTACTTTATTATTGGGATTAGGAGTTTTTGGAAGGTTGAACCAATATCCGTTGCGCTGGAGCGACGCCTTTTCTTTTGATGATAATTTTAAAGCAAACCTTTCTTTAAATCCGGTGCAAAGTTTTCTAAGTACGTTGAAATTTAAAAACTCCACGTATGATTTGAAAAAAGTGAAAGAATATTATCCGCTAATGGTGCAATACCTCGATATTCAAAATCCGGATAGTTCGTTGTTGAATTATAAAAGAATCCACCAGGCCGCGGCCGCTGCCAATCCACCAAATGTAGTGGTAGTTATTTGTGAAAGTTTTTCGGCTTATAAAAGCAGCATGTGGGGAAATCCATTGAATACGACGCCTTATTTTGATCAAATGTGTCGCGATGGAATTTTCTTCGACAGATGTTTTACACCGGCTTATGGTACGGCGCGTGGGGTTTGGGCAGTAATAACAGGAATTCCGGATGTGGAATACCCAACCACTTCCAGCCGCAATCCAGCTTATGTAGATGAACACTCGATCATCAATGATTATAAAGGGTATGGAAAATTTTATTTTATCGGCGGAAGTTCAAGCTGGGCGAACATCAGGGGATTACTTACCAATAACATTGATGGTCTGCATCTTTATGAACAGGAAGATTATAAATCAAAACCAATTGATGTGTGGGGCATCAGCGATAAGAATTTGTTTCTCGAAGCGAATACTGTTTTCAAACAACAAAAACATCCGTTTATTGCTGTAATTCAGACAGCAGACAATCATCGTCCTTACACTATACCGGAAGAAGATAAAAAAGAATTTACGTTAAAAAATTACCCGGTTGATTCTTTAAAAAAATATGGTTTTGAAAGCAATGCAGAACTGAATGCATTTCGTTTTACAGATTTTAGTTTTGAAAAATTTATAGAAGCAGCAAAAAAGGAAAGCTATTTTAATAATACTATTTTTGTTTTTGTGGGCGACCATGGAATTCGCGGAGATGCTGGGAACATGTTTCCAAAGGCATGGGAGACAGATGGATTAACCACGCAACATGTGCCGTTGCTGTTTTATTCGCCGGCTTTACTGACGCCAAAACGGATTGACAGAACCTGCTCACAAATTGATTTGCTTCCTTCCGTTTCTTCATTGGCAAAGGTCTCTTTTACCAATACTACTTTGGGAAGAAATTTGTTTGATACCATTCAAAACAAGGCTCGTTTTAAAAATCTCGCCTTTTTATTCAATCCCGATCTGAAACAAATCGGAATCGTTACGGATGAATATGTTTATGTTCATAATCTGTTGAGCGGCCAGGAAGATTTCCGTTCGTCCAAAAATAATTTACCATTGCCACAAACAGAAGAAACAACATCCGATAAAAAAGCATTAAAAACGTTGTCAGAAGCATATTATCAAACGGCAAAGTACATGCTCTTAAATAATAAAAAGATCAAAGAAGCTGTCAGCAAATAAACTAATAAATGTGTTTTCCATTTTTCAATCATGATCTTCAAAGCTAAAATTCCAAAAACGGTTCCATTAACGATTCAATGGCTTTTGATGCTTTGGTTTATTTACCTGATCATTTTTACAATGCTTCGTATCGCGACTGTGGTTTTATTTATTCCTGCCAATATAGAAGCACGCTCGCTACTGCCTTCATTCTGGCTTGGTTTCCGATACGATGCCAAATGGATTTCAATCATTCTTCTACCAATTGCAGTACTTTCTGTTTATCCGCGGTTTTCTCCTTTTTTTTCTGAAAAAAATAAAAAATTTTGGTCTTATTACCTTGCAGTCACCACACTAATCGTTTTATTTTTTTTCGGTGCTGATTTTGGAAATTTCAGCTACAATCATACACGCATCAATGCCAGCGCTTTAAATTTTGCTGAAGATCCGCTCATTTCATTTCAAATGCTCTGGCAAAGCTATCCGATGGTATGGCTGGTAGCCGCGCTCGTGATAGCGGTTTTATTGCTTTCAAAACTTTTTAAACGCACCCATGTTCTGACAACAAAAAGAAACCTGCAGGAAAATAAGATCTACAAAAGACGTTGGCACGTCGGCGCTATTATTTTTTTGCTGTGGTGTTTGTTTGGCATTTTTTCTTTCCATCCTATAAAATGGAAGGACGCATTTGAACTAAATGATAATTTCAAATCTTATGTAGCATTAAATCCATTACAAAATTTTTTTACCACCTTACAATTCAGAAAGCCTTCCTTTGATGATGCAAAGGCAAAAGAATATTTTCCGCTGATCGCAGATTTTTTACAATTTGACAGCAAAAATATTGCAGATGGGGATTATTCGAGAGATGTATTACCGAATAGCAAATCGCTGGAAAGCCGGCCCAATATTGTTTTAATAATTTGCGAAAGTTTCAGCATGTATAAAAGCAGCATGAGCGGCAATCCATTAAATGCTACTCCCTATTTTAAACAATTATGTGATAGCGGCATTTTTTTTAACCGTTGTTTTACGCCTACTTTTGGAACCGCACGAGGCGTTTTCGCCATTGTTACCGGAATTCCGGATGTGCAACTTTCAAAATTTTCTACACGCAATCCGCAGGCGATTCAACAACATACGATTATTAATTCTTTTGAAGATTACAATAAGTTTTATTTCCTCGGAGGCAATAGTGATTTTAATAATTTTGATGGCTTAATAAAGAATATAACCGGCGTTAAAATTTACCAGGAAGGTTCTTTTAAATCCAAACCTTTGAACGTTTGGGGCATCAGTGATAAGAATCTTTTTTTGGAAGCTGAAAATGTTTTTAATGAACAAAAAAAACCTTTCTTTGCAATCGTTCAAACAGCCGATAACCATCGTCCTTACAGCATTCCACCAGAAGATACTGATTTCGAAAAAAGAATGGTAGATGAAGACACACTTCATAAATATGGCTTTGAATCATTGCAGGAATTCCAATCTTTTTGCTATACCGATTATTGTTTCAAAACCCTTATTGAAAATGCAAAAAAACAAAGCTGGTTTGATAACACCATTTTTGTTTTTGTAGGCGATCATGGTGTAGAAGGCGAGACATCAGCCATGTATCCGAATGCGTGGGACAAAGGAAGTCTGAGTGACGAGCATGTGCCACTTTTATTTTATGCGCCTCAATTATTAATGCCGCAAACGCATCACGAAGTAGTTTCACAAATTGACCTGCTTCCTACACTTGCAGGAATGTTGCATCAGCCATATACAAATACGACGTTAGGCAGAGATGTTTTGAATTCAAAAAATAAAATGGATGCGGCATTTATCATTCATCACGATGAAGGAAATATTGGCATTGTTACTAATGATTATTATTTTGTAAAAAATTTGAGGATCAACAAACAAACCCTGATGCCAGTTAAATCCAATTCACTGACGTTAGACTCGAAAACTAGAGATTCAGTAGAAAATAAATTATCGCAACTGACCTCAGGGATTTATGAAACCGCGAAATGGATGCTTGTGAATAATAAGAATAAATAAGGTTTAAAGTTGAAGGTTCAATGCTCAAGGTTTCAACAAACAAACAAATAACCACAATTTTTATTCATTCTTCTTTTTTAATTCTGTTGACTTTAAATCTGAATGTTCGTTTTGTTGCACTGTTTGATGTCCTGTATCTACTTCCACGGTTTTTGTAGTTACTGCGTATTCATCAGGGTGAATTTTTGAACCAAATTTTACTGCATACGCCTTTGTAAATTCCGCACCAAAATATAAGATCATTGCGGAAAAATAAACCCATAATAACAGGATTACCAGGGAACCCGCTGCTCCGTAAGTACTGCCAACATTGCTTTTGCTGATATAAAATGAAATTCCGAATTTGGCAAGCATGAATAAAATCGCGGTGGTAATTGCCCCGGCTGCCACATCTTTCCATTTTATTTTTGCATCAGGAAGTACCTTGAAAATTGCTCCAAATATCAGCGCAGTTACGATTAAAGTAATAATGAGATTGATGATATAAAAAACAACTACCGCCACGTCCGGAAAATGTGCTTTTAAGGAATTACTAAAGCCATCAATTAATGTGGAAATGCTCAATGAAACGAGCAGCAAAAATCCCAGTCCCAGAATGATTGAAAAAGATAAAAAACGGTTCTTTAATAATTTAAGCCATCCTCTTTTTGGTTTCGGCTTCAGGCCCCAGATGTTGTTGATAGAGTTCTGAATCTGGGCAAAAACGGTGGTAGCACCAACCACCAAGGTGATAACGCCAATAATCACAGCAACTTCACTTTTGCCTGAAAGCGACGCGTTTTTTATCATTTGCTGTAATTGAATCGCCGTGTCGTGCCCAACAAAACCATTTAGTGTAGAATATACTTTTCCTTCAGCCGCGTCTTTTCCCAAAAAAAGACCGCTGAGAGAAATGATAATAATGAGTAGCGGAGCCATTGAAAAAACGGTATAATAAGCAAGTGAGCTGCTCAATACCGTTACATTATCGCTACCAAATCCTTTGAAAGAATTTTTGAGAATCTCCCAAATACTTTTAAAAGTGATTTTCTCCTTCATGCCAATCTTTTTTCGAATTACTGCAAAAAAACTACCAACATATTTTTGAAAGAAAATAAAAAGATTCTTTTTTTTAAAAAAAACAGTTTCAGTGATTGATTGGAATAGAAAAATAAAAAACAGATCCCTTACCCTCCACACTTTCGGCCCACACGTGGCCTTTATGTGCTTTTATGATTTGTTGACATAGAAACAACCCCAGCCCGATTCCTTCAATATTTGTGCTCTTCTCAGCCCGGTAAAAACGTTCAAAAATGTATGGAAGCTCTTCTTTTGGAATGCCCATTCCTTCGTCTTTTACCGAAAATATTACCGAGTTCTGATCAATTCGTGAAAAAATCTGAATTGTCGATTTCTTGTCTGAATATTTAATCGCATTCCCAATATAATTCGTAATTACCTGTATTAACCTATAGCGGTCTGCACAAACATCCACGTTCGCACTGCTATCAAAATTTATTTTAAAAGAAGGATGTAATAATTCTACGGTATCAATAGCTTCTTTTGCCATCTTATCAAAATTAAATACTGACGTTTCCAGGTTGATATTTCCTGAATTAATAGTAGAAACTTCATATAATTCTGAAATTATTTTTTGCAAACGTGTTACACTGTTTGTGTTTCTTGTCTGCATTTTTTTGATCAAGTCCATATCATTCGCATCAATTGCTTTTTGCATAATGTCATTGATCAACGTCATGTTTGCTACAGGGGTTTTTAGCTCATGGGCTACAAAGCCAATCGTGTCTTCCCTTTCTCTCTCAAGTGATTTGTAAATGGTGACATCATGGACAACCAAAAGCATGTTATTGTTAGCAAAATCACGTAACGGAGTACAACTAACTTCAAAAATTCTCTTTTCTATAGAAGGAATATCCACCTCCAGTTGCCTGTTTGAAAAACTATTTCCGGTAAGGGCAGCCTGCTGCAAAGAGTGCAACAGCTCATCATTCTTATCATAAGGTTTGATAAGGCTGGCAACATTTATGGTCGAAATCTCCGGCACTTTATTTCTAAACAATCCTGCGAAGGCATTATTGGCTTTTATGATATCCAATTTATTGTCGACAATGATCACTACATCCGCAATAGAAGCAAGGATGCTTTCATTAAAATCATTCAACCGCTTCAGTTCCAGCTCGGACTCTTTTTGCTTGTGAATATTTTGAATAACTTTTAAAATACGTATTGCGCCTTTATGATCTTTTACCAAAACTGTTTCTCCGGATACCCAAGTGATGGTTTTATTTTTATTTACCAAATAGTTGTTGTCATATGCCTGTCCAGAGTGTAACACAGTTTCACGTTCACGTTCCGGTAAACCTTTTTCCAAATCTTCCTTTGTAAATAAAATCTTCACGCTTTGCCCAATAATATCTTCCTCTTTATAGCCAAAAGAAGCACTAAAAGAATTATTTATTGCCAGCACAATTCCATTTTCATCAGCTATTAAAATATTATTTTCTCTTGCATTATTAAAAAGCGCATCAAAGAAATCAAAATCTAAAGTTGCATCGTTGTCATTATTCATTGGAAAGCAATTTTGCTGTGTTTTTTGTGGGAGTCAGAATTAAATGTACTAAATGGTTTTTAAACTCCGCTAAAAGATTCATAATTCAGCAACAAAACAAATAATCAGAAATGATATTCTAGCATTATTGCTGCTGCTGTATCCGCTAACAAAATCATGCCTTTAATGATTTTCATCTATTTATTGAGCTTCTTTCGCCTTTATTTGTTAAATCCTACAGGAGAAGGCAATTTTTTACAGAAGTGGGAAGTTATTACTCTGAATAACATTTTAATTTTGCGTTCTGAAATTGGAAATGGAAAACTTTTTGCAGCCAACATGCTGATTACAGATCCTTTTAATTTCAATAAAAGCTGAAAATCCTATGAACCTGAAACCATCTGAACACTTATCTCAGAGACAAATTGCCCGTGGCCTTGATTTGGTAATTAAAGAAGGAATGGTCACCGAGGCTATGTCCGCACTTACGGGAGGCACATTCCTGGTAGCGCTCGCTATTCTGTTGGGTGCTTCCAATTTGCAAATCGGTATCCTTGCTGCATTACCCAGTTTTTCCAGCATTTTTCAACTTGTAGCTATTTTTCTTTTACAGAAATATAACAACCGCCGTGGAATTGCGGTTATCTGTAATATTTGTGCCCGCGTTCCGTTGCTGGTAATCGGCTTACTTCCCTTGTTATTTTCAAAATCCACGAGTATCGAGGTTTTGATTTTTTTATTATTTTTCTATTATTTTTTCGGTTCCATCGCCGGTGCAAACTGGAATTCGTGGATGAAAGACCTCGTTCCCGAACAAAAACTGGGCACTTATTTTTCAAAACGTACACGGTTTACACAAATTTTAAATGTGGTTTTGAGTCTTACTGTGGCACTTTCATTGGACTATGTAAAAAGAGTGAATCCCGGAAGTGAGCTGATTACTTATGCTTTTATGTTTATCGCTGGCGGCATTATTGGTTTGATTTCTGTGTGGTTGCTTTCTAAAACTCCGGAGCCGGCCAATTATTTACCCAAAGACAACATCCTCAAATTACTTAGAAAACCTTTGATGGATAAAAACTACCGGAAGCTATTAATTTTCAATTCCTTTTGGTCTTTTGCATTGAGTATCGCTACCCCATTTTTTACCGTTTATATGTTGAAAGCCCTAAATCTTCCGCTTTCTTATATTATCGCATTTGGAATTATGGGTCAGCTTGCAGGAATTTTTGCCATTAAATTATGGGGGAAATATTCTGATAAATTCAGCAATAAAACAGTCATAAAAATTGCAGCGCCGCTGTACATTTTGTGCATTCTTTCCTGGCCTTTTGCGGGAATGGCGCCTTCACTTTTATTCGTTTCGCTTATTGTCGCGATGATCAATATTATGAGTGGAATTGCTACTTCGGGTATTAATCTTTCTATTGGAAATATTGGTTTGAAACTGGCGTCAAAAAATGAAGCGATTGTATATTTGACAGCCAAAAACATGATCGTTGCATGTTTCGCTTCTTTAGGACCGGTAGTTGGTGGTTTCCTGGCAGATTATTTTTCTTATAGAAGTTTTGTGTGGAATATTCAATGGGAAGGTCCACATGGAACACGTATACTCACTTTGCTGGAATTGCACAGCCTTGGTTTTCTGTTTATTATCGGCGGTGCGCTTGCATTTATCGCTTTAAAAACGCTCAGTTTGATCAATGAGAAAGGTGAAGTTCCAAAAGAACTGGCTATTTCTGAAGTGAGAAGTGGTTTTAGAAATGAATTTAAAAACAAGCTTACACGGGAAGCACTTTTGTCGCTGCTTTATACTCCCGTTCATTTTCAAAATCTGTTACAGAGAAAAATTAAAAATACCATCGAAAACAAGCTGGTAAATATGCGCAAATGGCGCTCAACTCTTGCAGAAAAAAGGACAGCTTAATGTTTATATAAACTTTTCTCATTATAAAGTTTTTGTATTTCAACAAACCAATAAATAATATCAATTCCGATTTTCATAACCTTGCTTCTTATTCCAGTCAATATGAACGGCTCATTCTTTCAACAAGTTAAACTGCATTAATGGATCATTTTCTAAAAGAAGTTAAACCGAACTGACTAAGACAGCGGTTTGGTAGAAGAAATTCTTTTTTAAAAACTGCACAAAAATTGCAGCTCACATTGATTGTTTTTAAAGACACATTTTCCCCGTCAACGAACGATTGTTTATAAAGTTTCAGAAGCTTTCTTATTTCTATTAGTTCACTCTTTTGATTGGGGAACCTTGTGCACTTAAAATTTACTACAATCTTTTTATCCTGATATTTTTAAACCACACATCATCTCCGTGATCCTGTAAAGCGATTTTTCCCTTTTTGAAAGTTCCAAAATCAGGCATCTTTTTGAATTTGCTGATTGCTACCATTTTTTGCCAGTTGTCGTCCCATAAATGAGTAGAAAGTGTGTGCACACCGTTCATATAAAAATCAAGTTTGCCATTCAAAGATTTTATTTCCACCTGGTTCCATTGGCCCAGAGGTTTTGCTACTTCCTTTGAAGCCAAAAGATCATAAAGATCGCCAGCCCTGTGGGTATAAAGCTTTCCATCCGGCTGACCCAAACGGGTAGGAGTACCATTATCCAGAATCTGCATTTCTATTCCTGTTTCGTAGCTCTCAGGATATTTAACAGGATCTTCATTTACATAAAAAATAATTCCACTATTTCCTTTTTCTGAAATTTTCCAATCTAATTTTAAATCAAAATTTCCATACTCCTCATTCGAAGTCAGATCGCCTCCTTCTTTGTCTTTTGCAGATGCATCGAGGTGCAGAACACCATTCTCTACTTTCCATTCGTTTCCCACATTTTGTTTACCGTAATTATGCCATCCGTTGGTTGTTTTTCCATCAAACAGTACTTCCCAACCGGAATCTTTTTCAGTTTTTGAAAGCTGGTTTTGTACGCTATTTATTTTTAAAGAAGAGCACAAAAAAAATAAAACTGCTGCCAAAGAAAAGGTGATTGATTTAATCATAATTTATAATTTAGAAAAATGAAAAACGAGGTCAAATTTATTTGAAAAAGAAATATTACGTGTTTTTTTTCTTGTTGGGTAAAACTTAAGCCGATATAAGCAAGTACATCTGTAAAAACGCTTTATTGAAAATCAAGAAATTAAATTCCCAACACAGAGCGGTTTAGATTTTCATCGTAATTTGTTCCGGCAAAATCATCAAATGCTTTATCAGTAACATGAATTATATTTTTCCTAATGAATTCCGCTCCTTCTCTTGCTCCGTCTTCCGAATTCTTCAAAGAATCTTCCCATTCCAAAACGGCCCAACCAGGGTAATCATAAGCAGACAATTTACTAAAAATTGCTTTAAAATCTACCTGTCCATCGCCAAGCGAGCGAAAACGTCCGGCCCGATTTAGCCAGCTTTGATAACCACCATAAACACCTTGTTTTCCGGTAGGATTAAACTCTGCATCTTTTACATGAAACGCCCTGATGCGCTTGTGATAAAAATCAATATATTCAAGATAATTAAGACATTGTAAAAGAAGATGCGAAGGATCATAAAGCAGGCATGCTCTCTTATGAAAATCTACATTTTCCAAAAACATTTCAAAAGAAATTCCATCGTGAAGATCTTCTCCCGGATGAATTTCGTAACAAACATCAACACCGCATTCATCAAAAACATCGAGGATCGGAAGCCATCTTTTTGCCAATTCTTTAAAACCCATTTCTACCAATCCTTCCGGCCTTTGCGGCCATGGATAAACAGTCGGCCACAACATAGCACCGCTGAAAGTGGCGTGTGCGGTCAATCCCAAATTTTCTGATGCTTTGGCAGCATATTTTAATTGTTGCACTGCCCATTCCTGCCTTGCTTTGGGATTCTTACGATATTTTTCAGGAGCGAAACTATCGAATAGTGTATCATAAACAGGATTAACGGCAACCAATTGTCCCTGCAAATGGGTAGAAAGTTCCGTAATATCCAAACCAAAACTTTTGACCGTTCCTTTCAATTCATCTGCATACGTTTTGCTTTCTGCGGCTTTTTGCAATTCAATAAAGCGATCATCTAAAGTAGGTAATTGAACACCAATGAATCCTTTGTCTTTTGCCCATTGGCAAATATTTTCTAAATTATTAAATGGCGCTTCTTTTCCAATGAATTGCGCGATAAAAACGCCAGGGCCTTTGATTGTTGTCATATTAATTTATTTGGGAGTGTAAGTTATTAAACGAAACCGAACTTTAATATCGTCGTTATTTCTGACACCGATAATAATTGAGCCTTCTTTAATTTTATCGAAAAAATGATTGAAAATGACTTTAAGAGTAGGTATATGAAAGTCAGCCTCATGATGGCCAGGTCTTAGAAAAATAACGGCATAAAACTGTAAGTTTTCGGTGAAAATCAAATTTCCAAAATCCGTGTCTTGAGTAATAATTACTTTTTTTTCTAAAAATGTTTTTTCAATAATTGCTTCATCGTTCAATCCATAAAGGTTTTCTAAACGAATTCCCGAGACCTCAAAACTATTTTCTTTTAACCAGTCGATAA
>Ga0134125_10008936_pt1 | contig 11294 bp, 9 predicted proteins | sample KB31751_FD_96464 | JGI IMG/M metagenome (GOLD analysis project Ga0134125, IMG submission 96464) | Terrestrial soil microbial communities with excess Nitrogen fertilizer from Kellogg Biological Station, Michigan, USA - KB3-175-1 | ecosystem: Environmental > Terrestrial > Soil > Unclassified ...
GGCATCAACGGCGTCTTCGGTGCCCTCAATCGTGCCGGCGGCAAGATCCGCTTCATCCAGGCGCGCCATGAGGAAATGGCCGCGTTCATGGCATCAGCGTATGCCAAATTCACCGGCGAGCTGGGCGTCTGCATCGCGACTTCGGGGCCCGGCGCCTCACACCTCGTCACCGGGTTGTACGACGCCCGCCTGGACCACATGCCGGTGCTCGCCATCGCTGGCCAACAGGCGCGTACCGCCATGGGTGGCCACTACCAACAGGAAGTCGACCTCGCGAGTCTCTTCAAAGACGTGGCGGGCGCATTCGTGCAGCAGGCCTCCTCGCCGGCGCAGGTTCGCCATCTCGTTGACCGCGCCATCCGCACCGCCATCGGCGAGCGGCGCGTCACCGCGATCATCCTGCCGAATGATCTGCAGGAGATGAGCTACGAAGAGCCGCCGCGAGCGCATGGCACGCTGCATTCCGGAATCGGCTTCACACGGCCGCGAATCGTTCCGTACGAATCGGAGCTCCACCGCGCCGCCGAAGTGCTCAACAGCGGCAAGAAAGTCGCCATGCTGGTCGGCGCCGGCGCGCTCGAGGCCACCGATGAGGTGATCGCCGTCGCCGACCGCCTGACGGCCGGTGCCGCCAAGGCGCTCCTCGGCAAAGCCGTGCTGCCGGATGACCTGCCCTGGGTCACCGGCTCGATCGGCCTGCTCGGCACGGAGCCGAGCTACAAGCTCATGATGGAATGCGACACCCTGCTCATGGTGGGCTCGGGCTTTCCCTATTCGGAGTTCCTGCCGAAGGAAGGCCAGGCGCGAGGAGTGCAGATCGACATCGCGCCCGACATGCTCTCGTTGCGCTATCCGATGGAGGTCAATCTGGTCGGCGACGCCGCCGAGACGCTGCGCGCACTCCTGCCGCTGCTCGAGCCCAAGCAGAACGCCGCCTGGCGCCAGGAGATCGCGAACAACGTGCAGAAGTGGTGGCATACGCTGGAGGAGCGGGCGATGCAGCCCGCAAATCCGGTCAACCCGCAGCGCATCGCCTGGGAGCTTTCCCCCCGCCTACCTGACAACGTCATCCTGACGAGCGACTCCGGATCGTGCGCCAACTGGTATGCGCGCGACATCAAGATCAGGCGCGGCATGATGGCCTCGCTCTCCGGCGGCCTCGCGTCGATGGGCGCCGCGGTCCCCTACGCCATCGCCGCCAAGTTCGCGCATCCCGACCGGCCGGTCATCGCGCTGGTCGGCGACGGCGCCATGCAGATGAACAACATGGCGGAGCTCATCACCGTGACCAAGTACTGGCGCGAGTGGGCCGATCCGCGCTGGATCGCCTGTGTTCTCAACAACTGCGACCTGAATCAGGTCACCTGGGAACAGCGTGTGATGAACGGAGACCCGAAGTACGACGCCTCGCAACAGATCCCCGACGTCCCGTACCATCGCTTTGCCGAGCTCATCGGCCTCGAAGGCATCTTCGTCGACCGCCCCGAGGCGCTCGCGCCGGCATGGGAGCGGGCGCTTGCGGCGAGGCGGCCCGTGGTGCTGGAAGTCAAGACCGATCCGGAGGTTCCGCCGCTGCCACCGCACATCACTTTCGAGCAGGCGATGCACTTGTCGGAGGCGCTGCTCAAAGGGGACCCGCACGAGAAGCGCGTCATCAAAGGGTCGCTGCGCCAGGGGCTCGCCTCGCTGCTTCCGGGAGGCAAGGATGAGTAAGCCCGGCTCGGCGGCCATCAACACGGCCGCCCGCCAACTGAACCTCGGCGCCGCCCTCCTCGCGCTGGCGGTGCTGGCGGACAGCGCGGTCGAGCACTATCGCGGCTCCTACCACAACCGGGCGATGTACGCGCCGCTCGCAGCGGCGACGCTCGCGCTCGGCGGCAGCCTGCACGGAACAATGGACCGGCGGGCCGTCCGTCATCCGCTGCGAGATGGCATCTACGCGCTCGCCGCGGTGACTGGCATCGCAGGTCTCGGATTCCACGCCTACAACATCGACAAGCGCCCGGGCGGCTGGTCGTGGCTCAATCTCTTCTACGCGGCGCCGATTGGTGCCCCGTTCGCCCTGACACTGGCGGGTTTCCTGGGCCGAGGAGCAGAAAAGGCGCGCGCGCTGCCCGAGCGCCGGTCCGCCCGGACGCTCGGCTTGCCATTGCAGCGCCTGCTTGCGGCCGTCAGTGCCGCGGGGCTCGCCGGCACGGTGGGTGAAGCCGCGCTGCTGCATTTCCGGGGTGCCTATCACAATCCCGCCATGGTGCTTCCGGTCAGCATACCGCCGGTCGCCGCGACGTTGCTCGGTGCCGCGGCCATTGCGCCCAGCCGCAAGACACATCGCCTCGCCCGTTGGTGGCTCAGGCTGACCGCGTTTCTGGGTTTTGCCGGCGTGGGCCTGCATGCGTTCGGGGTGTCGCGCAACATGGGCGGTTGGCGCAACTGGAGCCAGAACGTGCTCAACGGCCCGCCGCTGCCGGCGCCGCCCAGCTTCACGGGACTCGCGCTCACCGGACTCGCCGCCCTGTCGCTCATCGAGGAGACCGAGCGAGTTGTCTGAGCGGTACCCCGGCTATGACGTGCTGGCGAAGCGCGACTCGCCGTCATGGAACGACCAAACCCGTCGCGTAGTCGATGAGCGCCTCGGGCTCAACCCCGAGCGTTACGATTTTTTCACCGATACGGAGTGGGCCACCGTGCGCGCCGTCGTTGCGCGCATCCTGGCGCAGGAGAGCGGCAACGCCCGCGATGTGCCGGTGGCGGCGATGCTCGATGCAAAGCTTGCGCAGGACGCGCGCGACGGTTACCGCGACTCACGACTGCCACCCCCGCGGGAGGCCTGGAGGCGGGCTCTGCTTGCATTCGATGCGGAGTCCGTGGTGCGTCACGGTTGCCGCTTCCATGAGCTGACACCGTCCGCGCAATCCGAGCTTCTGAAGCTCTGTCAGCAGGGTGAGCTGCGCGACCCAGCCTGGGGCGACATGCCGTCCAGCGAGTTCTTCAACAAGCGGCTGCTGCACGATGTGGTCGCAAGCTACTATGCTCACCCGACGGGTTGGAGTGAGATCGGCTACGGCGGTCCCGCGGCCCCGCGCGGCTACGTCCGCATGGACTACGACCGCCGCGATCCCTGGGAAGCCGCGGAGGCGAGCCCGGGACGTGAAGAGGAGGCGCGCCGCGAGAACCTGGGTATTGCGACGGCAGCGACCAATCGACTGCGCGGCACCGCCCGCAAAACCCCCGCCCTCCCAACTGAGCCAGCGGGCGATCCGATGCAGCCGCGAGCGATCGGCGGCCGCGCTCCAGACGTCTTCCGGGCCGGTGGCTGGGTGCCGATGCGCGAGCACTCCCTCGATGAACCGGTGGATTTCGCGATCGTAGGCACGGGAGCCGGCGGCGGCACCCTCGCCTGCCGGCTCGCGGAGCATGGCTTCTCCGTCGTGGCCTTCGATGCCGGTCCCTACTGGCGCCCCCTCGAGGAATTCGCCTCCGATGAGCAGCACCAGGAGAAGCTCTACTGGACCGACGAGCGCCTGGTCGACGGTGAGAACCCTCTGCAGCTCGGCGGCAACAATTCCGGCAAGTCGGTGGGTGGGTCGACGGTGCACTTCGCCATGGTGTCGCTGCGCTTCCGGCCGGAATGGTTCAAGGCCCGCAGTCTTCTCGGCTACGGCGCCGATTGGCCGCTCGACTGGCGCGAGATGTGGAAGTATTACCATCAGGTCGAGAATGCACTGAAGATCTCCGGTCCCGTACGTTACCCCTGGGGCCCCAAGCGTCCGCGGTATCCCTACCGGCCACATGAGCTCAACGCTGCCGCGCTCGCTCTCGCGACTAGCGCCGAGGCGCTCGGCATCGACTGGGCACCTACCCCGCTTGCGACACTGTCCGCGCCCCGTGGGCTCGCGCACCCGTGCGTCTATCGCGGTATGTGTGTGATAGGTTGCTCCACCAACGCGAAGCAAAGCGTGCTCGTCACCTGGCTGCCCAGGGCTCTCGCGGCGGGCGCGGAGATCCGTGATCAGGCGATGGTGAGCCAAGTGGAGCACGACTCCAACGGACGGATCACCGGAGTCCGATTCCACCGTCAGGGACGATGGCATTTCCAGAGAGCCCGTAACGTCGTGGTCGCGGGCTACTCCATCGAGACACCTCGCCTTCTGTTGAGCTCCGCAAGCGGCCGCTACCCGGACGGCCTCGCCAACTCCAGCGGACTCGTCGGCAGGAATCTCATGGTGCAGGCGAATCAAGCCGTCTGGGGCCTGCTCGATCGCGAAGTCCGCTCATACAAGGGCCCACCCTCGCTCGCCATCACCGAGCACTGGAACTACACCGATCGCGGCAAGGACTTCTTCGGCGGCTACGCGTACATGAGCCAGGGCCCGCTGCCCATGCTCTGGTCACGCGTCGTGTCAGCCAAACGGGGGCTTTGGGGAGAGGCGCTGCGCGCCAAGATGGAGGAATACAACCATCAGGTGGGACTGAAGATCGTCGGCGAATTCCTGCCGCAGGAGCGTAACCGCGTCACTCTGAGCGATGAGAAGGACCAGTACGGCCTGCCTATCCCACGAGTCAGCTACTCTTACTGCGACAACGACAAGCGCCTCATCCGGCATGCGCTCGACTTCCTGCATCGCGCCATGGACACGCTGGATGCGCGGGATGTCTGGGAAGAGACCGATGACACCTGTCACTTGAACGGTACCGCCCGGATGGGTGCCGACCCACGCACGAGCATCGTCAACGCGGATTGCCGCGCCTGGGACATTCCAAACCTCTGGATCTGCGACGGCTCGGTCTTCCCGACCGTGGGCGGCGTCAATCCGTCGCTCACCATCCAGGCCATCGCCTGCCGCACGGCGGATAGGATCAAAGAGCTCGCCGCGCGCGGCGAGCTGTGATTCAAGCGCTGGATCCGGGCTCCTGCCCGGCCCAGCGCGGCAGCGGGCAAAAGCGCGGTGCCCGCTGCCTCCGCCACCCGCGGCGGCGGGGCGCGATCCCTGCGCCTGTTGCCCGTTAGTGCGATCTCGAGCCCGAGAGGCCCCGCAGCAGGAGCCAACCGGCCGCCAGTACGCCCGCCGCGGCCGCCGCGGTCCCGACGGGGAAGGTGCGGATCGTCGTGGCCGCAGCTTGCGCGGCGTGCGGTTTCAGCAATTCGATGCGCCTGCGGGTCATCAGACGCCCGAGGTGTCCGAGCTCATCGGACATGAACTCCTCGGCGAGCGGCAGCAGCACGGTCTCCTCGTCGGCGACGTGGTGCAGCACTGTGCGGATCAGCTTCCTGAAGGTCTCATCGTAAGCCGCATCGAACGGGTTCATGTCCCGCAGGGAACGAATCAGCGCACGCGCCTCATCGTGCTCCGGCACGCTCTTGTCGAGGATCTCGCTCGCGGCCGCGATCCTGCGCATCGCCGGATAGAAGATTTCCTCCTCGAGCTGGGCATGCACCTCGAGAGCGAGGCATACGTTCTCGACCAATGCCTTCTTGCGCGCTTCGTTCAGATGTGAGCGATAGCGGCGAAAGGCGGCCAGCACGTGCGCATGATCGAGGCGGATCATCCTCGTGATGTCCGGTGTCATGGTGTCGAGCGCGGCCGACATCCTGCGCCGCACGGACAGCCGCGATTGCAGCTCCCCGAGGGTCCGGTCGACCTCCTGCCGGGTCGCGTGTATGTGGCTTTCGATGTGCGCGGGATCGTCCCGCGAGAGGTTTTCGGTACCGCCGGTCTCGATCATGGTTACCTCCGGGTGATGACGTCCCTGTCCCTGCGCAGAGACTCCGCCGTTCGGGATGGTTTGAGGGTGGATGGGTCGATGGATCGCATTCCGGCCAACACCAGGACGACGCCGATGATGGCCACTGCGGCGCCGATGACGAGGGCCGCGAGCCAGGGCTGCAGCACCGTCGCAAGACCCAACACGGCCGCCGCCAGCATGGCCAGGAGGCCCGTGAACAACACCGCACCGCCGACGGCCAGTGATGCGGCTCCTGTCAGCATCACCCGCATGGAGCGGGAGACTTCCGCGGTGGCCAAGGCCAGCTCCTGGCGAAGGAGCGTCGTCAGCTCATCGGTCAGGCGGCGAAGCAGGCCGAACGCGGACTGCGACCCCCGGTCGCCATTCTCCGCGGTGCCAGAGGCCGGAGACGTTCCGTAGGGTGTGCTTGCCATGGTGAGTGCTCCCCGGGTGTGATGCTCAAAGATCTCAGCCGCTCGGCTTGCGCTCGAGGGTTTCGGCGAGCTGCAGATGCTTGTGCAGGTCAGGCAGGATCTCCTGCGCATAGCTCGCCGCCGGACTGTTGGTCCCCTTGGCCTCCTTCTTGTACTCAGCGATGTCTTTCTTGTGGTCCTTGACCATCGCCTTCACGAAGGCCTTGTCGAACTCGGTGCCGGAGAGAGAGGCCAGCTTCTGATACTCGGCCTGCTGCTTCGGGGTGGGCGCCGCGGGCGGGGTGACTCCCATGGACGAGGCCGCCGTCATGGCCTGTTGATTGGCCTTCGAGTGATCCTCCTCGAGCACGGTGCCGAACTGTCGTACACCTTCTGTCGCACCTTTCTGTTGAGCGAGCTGGCCGACCTTGATCTCGGCAAGGTTGCCCGCAATCGCCTTCTGCATGAAGCCATCCGCCTTGTTGCCTGCGAGCGCGAGCGGCGCCGAGAGAATCGCTGCCGCCAGGGCCGCAGCTGAAAGTAAGCCGAGTCGAGTCTTCATGAGGATCGCTCCGTGCCTTGAGTCGGTCCAACGGAACAGTTCGGAGCAAGTTCCAACAGTGAAGCCGGCGCCATTCGCGTTTGTCAATCGCCGCGGACGCGCAGAGGGAAGCGCAGGGGACGGACGAGCGCAACCGGCGCCTCTGTACCACGGCCCACTTGACGGTTGCGGTGCGCACGGGTCCAATCGCGGGCTTCGCGCTTTGCGCCAGCCCATACCTTCATGTCCCCGACCCTTGTGCACGAGATCACCTGGCTAGTCACCCTCCTGGCGATATTCGGCATCATCACGCGTCCCTGGGGACTGCCGGAAGCTCTCTGGGCAGTGGCTGGAGCCGCCGTCCTCGTTCTCGGCTCGCTGGTGCCGTGGAATCTGGCCTGGGCGGCGGTGCTCCAGGGCACCGACGTCTACCTCTTCCTGGCCGGCATGATGTTGCTGGCCGAGCTCGCCCGAACGGAGGGCCTCTTCGACTGGGTGGCGGCGCGGGCGGTGCGCTGGTCACAGGGGTCGCCGGCACGACTGTTCAGCCTCGTGTACGTGGTCGGGATCGTAGTCACGGCGTTGCTCTCCAACGATGCCACGGCAGTCGTCCTGACGCCCGCGGTCTATGCCGCGGCCAGGACGGCGCGCACGGAGCCCCTGCCGTATCTGCTCGTCTGTGCATTCATCGCCAACGCGGCGAGCTTTCTCCTGCCGATCTCCAATCCGGCGAATCTCGTGGTGTTTGGCAGCCACCTACCGCCCTTGCCCGTGTGGCTCGCAAACTTCCTGATTCCTGCGCTCGTCGCCATCATTGCAACATTCCTGGTCCTGCGCGCAACACAAGGCCACGCGCTGCGCGGCAAGTTCGATCATGGCGTGCCGCTGCCGCCGCTCAGCCGCGGCGCCCGGCTCGCCGGGGCGGGCATCCTGCTCACCGCCGTGGCGCTGCTCTGGGTCTCCGCCGCCAGCCTCGAGCTCGGCATGCCGACGTTCGCCGCCGGCGTCGTCACGACGGCGCTCGCACTGGTCCTCGATCGCCGCTCGCCCCGACACATCGTCAAGGGCGTCTCCTGGGGTGTGATTCCCCTGGTGGCGGGCCTGTTCGTGCTGGTTGCGGGCCTTGGGCGCACGGGATTGCTCACTGCGCTCGGCGGCGCGCTGCGACACCTCACTCTGCATTCCGGTCATGCGGCCACGCTTGCCGCCGGAGCCGGCGTGGCCGCCGCCTGCAATGTGATGAACAATCTGCCGGTTGCCCTGATTGCCGGCTCGTTCGGCGCGGGCGCGCACGTCTCCGCGCAGCTCAAGGACGCCATGCTGGTGGGCGTCGACCTGGGGCCCAACCTTTCGGTGACGGGCTCGCTCGCGACGATTCTGTGGCTCATCGCGCTGCGGCGCGAGAAGGTACACATCGACGGTCTGACCTTCCTCAGGTTGGGGCTGCTCGTGATGCCGCCGGCTCTGCTGCTTTCATTACTGGCCGTGATGTTGCAGCCACATTGACCGCCTGCGGAACGGGGATTGCGACCCCTTCCCCGCTCTGTCCGTCTTGCCGACAACGCTGGATTCCCTGCTCCCTTGGGAGTTCTCGCCGACCGTCCTGCTCACGACAGGGCTGGCGGTAGCGCTCTACGTCCGCGGACTGATCGGCGCGGCTCTTCCAGTCCCCTACCCGCGCCGCATCGCCTACTTTGCCGGCGTTGGACTCATCTATCTGGCGCTGCAAACGGCTTGCGAGTATTACGCGAGTCACATGTTCTTCGTGTTGCAGCTGCAACACTTCGTCCTGCACGATTTGGGACCGGCGCTTCTCGCCGCGGCGGCGCCGGGCGCCGTGCTCTCCCGCGGATTGTCACATGGGGTCGGGCCGCGCCCGCAGGCCATCCTACGCACGCTCGGCACGCCGTTTGAATTCCTGCTCGACGTTCGAATCGCGGCCACGCTTTACATCGTGAGCCAGATCGTTTGGCTTCTGCCGCCGATCTTCTTCGACGCCATGCTGAGCAACCCGCTCTATAAACTGATGAGTTGGAGCACCGTGCTCGGCGGATTGCCGTTCTGGCACCTGATGCTCGATCCGCGGTCCCACCCGCTCGGCGGCCTGCGCCTCAGACAGCGCTTTTTCGCCCTCTACCTGGGGATGATGCCGATGACTCTGATTTCCGCAGCCCTTGCGTTCTCGCAGACCAATTGGTACCCCGTCTACGCCGTCTGCGGCCGGTTTCTGCCCATCTCGCCCGTCATGGACCAGGAGCTCGGTGGTAGCGCGATGTGGATTCCGGATGCAGCCCTGTTTGGGATCGTGTTCTTCCTGTTTCTCGCCCGCAGGCTGGATCAGGCAGAAATCGTGCGTCTTCGTACCAGGACGGGCGCCGCTCTCATTTCAAACCCTGAAGATACGTCACCAGCGCGCGCAGATCCGAGCCGCGGAACTGCGGAAGGTCGGGCATAGGCGTACCCGGTTTCAGGGCCTGCGCGTGGGTGATCCACGCTTCCAGATCCGCGGTGTCGTTGGGGAGCATTCCGCCGGCGATGGTGGTGCGACTCGCGAGATGCGTCAGGTCGGGTCCGAACTGCCCCAAGGCGGGCGTGCCGCGGATGGTGTGGCAGAGGCTGCACGCACCGCCCATGAAGACCTGCTCACCGCGTTGCGCCTCCTGGCTCTCGGGCGCGGCGGCGGGAGCGCGTTGGTGCGCAAGCCACGCCGCGTAGGCGCTCGGCGTCTGTGCGATGACGCGCAACCTCATGTTGGCGTGCTGCTCACCACAGTAAGAGGCGCACTGCCCGAGGTAGGTTCCGGGCCTCACAGCCTCGAGCACCTCATAGTTATTGCGTCCCGGCACGAGGTCGATCTTGCCGTTCAGCTTGGGGACCCAAAAGGAGTGCATCACATCGGCGCTCATCACCTCGACCATCATCGGCTTGCCGACGGGAATGTGGATCTCCGTGGGCAAACTGACAGACAGATCCGGGTGGCCCTTGAAGCGATAGCTGGCATCCCACCACCACTGCTGCCCCGAAACCACGATGTCCGGGGCCGGGTTTACGGGTTTCGCCACCGGCTCCGAGGCGAGGACGACCATCATCTCCGCAAAGAGGAAAATGAGCACCGCGATCGGCACCAGGAAACCGCCGATGAGAATCCAGGCCTGCCCCTGGTTGATGTCGATCGGCTCGTGCTCGGCGAGCGTCCCGCGACGGCGCAGGGCGAACCAGAGAAGAAAGCCCCAGGTAACGAGTGTCGCGGCGCAGAACGCGATGATCGCCTGCCATCCGAGCCAGGCAGCGGAGCGCGCGCCCACGCCGCCGTTACCAATCATGTAGTTCATGGGCGTGCTGCAGCCGGCCGCGACCAGCGCTCCGAGAGCCGCGAGCGCAAGACAGATTTGGCAACGGGCGCGCATGGTCGTCAGTAGGTCGGCGTCGCGATGGAGTCAGGCGCATGAGCCGGCGCAGGCGCCGCCTTGTCAGGCTCCTGTTGGGTCCCGAGTGATTGGATGTAGGCCGCGAGCTTCCAGATCACATCGGGTGGCAGCTTCGTTCCCCACGCGGGCATGCCCATGCCGCGCCCCATGGAGATGGAGTCGAAGAGATTCGCCGGCGCATTGCCGTAGCGGAAAATATGGTCGGGTCGCAGATCCGGCCCCATCCCTCCGCCGGCGTGGCCACCGTGGCAGCCGGCGCAGTTCATTGCCACGAAGAGCTGCCGCCCCTGCTCCAGAGCGGAAGGGTCGTTGGCATACGGGTTCTGCATCGTCGTGGCGGGATCCTCGCCCGCGACCTGCGGGCCTGGAATCGGTCCGACGGGAGCGAAGGCCGGCGGTACGGGACCGCTCACCGGCTGAGCGGGACTCCCGGGAACTTGCCCCGCCGGCTCGCCGGCAGTCGGCTCGGCCGCGGCGGACGGCGCGGCGGCAGCGGCGGGCGGCGGATCCGATGCCGAGCAGCCGCTCATGGCCAGCGGGGTGAGCCCCGCGAGTGCAATCAGGAACAGCCTGAGCATGACGGACGCCTCCTCGTGCACTGCCGCAACGGCTGCGGCCACCTACAGGCCGAAGACATACAACACCCCTCCCGGACTCGTGTACTTCTTGATGTCGGGCACCGCGCCGACCGTCCCGAGGGCGGCGGTCGGATCGGTTTCCGATACGCTCGGTAGCGCAGCGGCCGGAAGCCAGCCGCCGATGCCGGAGTACACGGCGATGTACTGCTTGCCGTCCGGCCCGACAAACGTCATCGGCTCACCGACGATTCCGGAGCTCGTCTTGAACTGCCAGAGCACCTTGCCGGATCGCGCGTCCACGGCCCGGAACCAGCCGTCCAGCGTGCCGTAGAACACGAGATTGCCGCCGGTCGCGAGCACGCCGCCAAAGAGCGGCAGCTTCGTCTCCTGCAGCGTCCAGACCGGCCGCGCGTGGGCGACGTCCCACGCGATGAACGCACCCTCCCAGCCTCCAGGCCCCGGAAACATCGTCACGTCAGCGCCGAGATAGGGAGTGCCGGCAATGTAGTTGGCTTTGTGCGGCGTATCCGTCATGCAGACGTTGTGCGCCTGGATGTAGAGGAGCCCGGTCTGCGGATCGAAGGCCGTGGGATTCCAGTCCTTGCCACCC
>Ga0134125_10008938_pt1 | contig 11293 bp, 10 predicted proteins | sample KB31751_FD_96464 | JGI IMG/M metagenome (GOLD analysis project Ga0134125, IMG submission 96464) | Terrestrial soil microbial communities with excess Nitrogen fertilizer from Kellogg Biological Station, Michigan, USA - KB3-175-1 | ecosystem: Environmental > Terrestrial > Soil > Unclassified ...
CGCGAATCGCTGCGCGAGACCTACAAGGGACTGCTCGTGGAGCTGGCGGAGCTGCAGGCCGGCGCGGGTGACGCAACCGCCGCGATCGAGACGCTCCAGCGCGCCGTGATCGAGGACCCGATCTACGAGGTCGCGCACCGCGGGCTCATGCGGCTGTTCACCGGCGCGGGCCGCCGCCAGCAGGCGCTCGCGCAATACGAGACCCTGCGGGATGCGCTTCGGCGCGAGCTGGAGGCGGACCCCGATCCGGAGACGCGCGCCCTCTATCGCGAGCTGCTGGCCGGCACCGTGGAGACCGGCGAGGCGCCGCCCCCCGCGCCCGCGCCGCTGCCAAGTGCCCTCCCCCATCAGCTCACGAGCTTCGTCGGGCGCCGCCGCGAGCTGAGCGAGCTGGAGCAGGCGCTGGAACACGCGCGCCTGCTCACCCTCACCGGGCCCGGCGGCTGCGGCAAGACGCGCCTTTCGCTCGAGCTCGCGTCCCGGCGCGCGGACACCTTTGAGGCCGTTGGCGTGGTGGAGCTCGCGCCGATCGGCGACCCGGCCCTCGTGGTCGAGGAGACCGCCACCGCGCTCGGCGTGCAGCAGCGCTCTGAGCGCGACCCGACCGACGTGCTGGCCGAGCGCATCGGCGAGCAGCGGCTCCTGGTGGTGCTCGACAACTGCGAGCACCTGATCGAGGCCTGTGCCCAGCTCGCCGACCGGCTGCTGCGCGCGTGCCCCAACCTGCACGTGCTGGCGACGAGCCGCGAGCGGCTGCGCATCCAGGGCGAGGTGGCGTGGCGCGTGCCGCCGCTGTCGCTCCCCGAGCCGGCCGAGCAGCCGGAGCTGGAGGCCCTCGAACGCTCCGAGGCGATCGGCCTGTTCTGCCAGCGAGCCGCCGAGGCGGTGCCCGGCTTCGGGCTGAGCGAGGAGAACGCCGCAGCGGTGGCGGACATCTGCCGCCGCCTCGACGGCATGCCGCTGGCGCTGGAGCTCGCCGCGGCGCGCACCAGCGCGCTCTCCCCTGGCGAGATCCGCGACCGTCTCGGCGACGCGCTGGCGCTGCTCGCCGGCGGCAGCCGCGCGGGCCTCACCCGCCAGCAGACCCTGCGCGCGACGCTCGCCTGGAGCCACGAGCTGCTGAGCGAGAAGGAGCAGATGCTCTACCGCCGCCTCGGCATGTTCGCCGGCTCCTTCGACGTGGCCGCAGTGGAGGGCTTCTGCTCGGAGGGCGGCCTGGAGGCGCTGAACCTGCTCGTCCAGCTCGTGGAGAAGTCGCTCGTCCAGGTGGAGCCCGGCATCGCCGGAAACCGCTACCGGCTGCTCGAGACGGTGCGCCAGGACGCGCGCGAGCGTCTGGCCGCGGCGGGCGAGCGCCAGCGCGTCGAGGAGCTCCACCGCGACTGGTACCTCGATCTCGCCGAGCACGCGGACCGCGACATCAACCCCGAGGCGGCGCGCGAGTGGCCGCCCGAGCGGTACGAGCTCGAGTACGACGACCTGCGCGCGGCGCTCGCCTCCGCGATCCGGCACGACCCTCCCGCGGCGGTCAGGCTGGCGAACGCGATGTGGTGGTTCTGGATGGCGCGCGGCCTGTTCGTGGAGGGGTCGCGCTGGCTGAGCGACGTGCTGGAGGCCGCCCCCGAGCCCACGGCCGAGCGCGCACGGGCGCTGATCGCCTCGGGCGGGATCCAGGTGCGGCGTCCCGTGGAGATGCACACCGTGGAGCTGGGCCGCGAGGCGCTGGCCATCGCGCGCCGCAGCGGCGACCGGCACGCCGAGGCCCGCGCGCTCGAGCGCCTCGGCGTGATGGCGATGGGCTCCTTCGAATGGGACATCGCCGATCCGGTGCTGGCCGACGGCCTCGCCCTCGCCCGCGAGATCGGCGACGAGGGCGTGCAGGTGGCCATCCGCCACGACCAGGGGATCCTCGCCGGCTGCCGCGGCGAGAACGCGCTCGCCCGCGCGCTGCTCGACGACTGCCTGGAGCTCCTCGGCGGCATCTCCGACGCGCACGCCCCCGTGCTCTGGGCCGCACACGTGAACCCCGTGCTCGTGCCCATCGCGCCGGGCGGTCCCATGCGCTCGTTCTTCGAGGACACCTTCCTGCTGTTCCGCGCCGTCCGCTGCCGCGCCGCCGCCGCCTACACCCTCGTGAGCATCGGCGAGACCTGGCGCTCCGACGGTGAATACGACACGGCGAGGGACGCCATGGAGCAGGCACTCGAGCTGTTCCACGTGCTCGACGACGAGCAAGGCACGAGCCTCGCCCTGAACGCGCTCGGGAACCTGGCCCGCTCGACCGGCGACGTCGAGCTCGGACAGCGGCGCTTCGAGGAGGCCCTGTCCCTGCGTCGTGCCGCGGGCGACCCCCGCGAGACCGCCATGACGCTGATTGGGATGGCGATGCTCGCGATCTCGGCGGCCGACCCGGAACGAGGGCAGCAGCTCATCGAGGAGGCGATGGCGATCTTCGAGCGCACCGACGACGGCCCGGGCCTCGAGGGCACGCCGTTGAACCTCGGCGGGTTCGAGCTCGAGGCGGGCAACGCGGAGGCCGCGGCCCGGCTGCTCCAGCGCTGTATCGACCTCGCCAAGCGCCAGGGTCTGAACCGCAACCGCGGCTGGGCCGCGGCGGAGCTTGCCGAGGCGGCGATCCAGCTGGGCGACTCCGAGCTCGCCCGCAGCGCCCTCGACGACGCCTTTGACGTGCTCAGCCGCACCTCGAACACCCGCGGCCTGCAGTACGCGCGAGAGCTGGAAGAACGGCTCTCCGCCCGGGCCGCGCCCTGATTGAGCCTGCTTTGAGTGGATGTTGAGCGGCCCGCCGTAGCTTGCCCTTCTCATCCCCAGCAGAAGGAGCAATTCCGCTATGGCAATCGACGAAATGAGCACGACTACCCTGGCGCAGGGATCGGTGGCGGAGCTGGCCGAGAGCCTGCGTGGCGACCTGATCCGGCCGGGCGATCCCGAGTACAACGAGGCCCGGACCATCTGGAACGGCGCCCACGACCACAAGATGCCCGCGCTCATCGTGCGCTGCGCCGGCGTGTCCGACGTGATCCGGGCCGTGGAGTTCGCCCGCAGCGAGGAGCTGCTCGTGTCGGTCCGCGGCGGCGCGCACAGCATCCCTGGCTTCTCGACAAACGACGGCGGCATCGTCATCGACCTCTCGCAGATGAAGGGCATCCGCGTGGACCCCGAGGCGCGGACCGCCGTGGCCCAGCCGGGCCTCACCTGGGCCGAGTTCGACCACGAGACGCAGCAGTTCGGCCTGGCCGTGACCGGCGGGCTCGTGTCGACCACCGGCATCCCGGGCTTCACCCTCGGCGGCGGCGTGGGCTGGCTGATGCGCAAGCACGGCCTGACCGCCGACAACCTGATCGCCGCGGACGTCGTGACCGCCGACGGCCGGCTCGTGCACTGCAGCGCCGACGAGAACCCCGAGCTCTATTGGGGCATTCGCGGCGGCGGCGGCAACTTCGGCGTGGCCGTCTCGCTCGAGTACGACCTGCACCAGGTCGGCCCGACCGTGACAGCGGGCGCCGTGTTCTACCCCGGCCACCTCGCCGGCGACATCCTCCGCTTCTACCGCGAGTTCACGCAGGACGCCCCGGATGAGCTGACGACCCTCGTCAGCCTCGCCACCGCGCCGCCCGCGCCGTTCCTCCCCGAGGAGGCGCACGGGCAGAAGGGCGTGGTCATCGCCGGCATGTACGCGGGCTCACCCGACGCGGGCGAGCAGGCGTTCCGGCCGCTGCGCGAGCTCGGCCCCAAGGCGGCCGACCTCATCGGCCCGATGCCGTACGTGGCGATGCAGAGCATCCTCGATCCGTTGTGGGGACCCGGTGCCTACAACTACTTCAAGGCCGGCTGGATGGGCGGGCTGGACGACGAGTCGATCGACACGCTCGTCCACTACCACCAGAACATCAGCTCGCCGAAGAGCGAGATCCACGTTCACCACGTGGGCGGCGCGGTGGCGCGCGTGCCGGCGGACGCCACGGCGTTCGGCGACCGCAGCCAGCCGTTCCTGCTGAACGTCATCGCCAGCACGTTCACCTCGGAGGGATACGACGAGGCGGTGGAGTGGGCGCGGAATCTCCACGGCGCGATGGACCAGGGCCTGACCGGCGGCACGTACGTCAACTTCCTCACCGATCAGGGCGAGGATGGCGTGCGCTCCGCCTACGGCGACAAGTTCGAGCGGCTTCAGGCGCTCAAGGACGAGTACGACCCGACGAACCTGTTCAGGCTGAACCAGAACATCCCGCCTTCGCGGCGGGCCTGACACCCCATGCCCCGAGGCCGCTGACAAAACGACCAAACGGCGAGCGCGCTCGCTCCCACCCGAGCGCTACCGCCGTTCGTGAGTCGGCACCTGTATACCCGCCGGGCCTCTGTTTCATGCCCGGCGGGTCTGCGCCTCTGCCAGGCGCTGGTGCAGGCGTTCGCGCAGCTCGTCCGGTTCGTAGTGCCGCTGCGCGCGCCGCCTCCGCGCCACCACGACACCCGTCGCGGCCACGCCCGCCAGTCCCGCGAGGCCGATCAGTTTCCAGGGGATCTTCACCGCGCGCCGTAGGTTACGGCGGGTGAACGACGCGACGGTCACGCACCAGGAGGCCATCGCCACGGCGGCGACCGGCGACATCTGGCTCTTTCGCGGCGGCTCGCTCGCCGACCGCGCCATCCGCGCCGCCACCAACAGCCCGGTGAACCACGTGGGGATGGTGGTGGCGATCGACGACCTGCCGCCGCTCCTCTGGCACGCCGAGCTCGGGCGCTCGCTGCCGGACGTCTGGACCGGCAAGCACCAGCGCGGCGTGCAGCTCCACATGCTGGCCGACGCGGTGCGCACCTGGGAGGAGCGCTACGAGCAGCGGGCCTGGATGCGTCAGCTCCAGGGCGGCACGATCGCGCGCGAGCACGAGGACCGCCTGATGGAGACGATCGAGCGCTTCGACGGCCGTCCCTTCCCCACCACTCCCGGCCTCGTGCGCCAGTGGCTGGTGGGCCGCTTCCGCCGCTCGATGTCGAACGAGGCGATCTACTGCGCCGAGCTGGTGGCCACGACCTATCAGCACATGGGGCTGCTGCCGTCGAAGCGCCCCGCGAGCTGGTACGACCCGGGCCGCTTCTGGAGCGGCGACCAGATCGAGCTGGTGCCGCCGTTCGCGCTGGGTTCCGAAATCGCCGTGCGAGACTGAATCGCATGGATCTCGAGCTTCTCGAGCGCGCGCTCGCCGAGCGCGGCGAGCCGCGCTTTCGCGCCGGCCAGGTGTGGGAGTGGGCCGCCCGCGGCGTCGACTCCTACGCGGACATGACGAACCTGCCGGCGGGGCTGCGCGAGCTGCTGCCCGGGGACGTGCCGTTCTCGACGCTTTCCCTGCAGCAGGAGGCGCTCGCTCGCGACGGCACCGAGAAGGCGCTCTTCAGCACCGCCGACGGCCGCCCCGTCGAGGCCGTGCTCATGCGCTACCGCGATGGCCGCCGCTCGCTATGCCTGTCGAGCCAGTCCGGCTGCCCGCTGACCTGCACCTTCTGCGCCACGGGCTCGATGAAGTTCGGCCGCAACCTCACCGCCTCCGAGATCGTCGATCAGGCGCTCCACTTCCGCCGCAAGGAGCCCGTGAACCACGCCGTGTTCATGGGCATGGGCGAGCCGATGATGAACCTCGACGCGGTGCTCGCCGCCTGCGAGCGGCTGCCGGACATCGGCATCGCCGCGCGGCGCACCGCGATCTCGACGGTCGGCTGGATCCCCGGCATCGACCGGCTGGCGAGCGAGGGACCGCCGCTGCGGCTGGCGCTGTCGCTGCACGCGGCCGACGAGGACCTGCGCACGCAGCTCATGCCGGTGAACGAGCGCTACCCGCTGCGGGACGTGCTCCAGGCCTGCCTGCGCTGGCACGAGGCGCGCCGGATGCCGGTGTTCGTGGAGTACCTGATGCTCGGCGGCGTGAACGACCGCTACGAGCAGGCGGTGGCGCTGGCAGAGGCGCTCCAGCCGGCGCAGGCCTTCAAGGTGAACCTGATCCCCTACAACCCCACGGACTCGGGGTACGAGGGATCGACGCGCGGCGCGATCGACGCCTTCAAGGCGGCGCTCGAGGAGCACGGCGTGCGCGCCACCGTCCGCCTCACCCGCGGCCGCGATATCCAGGCCGCCTGCGGTCAGTTGGCCGCAACCGCGGATACGGGTTTCCACTGACGCAGACGCGCGGTCTGTGCCGATGCGGCGCGCGCCCCCACGCACTTGAATGGCCGAAATCCGAAAGGAGACGGCCATGCAGACGGAAGTCTCAGATCAGACCGAGGCCGTTGAGCGATCGCTTCTCTCGATAGAGAGCGAGGTGCGCAGTCAGGGCCGTGAGATCAAGCGGATCTATGCGGCGTTCGCGATATTCGCGGTGCTCGCGCTCGTCATCGCGCTGGTGAATCTGCTCGTGGTCACCACGAAGCTCGGCACCAAGGACATCCGCGTGACCACCGTGGCGGCGAAGAGCGTCGCTCCGGCAGCGGCGGCGCCGGCGGCGCTACCGCACAGCGTGCCCGTGTCGCTGAAGGAGTTCAGCGTCAGCCCGACGTCCACCCAGGCGGCCGCCGGGAAGGTGACCTTCAACGTAAAGAACGACGGCACGATCACGCACGAGTTCGTGGTCGTGAAGACCGACAACGCCGCGGGCAGCCTGCTGAAGGGCAGCCGCGCGGATGAGACCGGGAACGTCGGCGAGACCGGCGACCTGGCCGCGGGTGCGAGCAAGTCCCTCACGCTCAGCCTCCCCGCCGGCCACTACGCGCTGATCTGCAACCTGCCCGGCCACTACAAGGCCGGCCAGCACACCGACTTCACGGTGAAGTAGCGGCCTCGGCTCTCGCGTCGGCTCGGACTCGGCGCGGGAGCCGCCCGTCGGCGGCCAGCCACGAGCCCGCCAGGATCAGCACGAGTCCGCCGAACGTGGCCACGGTCAGGCTCTCGTCCAGGAAGGTCGCGCCGTAGATCACCGAGAAGCCGGGCGCGACGTAAGCCACGAGCTGGGCCTTCGCCGGGCCCACCGTGCCCACCAGCGTGTACATCACCACGAAGGCGATGCCGGTGCCGAACACGCCGAGCACCACTACCGCGGCGATCGGGCCGGCGCCCGGAGCGCCCGACGGCGCAGTGGCGATCGCGGCGGGCAGCGTGAGGAGCGCCGCCGACAGGGTGGTCAGGCTCACGAGGCCCACAGGCTGAACGCCGGCGAACCGGCGCTTGACGATGAAGCCGGCGATCGCGTAGCCCAGAGCGGCGAGCACGATCATGATGCCGCCGGCCACGGCCTGCGAGTCGCCGCCCAGGTCCACCCCCAGGAGCAGCACCACACCGACGATCCCGATGGCGATGCCCGCCAGGCGCAGGCCCGACGAGCGCTCGGAGGGATCCACGAAGGGCGCCAGCAGCGCCGTGTAGATCGGGGCCGCCGCGATCAGGATGCCGGTGACCGAGGTGGCCACGTGGTGCTCGCCGAGGCCGATCAGCGTCAGCGGGATCGCCATGTTGATGGCGCCGAGCAGCGCGATCTCCGGCAGCCTGCCGCGCAGTCCGTTCAGCGCGCCGCGGTGGAGCGCCACCGGCAGCAGGACGATCGCCGCCAGCGCGCAGCGCACGCTCACGATCTCCGCGGCGGACATCCCGCGCAGGCCGATCTTGATGAAGAGATAGGACGCCCCCCAGAGGGCGGCCAGGGAGACGAGGAGGACCAGCGAGCGCCGGTTCACGACGCCTTGGCGGCCGTGCTCACCTGGCGGTCGGCCACGTAGGCGTCGCTGGTGTCCCTGAGCACGTCGAGCATCGCCTCGGTGGCGGGCGAGCGGTAGCCCGACAGCGTGACCGCCACCACGTGGCGCACCGGAGCCTGGTTGCCGAGCGTGCGGATCAGGATGTCGTCGCGGATGGCTGTGAGGGCCAGCTCGGGAATCAGCGCGATCCCGACCCCGGCGGCCACGAGGCCCTGCACGGCGCCGTAGTCGTCGGTCTCGAACGCGATGTGCGGGTCGAAGCCGGCCGCGGCACAGGCGCGGGTCACGAACCCGGAGCACGGATAGCTGAGCGGAGGGTTGATCCAGGGCTCGCCCTGGAGGTCCTTCAGCCGCAGGCGCACCTTCTTCGTGAGCTCGTGGTCGAGCGGGAGCGCCACGTACATCGGATCGTCGAGCAGGTCCACCCGCTCGAGTCCGTGGCCGCGCTCCTCGGTGATGCCGTTCGGCTCCACGACGAGCGCCACGTCGAGCTCGCCGGCGCGCAGCGCGGGGATCGCCTCGTCGGGCTCCGCCTCGATCATGGAGAGCTCCACGCCGGGGTGGCGCGCGCGAAAGCCGGCGATCGCCTGCGGCACGAGCGCCGAGCCGGCGGTCTGGAACGAGCCGAGCCGGACGCGGCCGCCGCGGATGCCCGCGATGGCCTCGAGCTCGGCCTCCGCCTCGGCCAGGTTGGCCATCACCGACTCGGTGTGGCGCACCAGCGCCGCGCCCGCGTCGGTGAGCCGGATGCCGCGCGCGTTGCGCTCCACCAGCTTGGTCCCGACCTCGCGCTCGAGGGCGGCGATCTGCTGCGACACGGCGGACTGCGTGTAGGCCAGGGCCTCGGCCGCGGCGGAGAACGAACCGTGTGCCGCCACCTCGCGAAGGATCCTCATCCGGCGCACGTCAAGCATAAGACGATCTTATCGGAGCCAGACGAACTTGCAATTTGACCTGATGCCTCCCCGTTGGGATCCTTCATGGCGTGAAGGAGATCACCCCCATAACAATTCGTAGGGCACACCCGGAGGAGCCGGGCGTGCTGCGGGTCGCGGCGCTGGACAGCGCGCGCGTGCCGCGGTCGCCGCTCCTGGTGGCCGAGGTCGACGGGGAGATCCGCGCGGCGCTGTCGCTCGACGACGGTCGCTCGGTCGCGGATCCGTTCCACTCGAGCCTCGACCTCGTGGACCTGCTTCGTGCGCGTGCGGACGCCGCCGAGCGCTCTCCCCGACGCTCCTGGCTGCCGCTTTCGCTCAGGAAGCCGCGCTCGGCGTACTGAGCGCGTCGCTGAGCGTGACGAGGGTCAGGCCGGCGTCGACCGCCCCAGCCGCCACCGGGGTGAGAGCCGTGGCGGTGGGCTCGGCGCTCGGCCGATCCGCGTAGCGCGGCGAGTCGTGCAGGAGCACGATCGCTCCGTCGGTGAGGTCGCGAATCACGAGCTCGGCTATCCGCTCGGGCGCGATCGTGTCCCAGTCCTGGCCCCACGCCGACCAGTACACGGGCCGTAGCTCCAGCGCCCGGCACGCTTCGTGGGAGTGCTCGCTGAAGCGCCCGTACGGCGGCCGGTAGAGCAGCGGCCTGTGGCCCGTCGCCGCCTCCACCGCGCCGAGCCCCCGCGCCAGGTCGTCGCGCGCCTGCTGCGGGCTCAGATCCTCGTGGTGGTCGTGCGTGAAGCCGTGCAGCGCGATCTCGTGGCCGCGCGCCGCCACCTCGCGGCCGAGGCCGGTGTCCCGCATGAGCTGCTCGCCGAGCAGGAAGAACGTGGCGCGCGCGCCGATAGCGTCGAGCGCGTCGAGCACCGCGGGCGTCGCGTCCTGCTCGGGCCCGTCGTCGAAGGTGAGGGCCAGGCGGCCCGCGCCGGGCTCGAGCCGCTCCAGCGCCGGGAAGCGCTCCCACAGCGCGAGCAGCTCCTTGTGCTCGCGGAAGCTCGGCATCGGCGGCGCCTAGGCGGTGGCGCGCTGCTCGCCGGCCTTCAGCAGGCGCTCGCGCAGCTCGCCCTCCTCTTCCGGAGTCGGGTCGAACGCGGCGGGGTCGGGCAGCTCGTCGAGTCCGTTCAGGCCGAACAGGCGCTGGAAGAGGTCGGTGGAGCGGTACATGATCGCCCCGAACTGCGAGCGGCCGGACTCCTCGATCAGCCCGCGCTCGAGCAGCGTCCCGACCGCCGACTCAGACGCCACGCCGCGGATCCGCGCGATCTCGGGTCGCGACACCGGCTGGAGGTAGGCCACGATCGCCAGGCACTCGGCCTGCGCCTGGGTGAGCGGCGGGGTGCGCGGCCGCGCCAGCAGCCGCCTCGCCGCGTGCTCGGCCACCGGGTCGGTGGCCAGCGTGAAGCCGCCCGCCACCTCGCGCAGGACCACGCCGCGCCAGCCCTCCGCGTAGTGCTCGCGCAGGCGCGCGAGGGCCTCCACCACCTCGCCCTCGCCCGCCTCGCAGGCGTCGGCGAGCGTCTCGACCGAAAGGGGCTCGGGCGAGAGAAAGAGCAGTGCCTCCACAATGCGCGGGAGGTCGTTCACGACAGGGCCCCGCTCTGACGACTGTCGACTGTCGACCGTCGACTCGTCACCACTATCGGGCCGAACGACTCCGACTGCTCCCATGAGGCCTCTCCCTTCTTGTAGAGCTCGAGCAGGGCGAACAGGGTGATCGCCTCGGTCACGCGGTCGGCGCCCTGCACCGCCTCGTCGAAGCTGAAGCGCCCGCGGTTCGACAGCAGGCTGCGCAGGTGCGAGAGCCGCTCCTCCACCGACACGAGCGGCTTGGCCACGTGGTGGAGCGAGATCGGCTCGGGCAGGTGCAGCAGACCGCCGATCGCCTTGGCGAGCTGCACCGGCTCGTAGGACTTCTCGGCGAGCTCGACCGATACCCGCCGCAGCTCCTTCGGCAGCGGGGCGGAGCGGTAGCGGAAGCCGGACTCGGCCTCGAGGCGCTCGTGCAGCATCCCCGCGGCGCCCTTGTAGCGCGTGTACTCGAGCATGCGGGCGAGCAGCTCCTCGGCCGCCTCGCCCCGCTCGAGGTCGATCTCCTCCTCCTCCTCGCGCGGCAGGATCAGGCGCGACTTCAGCTCGAGCAGCGCCGCGATCAGGACCAGGAACTCGGTGGCCGCCTCGAGGTCGAGCTCGCCCTGGCCCTCCAGGTGCTCGACGTAGGCGAGCACGATCTCGGCCAGGTCGACCTCGAGCAGGTCGACCTCCTCCTTCAGCACCAGCGTCAGCAGCAGGTCGAACGGACCCTGGAAGACCTCGAGGTCCAGGTCGAGCGAGGCTACGGCCATTCGTGCAGGTTACGCGGGGGGTCCGACGCCCATTGCCTGCCGCGCCTCGGCGACGATGGGAGTGGCGATCGCGCGGGCCTTCTCGGCGCCCATGGCGAGTGCCTCCTCGAGGGCGGCCTCGTCCGGGCGCAGCTCGTCGTAGCGCTCGCGGGTGGGCGCCAGGTAGTCGACCACTGCGTCGGCGACGGCCTGCTTGAACTGCCCGTAGCCGCCACCGTCGAACTCGCCCTCGACCTGCTCCGGAGCCTCGCCCCGGATCAC
>Ga0134125_10008940_pt1 | contig 11292 bp, 9 predicted proteins | sample KB31751_FD_96464 | JGI IMG/M metagenome (GOLD analysis project Ga0134125, IMG submission 96464) | Terrestrial soil microbial communities with excess Nitrogen fertilizer from Kellogg Biological Station, Michigan, USA - KB3-175-1 | ecosystem: Environmental > Terrestrial > Soil > Unclassified ...
CGCTGGACAGGTCGGCCGAGTCCACGTCCTCGGCGACCCGCCCGCGGCCGGTGTGCTTGCGCAGGTCACCGGCGAACCGGTCCCCGTCCAGCCCGATCTGCTCGGCGTAGCTCACCAGGTCCATCGGCCGCAGCGCATCCTGGTGGTCGAGCAGCAGGTCATGCATCTCCCAGAAGGCGTCCTGCGCGGCCGCGGCCTCGGACGCCTCGGCGGCGAGCTGGGCGTGCGTGTGGACGTCGGTGAGCGGGAGGTGACGCCAGACGTACCGGACATCGCCGAAGCCGGCCAGCAGCTCACGGACGGCGGGCTCGGCGCGGCCGCAGTAGGGGCACTCGAAGTCGCCATACTCCACGACGGTGACCGGTGCATCCATCGGCCCGCGGATGTGGTCGCGCTCGGGGTCCACCGGCGCGGCGAGATCGACGATCACGTCTGACGTGCCGAGCAGCGCGCGGGCGCGGGCCCGCTTCGGGAGCAGGCCGGTCAGCTGGAACACGGCCGCGGTGAGGATCGCCGCGCACAGCGCCGCGGTCAGCACCCCGACCTTGGCCTCGGCCAGCTCCGGGCCGGTAAAGGCGAGGGAGGCGATGAGCAGCGAGACGGTGAACCCGATGCCGGCGATCGTGCCCGCCCCGATGACCGAGGCCCAGCCGGCGGGCGCCCGGAGCCGGCCCTTGCTCAGCTTGGTGACGAGGAACGACGTCCCCGCGACGCCCACCGGCTTGCCGATCACGTACCCGGCCAGGATGCCGAGCGTGACCGGCGAGGTGAACGCGCGGGCGAGAAACGGGCCGCTGATCTGGACGCCGGCGTTGGCCAGCGCGAACAGCGGCACGATGACGTAGCTCGTCCACGGGTGGAAGGCCTGCTGCAGCCGCTCGTTCGGCGAGATCGACGCGGACAGGGTGATGCTGGCCACCCGGGCCAGTTCCGGCGTCGGCTGCTCGCGGAACAGCCGGAACCTTTCGGTGGCGAGCTCCAGGTCGCTGCGCGCGGCCGGGTACGCCTGCGTGAACAGGCCCATCACCAGGCCGACCACCACGGGATCGACGCCGGAGCGCAGGAACGCCGCCCACGCCACCAGCCCCAGTACCAGGTAGACCACCCCCCGCCGGACGCCGAACGCCCGGACGATGAAGACCACGGCGAAGGTCGCCAGCCCGGCGAGCAGGGCGGGGAGCGAGATGTTATGGCTGTAGAAGACCGCGATGATCGCGAGCGCGGCCAGGTCGTCCACGACGGCGAACGTGAGCAGGAAGGTCCGCATCCGGTCGGGGGCCCGCCGGCCGACCAGGGCGAGGATCCCGAGCGCGAACGCCGTGTCGGTGGACATGGCCGTACCCCAGCCATGCGCCGATGCCCGGCCCGCGTTGAAGGCCAGGAAGATGGCGATCGGCACGATCATTCCGCCGAGGCCGGCCAGTACCGGCATCGCCAGGCGGCGGCGCTCGCGCAGCTCGCCCAGGTCGAATTCCCGCCGGGCCTCCAGCCCGATCACGAAGAAGAAGAAGGTCATCAGGCCGCTGTTCACCCAGCCGTGCAGATCCAGCGAGATGCTGGCGCCGCCGAGGCGGATGGACAGCGGGGTGTGCCAGACCGCGTCGTACGAGGCGGCGCTCACGTTCGCCCACACCAGCGCGGCGAGCGTCGCGGCCAGGAGCACCGCGGCGCTGCCGGTCTGGGTGCGCAGGAACCGGCGCAGCGGGGTCTGCAGGTTCCGCGTCCATGCGGTGTGGCTGGGCGCGGTAGCGGCCGGGCGGGATTCGGTCACCCCCAGATTCTCGCCTACCGCCGGGCCCGGGAGCACTGGGGGGAGTCCCGCCGGCCCGGCGGTGACCAGCGCTGGGCGGTGTCCGCGGCGCTCCGCGGCCTCAGCCGTCGGCCCGCTGGTAGGTGAGGTGCACGACCCCGCTGCTGAACGTCTGCGACCCGGCGAGCGTCAGCCCCGCCTGACCGCCCTCGCCCTCAAACAGGCGCTTGCCGCGGCCCACGACCACGGGGAACTGCAGCAGGTCGAGCTGGTCCAGCAGACCTTCGCGCAGCAGCCAGCTGACCAGGGTGCCGCTGCCGCTCATGTTGATGTTCCGGCCGGGCCGCTGCTTGAGCTGGCTGATCTCCTCGGCGACGTTGCCGCTGATCAGGGTGGAGTTCTGCCACTTGGCCCGGTCCAGCGTCGTCGACACGACCACCTTCGGGAAGCCGTTCATCCGGTCGGCCATCCCGCCGGCCTGGCCGCCGAAGGCATCGGCAAACCCCTGGTAGGTGACCCGGCCCAGCAGCAGCGTGTCCCCGTCGTCCATCATCGACTCGATGAGCTGGCCGATCTCGGGGGTGAAGTAGGGACCGGTCCAGGTGTCCGGCGCCTCCACGACGCCGTTCGCCGACACGAACAGGCCCGCAACGATCTTCCGCATGACGTCTCCTCATCAGCACCGCGGGCGGCCGGCTCCCGGCCGCCTCTACCGGTGCTTCGATCGGGCCGTGGCCAGATCGACACGGTTGACACAGAAATTTCCGGCGGCCCGGCGGGAGCAGCGACTTATCACGGATCTGCGCCTCACTGGAACTGGGGCAAAACGGACATGATCATGACTAAGATTCGTGACATCTGGGGGGCGGGTGGCCGACAGGGGCGGCCCTGCGGGGTGGCCGGCAGACGCCGCTCTGCGGGTCCTAGCCGTGCTGGGCCTTGTGGGCCCGCCAGCGCTCCAGCAGGGCGGGCAGTTCCTGCCGGAGGAAGGCGAAGAACTCATGTGAATCGGCGAGACGCTGGCCGGCCGGCGTGTCCGGGCCCAGGATGTCGGCCCCGTCCCGGGCGGCGTTGGCCCAGTGGGCCAATACCTGGTCCCGGCCGAGGGAGATCTCATACCAGAGGTCGTTGCGCAGCAGGTACACGTCACGCCGGCTGCCGGGCTCACGCTGACGGCTGATCATGCCGACCTGCTCCAGGTAGCGCACGGCACCGGAGATCGCGGCCGGGCTGGCCCCGAGCAGCTCGGTGAGCTCGGCCGCCGTCAGGCGGCCCGAGTCGGTGACCAGCAGGGCGGAGAACACCCGCCCGGGCATCGGCGGCACGCCCGCCTCCACCAGGACGGAAGCGAACCGCTCGATGAACGGGCCGACCGCCTGCTCGTCCCGTTGCGCAGATCGCTGCTCGTCCCGTTGCGCAGATCGCTGCGTCACCATGAGGACAACCCGCTTCCTTCCGCTGGGCCGCCCGTGCCGCAGCGGCCTGAGCATCCTCCGGCGGTCTGGCCCGCCGGGTCATCCCCGCCGCCGCGCCTGCCTTGGCCGGGGATGGGGTGGCAGTCTTCGTTCTGAACTTTCATGATTTTCTGAATTGAGTGTATGGTATGAACTATGACTGCGGCAATCGACGTGGCCGGCCTGGTCAAGAACTTCGGCCAGACGCGCGCGCTGGACGGGCTCGACCTGACCGTGGCCCACGGTGAGGTGCACGGCTTCCTGGGACCGAACGGTGCCGGCAAGACGACGACCCTGCGGATCCTGCTCGGCCTGCTGCGCGCCGACGCCGGCACCGCGCTCCTCCTCGGCGGCGATCCGTGGCGGGAGGCGACGGCCCTGCACCGGCGGATCGCCTACGTGCCCGGGGACGTCACGCTATGGCCGAACCTGTCCGGCGGCGAGGTGATCGACCTGCTCGGCCGGCTGCGCGGCGGGCTGGACAGCGAGCGCAAGGACCTGCTCCTGAAGCGGTTCGACCTCGACCCGACCCGCAAGGCCCGCGCCTACTCCAAGGGCAACCGGCAGAAGGTGGCGCTGATCGCGGCGCTCGCGTCCGGGGCCGAGCTGCTCATCCTGGACGAGCCGACGTCGGGCCTGGACCCGCTCATGGAGGCCGCCTTCCGGGAGGCCATCGAGGATCTGCGGCAGAACGGAACCACCGTGCTGCTGTCCAGCCACATCCTGAGCGAGGTCGAGGCGCTCTGTGACCGGGTGACGATCATCCGGTCCGGCCGGACGGTGGAGAGCGGGGCACTCGCCGACCTGCGTCATCTGACGCGCACCTCCATCGACGCCGAGCTGGCCGGCCCGCCGCCGGATCTGGCCGGCCTGCCCGGCGTGCACGACCTCGACGTCACCGGCGACCGGGTCCGCTGCCAGGTGGACAGCGACGCGCTGGACGAGGTGCTGCGCCGGCTGAGCGCCGCCGGGGTGCGCAGCCTGGTCAGCCAGCCGCCCACCCTGGAGGAGCTCTTCCTCATGCACTACGGGCCGGAGGAGGCGCGGTCATGACCAGCCAGGCCGCCGCGCGGCCGGCCGGCCTGGAGCTGGCCGGCGCGGAGCTGACCGGCACGGGCATCCTGACCCGGCTCGCCCTGCGCCGGGACCGGATCATGATCGCGGCCTGGGTCTACGTCCTGGCGGCGTTCGCCTACGTCAGCGTGGTCAGCACGAAAAAGCTCTATCCCACGGCCGCGTCCCTGCGGGCGTTCGCGGAGGGCGCCGGCGCCGACCGGGTCACCCGCGCGATCTACGGGCCAGCGGGCGACCTGCACACCCTGGGCGGGCTGGCCACCTGGAAACTGAGCGTCTTCGGCGTCGTGGGCGTCGCGGTGATGAGCATGTTCATCGTGGTCCGGCACACCAGGGGGGATGAGGACGCCGGGCGCCTGGAGCTGGTGGGCGCGGGCGCGGTGGGCCGGCTGGCCGCGCTGACGTCGGGGCTGCTGACCGCGTTGCTGGCCAATCTGGGCGTGGCGCTGCTGGTGGCGATCGGACTCGCGGTGGGCGGGCTGCCCTGGATCCCCTCGCTGGCGTTCGGGCTCGGGATGGCCGCCGCCGGCTGCGTCTTCGCGGCGATCACGGCCGTGGCGGCCCAGCTCGCCGGGAGTAGGCGCCCGGCCATCGGCCTTGTGACCAGCGTGATCGCGCTGGCCTACCTGCTGCGGGCGGTGGGCGACGCGGCGTCGTCGGGCAGCTGGGCCGCCGGCCTGTCCTGGCTGTCGCCGATCGGGTGGGCCCAGCAGATGCGGCCGTACGGCCCGCTCCACTGGTGGGTGCTGGTGATCCCGGTGCTGGTCACGTTCGCGGTAACGGCCGTCGCGTACGCCATCGCCGGGCGCCGCGACCTGGGCACCGGCCTGCTGCCGGTCCGGCCGGGGCCCCCGGTGGCCGGGGCGAGCCTGCGTAACTCCTTCGGGCTGGCCTGGCACCTGCAGCGGGGCACGCTGCTGGCCTGGGCAGCCGGTTTCGCCCTGTACGGCCTGGTCATCGGGGGGCTCGCGGCCGGGATCGGGCCCCTGGTCGGCAACAACACGGCCGCCAGGAAGCTATTCGTCGAGCTCGGCGGCCAGACCGGCCTGGTCAACGCGCTCCTCGCCGCCACGATGGGTTTCATGGGCGTGGCCGCCGCCATCTACGCCGTCCAGGCGGCGCTGCGGCTGCGGGGCGAGGAATCCGGCGGGCGGGCCGAGCCGGTGCTCGCCGCCGCCGTGGGCCGGATCCGGTGGGCGTGGAGCCATCTGGTGTTCGCGGTGGCCGGCCCGGTCGTGCTGCTCCTGCTGGTCGGCCTGACCACCGGCCTGATTTACGGCGCGCACACCGGGGACATGGGCAAGGCCGTGGGCCAGCTGGTGGGCAGCGCGCTGGTCCAGCTGCCAGCCGTGTGGGTGCTGGCCGGGGTCGCGGTCCTGCTGTTCGGATTGGTGCCGCGGTGGTCGGCGGCGGCCTGGGGAGCCCTGGTGGGCTCCCTGGTACTCACCGAGCTCGGTTCGCTGGTGAACCTGAGCACGTGGGCCGCTGACATCTCCCCGTTCACGCACGTGCCGAAGCTGCCGGGCGGGACGTTCACGGCCACCCCGCTGGTCTGGCTCCTGGTCGTCGCCGTGGCGTTGACCGCCGCCGGCCTGGCCGGCCTGCGCCGCCGTGACCTGACCTGAGACGGGCCGCCGCCTACTGGGGATGCGGCTCGAACAGCTCGACCGGGTTACCCGACGGGTCGTCCAGCAGGATCTGGTTCCCGCCGACCCCGACCACCAGGTCGTTCCGGAAATGGACTCCTGACTTCCGCAGCTCCTCGATGATCTCGGGAAGCCCGCTGACCTCGAGAGAGATGCGGTTCCAGCCGCCCGGCTCCGGCCTGGTGCCGTCGGGCATGGCCTGGCCGCCGCCGCCCCGCCCCGATGGCGCGCTGAGCAGCAGGCGCAGATCACCGCGCGACAGGATGGCGAACGTCGGCGCCGGGTGCATCTCCTCGCGGAAGCCGAGGCGGCGGCAGTAGAAATCGATCGCGGCGTCCACGTCGTGGACGATGTAGCGGACGCTGACGGTGGCCACCGGTACGCCTCCTCACACGGTCAGGCGTCAGGGATGGATCTTCTTGTGCTCGCTGAGCATCGCCACGAACGTGTCGATGCGCTTGGCCCGGGTTTCTGGCTTCTTGGCGGTGCCGATCCGGTAGAGGATCGCATACCTGTTGGCGCTGTCGAGCGTGGCGAAGAACGCGCTGGCCCGCTCGTTCGCCGCGAGCGCGCGGGCCAGATCCTCGGGCACGGTCACCCGCGACTGCGACTCGTAGGCCTGCTCCCAGCGGCCGTCGGCCTGGGCCCGCTCGACCTCGCGGAGCCCGGCCGGCCTCATCCGGCCGGATTCGATCAGCGCCGCCGCCCGCTCGGTGTTGATCTTCGACCACTTGCTGCCCGGCTTGCGCGGCGTGAACCGCTGCAGCCAGTACTCATCGTCGTGGCGGCCCTTCTGGCCGTCGATCCAGCCGTGGCACAGCGCGACGTCGAGCGCCTCGGAGTAGGAGATGGTCGTGCCCGCTGCCCCCTTCTTAGCGATCTTGAGCCAGAGGCCGGGTGAGCCGGCATGGTGGGCGGCGAGCCATGCGTCCCACGCGTCTGTGGACTCGAAGCTCATCACCGGCAGCGCGTCAGTCGGCATGAGGGCAGTCAATCATGACCGGCCGACAGCGCGGTGGCCGCGCGCATGCCCGGGCGGGCACGGGTAAGGGAACAGAACCCGCACGTGGCGGGGGCCGTGCTTGACCACGCGGTGGTTAGTTGTATTTTCGCAAGTGTCAGGACGGCGGCGGACGATTGAGGGGAGCCCGTGCCCGAACTCAGCCGTCGGCGGCGCATGCTCGTTCTGGCCATCTGCTGCCTGAGCCTGTTCATCTTCGGCGTCGACAGCACGATCGTGAACGTCGCGCTCCCCTCGATCCAGCGTGACCTGCATGCCCCGGTGTCCGGCCTGCAGTGGACGGTGGACGCCTACACGGTGGTCATCGCCAGCGTCCTCATCCTCGCCGGATCGACCGCGGACCGGTTCGGGCGGCGCAAGGTCTTCCAGATCGGGCTCGCCACCTTCACCCTCGGCTCGCTGCTGTGCAGCCTCGCGCCGGGCCTGGGCTGGCTGGTGGCGTTCCGCATGGTCCAGGCCGTCGGCGGCTCGATGATGAACCCGGTGGCGGTGTCGATCATCGCCAATACCTTCACCGACCCCCGCGAGCGCGCCCGCGCCATCGGCATTTGGGGCGGAGTGTTCGGCCTGGCCATCGCGGCCGGCCCGCCCCTGGGCGGCGTGCTGGTCGACGGCGTGGGCTGGCGGGGGATCTTCTGGGTCAACATCCCGATCGGGGTGGCCGCGATCGTGCTCACCGCGCTGTTCGTGCCGGAGTCGCGCGCCGCCCGGCCGCGCCGCGTCGACCCGGTCGGTCAGGTGCTGGTCATCGTGACGCTGGCCTCGCTCACCTACGCAATCATCGAGGGCCCGCGCGCGGGCTGGACCTCCCCGGAGATCGTGGGCCTGTTCGCGGTGGCCGCCGCCGGGGCCGCCGCGCTGATCGCCTACGAGCCGCGGCGGAGGGAGCCGCTGCTGGATTTCAGGTTCTTCCGCAGCGCGCCGTTCACCGGCGCCACGCTGATCGCCATCAGCGCCCTGGCCGCCCTCGGCGGCTTCCTGTTCCTCAACACCCTGTACCTGCAGGACGTGCGCGGCCTCTCCGCGCTGAGCGCCGGGCTCTACACCCTCCCGCTGGCCGTGATGACGCTGCTGCTCGCGCCGCTGTCGGGGTGGATCGTCGGCCGCTGGGGCCCACGCCTGCCGCTGGTGGTGGCCGGGGTGGCCATGACGGCGGGCGGTCTCCTCCTGACCGGCCTGGCTCCCGGCACGTCCGTGGCCCGGCTCATGACCGCCTACGTGATCTTCGGGATCGGGACCGGCCTGGTGAACGCGCCGATCACCAACACCGCCGTGTCCGGCATGCCCCGCTCCCAGGCGGGCGTAGCGGCGGCCATCGCCTCGACCAGCCGCCAGATCGGCCAGTCGCTGGGCGTCGCGGTGGTCGGGGCGGCCGTGGCCTCGGCCATGCACGGCCTGCTGCGCGTGAATTTCGCCCAGGCCAGCCACGTGGGCTGGTGGATCATCACCGGGTGCGGCGCGGCCGTTCTGCTCCTCGGCCTGGTCACGACCGGGCGGTGGGCGCTGCGCACGGCGGCGCGAACCGCCGAGACGTTCCCGTCGGACGAGACCAGGCTCCCCGTCGGGGCGCCCTGAACCCCGCCCGTCCCGGCGGCCCGGTCAGCCGCTGGCGGCCGCGAGCGTGCCCATCAGCGAGAAGGTCGCGCCCTGGTCGTCGCCGGCGACGGCCATCCGGCCGTAGGGGCTGTCCCATGGCTCCCGCGTCACCGCGCCGCCGGCCGCGGTGACCGTCGCGACCGCGGCGTCGGTGTCGCCGACCGCGAAATACACCGACCAGTGGGCCGGGACCCCGGGCGGGATCCCGCTGCCGAGCCCGCCGATGCCGCCCACTTCCTTGCCGTCGAGCTTGAGCGTGGCGTACCGGAAGTCCGGGGTGGACATGTCGCCGTACTCGTAGCCGAATACCGCGTGGTAGAAAGCCTGGTTGCCGTCCATGTCGCGGCTGAAGTTCTCGTTCCAGCACACCGAGCCCGGCTCGTTGGCCAGCCCAAAGCCGGTGTGGCTGCGGGCCTGCCAGACCCCGAACACCGCCCCCGACGGGTCGGCGGCGACCGCCATCCGCCCCACATCCATCACGTCCATGGGCGCCACGAGCACCGTGCCGCCGGCCGCCGTGACCTTGCCCGCCGTGTCGTCCGCGTCATCGGAGGCGATGTAGACGGTCCAGAAGGGCGGCACGTCCGGCGGGCCCATCTTGGGCCCGATCCCGGCCACCGGCCGGCCGCTCAGCATGCACATCGTGTAGCCGCCGGCCTCGGGCGGCCCCGGCTGGGTGTCCCAGCCGAACAGCCGGGAGTAGAACGCGCTGGCGCGGGACACGTCGTCCACTCCGAGGTCGACCCAGCAAGGCGTCCCGCTGGGCCAGGGGCTGTCGCGCGTGACCATCGATCCTCCCCCGAGGTCCCGGACGGCGCGTCGTTGTGCCGTGCCGGTGAGGGCACCAGCTTACGCAGCGGCTGCCCCGCCTTCGGGGCTACCCCGGGCACCGGCCAGACGGCAGCGAGCCGTCGGACGTGGTGGGGTCATGAGTAGCAGTACGAGTCGCTGGAGGCGTCGCCGCCCTCGAGCCGGACCTGGTGCACGCGGCGGCCGCGGAACACATCGCCCTCGAGGAAGAACCTCTCGTCAAAGGCGATCCCGCCGCCCGGGCCGACGTCGAGCTTGGTCATCCACGCGCCGACGCCGTCGGGGTAGAACTGCTCGTCCCAGGACCCGTAGAGCGAGTTGGTGAAGTACACCCGCCTGCCGTCGCGGCTGACCTCGACCATCTGCGGGCCGCCGGCCAGCGGCTGGCCGGGCCGGGCCGGGTGCGGGGCGCGGCCGACGATGCCGCCGATCCGCACCGAGCCGGTCTCGCGCGGATGGAAGGGGTCGGTGACGTCGTATTGCTTCATTTCGCCGGTGCCCCAGCAGGACACGTACAGGAATCTGTCGTCCACGGACAGGTCGATGTCGGTGATCAGCGGCGGAACCGCGCCGAACCCCTGCAGCAGCGGCGGCAGCTGTTCCGCGGGGGCGGGCTCGGCCGGAATCGAGATCACCTTGGTGGCCGCCCACCGGCCGGCTTCTTGGTGCCAGACCCAGACCGAGGCGGACAGGTCCTCGACGGACACCACCACCCCGACGAAGCCGTACTGCTTGGCCGGGTCGTGGGCGGGACGCAACTCCAGGGCCATCTGGTGCTGGTCGCCCAGATCAACGGTCTGGGTGTGGCGGCGGGTGTTCATGTCCCAGAAATGCAGCCGGTGGCCGTACTTGCGGCCCAGCAGCAGCTCCGGCACCACGCCATCCTCGATCATGGACGGGGTGGCCCATTCGGAGGTCACCAGCACGTCGTGGTTGATGTGCCACCACACGTCGTAGGCCAGGTACTGATCGCCGCGGTCGGCCTCGAACTGGCCGAGCACCTCGAAGGTGGAATGGTCGAGCAGCGCGACGCCGCCGGGCCCGTCGTTGCCGTTCGCGCCGCCCAGGCAGGACATGTACAGGTAGCCGGGGCCGCAGTGCACCGTGTGCGGGCGCGAGTAGCTGGCCCGCTTGCCGAGTTCCTCCGCATCGAGCACTTTGACCACCTGCGGGGACGACGGGTCGGGCTGGGTGTCCAGGATGTAGACCCGCGACGAGCGGATGCCGGGCACGACCAGATACCGGCGGTCGCCGTGGGTGTGTGACCCGGTCGGGCACAGCGCCGAGGAGCAGGCGTTCCACCCGAAGTGATGCAGCTCGTCACCGACGTGGGGCAGTTCGGTGAAACCCACGACCGAGGCATACGACGCCGACCCCGGGTCGGTGTCGACCACCGCGATCGCATCCGGCCGGTCCGCCGGATGATCCGCCGGGTGAGAGTACGCGGCCACGTAGGCGAGCTTTTCCGGCGGCCCGGCCGCGGCGTCACGCGGCGAACGGTAGAAGGTCGGGTCGTGGTGATGCTCTTCCGCCATGGGAGTCCCTTTCACGATGCTGAGCGGGGCAGGAAGTCCGGACGTCCCGGGAGCGCGGAGCGCTGGCGCCGTGCGCGGGCACGGGCCGGCGCGGGCCCGGGCGGGGAAACTAGCGGGCGCTGGTCACCCTGTGCAGATCGATATAAAGACGCCCACTGAGGACGGCCCGCACAGGTAACGAAACCATGACGGCAGTCTTTGCGGGGGGCCCGTCACGCTGTCAACCGAGCGATCACCGCACCAGCCAGAGCGCGCCGACGGCGAGCGCGCCCAGCGCGGCCATCCCGAACACGGCGACCCAGAGCCCGGCCGGCATGCCGGTGAGCGCGGCGAGCTGGTCGGCGTCGGTGCGGCCGGCCGGCCTCCGCCGCCGGGTGCGCTGCAGCTCCAGCACCGGCCGCACCCC
>Ga0134125_10008941_pt1 | contig 11292 bp, 8 predicted proteins | sample KB31751_FD_96464 | JGI IMG/M metagenome (GOLD analysis project Ga0134125, IMG submission 96464) | Terrestrial soil microbial communities with excess Nitrogen fertilizer from Kellogg Biological Station, Michigan, USA - KB3-175-1 | ecosystem: Environmental > Terrestrial > Soil > Unclassified ...
CAACACCTCGATTCTCAGGACGGAGCTCTCCAGTGCTACCACTATCCTCTCAACGGGCTACCGGCCTCTCGGCTCTTGCTCCCGCGCAGCGGGCTGGAGCGCAGCGACTTTGTGCTCTGGCCCAACCGCGAAGTCCGGACGGTCCACCAACAGGTCTGCTTGTCGTGGTGGAGCGGAAACGGCAAGCCGCCGTCCAAACGGCGCTCTTGACCCAAGGCGGACCTTGGGCTGTCCATTAAATGGAGCGGGTGAGCGGTGCAAGTGACATCGGCTGCACCGTGCCATACATCAGCGTTCGCCATAGCCATTCGACCGGACCGTACCGGTAGCGGCCCAGCCACCACGCGCTGAAGAATACCTGAGCGATGTAGACGGCGAGGCCGATGACGAGCGCCTTTGCGGCGCCGATAGAGCCGAACAGCCCAAGGCCGTATCCATAGAAAATCCAACCGAAAATCAAGGATTGAGCGAGGTAGTTTGTGAACGCCATCCGCCCCAGCGGCACAGCCCAGCCAAGCAACGCCCTTCCGCTTGCCAGGTTGGCGATCGCAAGGATGGTCGCGGCATAGCCAAGCGCCAGCGCAATTGTGCCGACGGGCGACGCGAGCTTACCGATACCCATGGCCGCGACAGAGCCGCTTGAACCCGGAAGGATAAGAAAGGCGCCGAGACCGATGCAGCCGGCGCCGGTTGAGAACAGGAGCACCTGATGCGGCTTTCGCAGGACGCCGCTGCGCCAAACGAATGCACCGAACAGAAACAGCCCCAGGGTGCGCGGGAACATGTAGACGTGAAGGGAAGCGAACAGCGGGATTTCGCGAAGCCGGAACGCCAATACCTCGCCGAAGCTGCCCGTTGCATAAATTTGATTGGCCTCCTGTACGTCACGTTGGATCGAAGTAAAGCTGGGAAATAGTCCAGCCGGCGGCCATACCTGCATCGCGAGATACACCCCGAGGAACGCCGCCGCGCCGCCCGCCAAAAGCCAGCGGGGACCGAATAGAAACGGCAGGACGATCAGACCCGCGACTGCATATTCGGTGAGAATGTCGCCGTTCCAGATCAGGCACAGGTGGATCAATCCGAACGTCAGCAAGTCGATCAGGCGGCGAAACAACAGAAGGGCGCGGCGTGGACATGTGGAAAGATGCTCGAATTGAATGGCAAGTCCTACCCCGAACAAGAGGGAAAAGAGAGCAAATGCCTTCAGATCGACGGCCAGCATCAAAATAGTCTCGACGGCCCGGTCGAGTGAAGTTGCAGGCCGCGCAGCGACCAGAAACCGCTCGAAAATCGAAACGCGGAATTCCATGACCAGATTGATTGCCAGAACGCCGAGCAGTGCGACGCCGCGGAGCGCGTCGATACTGTCGACACGGTCCGATGGGTTCACCGGGCCAGGACGTTCGTCACGGACAAGGGCGCGGACCATTGCACGACGATTATAGGTTGTAGGACGAATTTAGATAGACACTCATGTCGGCTTCTCGGCCCAACTCTGCCGCCGCCGCCATCCAGCCAGTACGGCAGCCACCGGGGGATAGGCTGCCGTCAGACCTAACCCGCACGCCGCGGCGACAGCCTCACTCAGCCGCCCGCAACGGAATGGCCGAGGGATGCACTGCGGCGGACAGTCGCCTCGCATAGAGTTCCTGCCATGGACTCTGGTCGTCGCTGACGAAGTAGCCGCTGCGCCCCTTACGAAATACTTCCGCGTCTTCGACGCCGGGCGGCAGCACGTCGTTGTCGCGCAGCGCGCGCGCCGCCATCAACAGGCGCCGGCGGGTGCGCGTGATCATCTGGTCCGACGGCGCCAGGTGCTCGAAGGCATGATCGGTGACCTGCCCCATGCTCTCGGTGATCGCCTGGTCCTGCAAATGGATGCCATCGATCCCGCTATAGATCGCGTTGCTCCTCTGGGCCTCGCGGTCCATTCCCCAGTCGTTGGCTTCGTTGGCGGCGAGGCGAAAGCGCCCGAGCCATTCCGTGGTGTTCGGCAGGAATTTGTAGCTGCGTCCGGTACCGCCGATCGGCCGGCCGTCCTTGAAGGCGGGCTGCGGTTGCGTCTGCGAGGAGATGCCGCGCTTCCAGCGCAGGAAGCAAAACATGGTGTGGCCATCATCGAGCGGCACCCAGGCGCGCGCGTGCACGTGACTGGCGAACTCGCCAGCGGGGACCTGGCTCCAGAACGGAAACAGGAAGTTGGCGAAGCGCCAGTAGGTGCTGTCGCCTCCGGCAGGGCGGTAGGCGGCGTACTGCGTGCCCCAGGGGGCATCGGCGACATGGTACTCCGGGGCGCGGTTGGTGATGGTATGGAAGACCGGGTCGTCCTCGGCGACATCGTCGGGATGGACATGGCCGGCGTGCAGGAAGCCGAAATGCGAGGTATCGATCTCGCCTTCTATGGCTTGCAGGTAATTGCAGCCGCGCTGGATGAAGGTGACGCTAATTTCGTCATCGGGCAGGTCGAGGATTTCAAACGCCGGCAGCGGCGGGACCTCTGCCTTCGACCCCATGTAGACCCAGACGACGCCCGCGCGCTCGACAGCCGGATAGGCCTTGGCCTTCACCTTGTGCTTGAAATCCTCGTGCGGAGGCACGCTCGCCATGTCGATACAGTTGCCCGCGACGTCGTATTTCCAGCCGTGATAGATGCAGCGGATGCCGCCTTCCTCGTTGCGTCCGAGAAACAGCGAGGCGCACCGGGGCGGACTACGGTGGTCCATCACGCCGACGCGGCCCTCTGTGTCGCGAAAAGCGATCAGCTCTTCGCCGAGCAGCATCAGCCGGATCGGCGCCCCGTCGCGCACGAGTTCGGCGGACTGCGCCGCGGGGATCCAATACTGCCGCATCAGCTCGCCCATGACCGTTCCGGGTCCGACCTGGGTAAGTTCTCGTCCTTCTGCCGCTGACGTCATCGTTGCCTCCCGATTGCAATCTTGCGCCGCTGGCTGGACGTCACGTTATCACGAATTGCGGCAACCGCGGCGTTGATAGTCACTGCATGGGAGCGCCTAGGGAACGTTCCCTATGCCACTCGCAGCAAGGACTCGCCCTCTGGGGGTGCGTCTATGACGCTCGAAGATGACCCGAAGGCGACATGGCCCCTCACCGCGTTACACCACCATCAGGTCCTTGCCGACGACGATCTCGCCCTTGAAGTACTTCGCCACTCGGGTACGCGAGGTTTCATCGTCGATGCTGTCGATGGCGGGAGTGAGGTGCGATAGCACGAGTGTTTTGACGCCTGCTTCCTGGGCGATGCGGCCGACATCTTCGCAGGGTGTATGGTCCGCCTTCATATGCGCCATGAAGACGTCAAACGTCACCGGCCAACCCTTAGCAATCGCTGCTCTTATGGTGGTCTCGAGGGCTGGCACGTACATCGTTTCGTGGACCAGTACGTCGGCGCCTTTCGCCATTTTCGCCACGGCCTCGAGTGGTGCAGTGTCGCCGGAAAATGCGATCGAGCGGTCCTTGAAATCGAAGCGATAGCCCAGCGCCGGCTTCACTGGCGGATGGTCAACGAGGATGGCCGACACCTTCACATTGTCGTCCTGCGTTACCGGACCGGCGGCGGAGATCTCCTGGACGTTGACTGACGTCAGCGGCTTCATCCGAAAATCCTCAGCCCAAAAGTCGACGGCTTGCTTATAGGCGCGCATGAAATTTTCGGTCATTTGCTTCAGCGGTGGCGGGCCAAAGGCACGCACGTCGAGCGGCATCCCAAGTATCCAGCCGAGGATCAGGAGCGGACCGTATTCAATGTTGTGATCGGGGTGATGGTGCGTGATGAAGATCGATTTCAGTGCGTGAAATGGAATCCCGGTGCGAGCAAACTGGTGGTAACTCCTATCCCGCAGTCAAGCACATAGGCCGCGCCGTTGCTCAGCATCACATGCGACGTCATTTCGCGCGAGCGACCCGGCGCTGGACCTGCGGCGGTCCCGAGCAGCACCAGCTTGGTGCCCTTTGCATCCTTCAGGGCGGCCTGCGCTTGTTGTGGTGTCCATCGCGGCCCGTCGGCTTGCGCGGCTGCCGGCCGGACCGTGGCGGCTAGCGCCGGCGTGGCCAAGAGACCGGTCAGGAGGCTGCGGCGTGAAAGCGTGGATCGCTATGAGGTATCTGGCATGGCTTGTCTCCCCGGAATTCCACGATCGCGGTCGTCGACGCCAATGACGCACATCATCCGCTTTCCCGCTGAAGGGTGCATGTTGAACAGAGCCGTCACCTCGGATCGTTGGGGACCCATTCCTCCGCGGTTGCGTCCCAATGATGGGTATCGTCGAATTGTTTCCAGGGCGGCTTCGGTTTACTTTCACCGCGCTCAATTCCCGACACAGTTGATGGTGGAAAGCCAACACGACCCAAAAGCGTCATGATCCAGTCGCGCGGGTTATGTTCGGGGTTTCGGTTGTTGGTCGCCTTTGGCATCGGGCGCCTCCCTAACAGTAAGAAGCTGGGCTGATGCTAGCTCGCCCAAAAGCAGACAAGTGTAAGCGGCTTCACTATCTCTAAATGAACTTGTCCGGGCGGACCCAGTACCCTTTTGAGGTCCGCGCACCTGATTTTTGAAATCGGAAGGTATACGCGCGCCAATGCGCGACCGCAACGATCAGGCTGTCGAGACGAAAGCAACCGAAATAGCCAATTGGCTGGCGAACGCTGATTTTCCGGCGGTGGGGTCACGACTTAAGCCGGGGTCGGGACGGCATGTCGCACCACGGGAACTCATTCAAACTCTGACCGTTTCCTTTCTCGGTTTGTAAGCGGGAGGGAAAATTCCTTGAATCGTCGGCAACTTCTTCGCGCCTCGGCTGTGATTTCCGCAGCCGCTGCACTGCCGCAGTTGAGCGCTGCGGACCCCGCATCGGACGCGGCGTTCGGTCCGTCATTCGTACGCGACTTGGCTCGCGGCCTTGCCGCAAAATCCTATGAGCCGCCGGACGAGAAGCTGCCCGACGCACTGAAGAATCTCAATTACGACCAGTACCGATCGATTCGCTTCCTGCCGGAGCATGCGCTGTGGCGTGACGAGAAGCTACCCTTCCAGGCTCAATTCTTTCACCGGGGATTCTTTTACAAGAACAGAGTCGACATGTTCGAAGTCGCGAACGGACGTGCCACCCCAATACGATACCGGCGCGATGACTTCTCGTTCGGCGAGGGCCTCGGACAGTGGCCCGAGGACGATCTCGGCTTTGCCGGGTTCCGCATTCACGCCCCGATCAACAGGCCGGACTACTACGACGAAGTTTGCGTCTTCCTCGGCGCAAGCTACTTCCGGGCGGTCGCCAAGGGAGAAACCTACGGCCTCTCCGCTCGTGGGCTCTCGATCGACACCGGCGAGACGAAGGGCGAAGAATTTCCGGTGTTCAAGGCGTTCTGGTTGGAGAAGCCCGCGCCGAACGCGACCTCCCTCGTCGTTCACGCCTTGCTGGACAGCAAGAGCGCCGCCGCAAGCTATCGCTTTACCATTCGCCCCGGCGCGACCACCGTCTTCGACGTCGAAATGTTCCTCTATCCGAGAACGGATATTGCACACGGCGGTCTCGCTCCGATGACCAGCATGTTCTTTTTCGGGCCCAACGACCGCAAGGATTTCGATGACTTCCGACCCGCGGTTCACGATTCCGACGGTCTTGCGATCTTCAACGGCAAGGGTGAGCAGCTCTGGCGTCCCCTCAGCAATCCGCACGATCTGCAGGTGAGCACATTCACCGACCTCAATCCGCGCGGTTTCGGACTGATGCAGCGGGAGAAAAACTATTTCGCGTATCAGGACCTCGAATCACGGTTCGAACGCCGCCCCAGCCTGTGGGTCGAGCCGATCGGCGATTGGGGGGAAGGGGCCGTCGTCTTGTTCGAGATCCCGACCAAAGAAGAGATCCACGACAACATTGCAGCGTTCTGGCGTCCCAAGCAGCCGCTCACGGCCAAGAATGAGCACAACTTCACCTACCGCCTGCACTGGGGGCCGGACGCCCCGAAGTCCAACTCGCTGGCGCGGTTCACGCGGACTGGAATCGGCCGCCGAGGCGATGACAGCAAGCTGTTTGTGCTGGAGCTGATGGGCGACAAGCTCAAAGGCATCGATCCGAAGAGCGTCAAGGGCGTCGTGACCGCCGAAAAATCCGAGATCACCAACATTGTCACCCAGCCGAACCCGGAGACGGGCGGGTGGCGCTTGAGCTTCCAATGCTCGGTCAAGAGCCAAACGCCAATCGAATTGCGAGCCGTGCTGGTCCAGAATGACAAGCCGATTTCCGAGGTGTGGATCTATCGATGGACACCCTGAAGAAATCGCCCGCTCTTCCCCAGAGCGGCACCGTCGACAGATTTCTGCCGCCCGAGAGCGGGCTTGCGATGGAGGCGGGCCGGCTCGATCGGCCGAGAGAGAGAAGGCGAACGCCGGGGTCCCTGGAGAGGACACTGCCGTTTCGCCGACTATTCATCTTTATCGGCACGGCGCTGCTTACGATCGCAGGCGGCCACGAGATGTACGGCGTCGTGAAGGTCGGCGGCGTAACCGTTCTCGAAGCGATACTGCTTGCCTTCTTCCTCGTGCTGCTCGCCTGGGTCGCCTTTTCCTTCATGTCGGCCTTGGTCGGGTTTTTCGTGCTGCTGACACGACGCCGGGGCTGCCTCGCCATCGATCGCGATGGTCCGCTTCCCGAATTGTCGTCGCGCACAGCCATGCTGTTGCCGACGTATAATGAAGATCCGCATCATCTCATGGCGCGGCTGCGCGCCATGTATGAAGCGGTGGCGGCCACGGGTCATGAAGCCAAATTCGATTGGTTCCTGCTCAGCGACACGACCGACCCGGACATCTGGATCCACGAAGAGGTGGCCTTCATAGCATTGCGGCGTGCCTGCGGCGCCCATCGGCTCTATTATCGACATCGATCCGACAACACCGCCCGCAAATCCGGCAACATCGCAGCGTGGATTAGACGGTTCGGCGCGGCGTACGATCATATGATTGTTCTCGACGCGGACAGTCTGATGGCAGGCGATACGATCGTCCGGCTGGTCCACGCGATGGAGGCAAATCCCGCCGCCGCGCTGATTCAGACCCAGCCGGTCATCGTCAATGCACGCAGCCTCTTCAGCCGGTTGCAGCAATTCGCCGGTCGTGTGTACGGCCCGATCATTGCGGCGGGCAATGCATGGTGGCACGGTCCGGAAAGCAACTATTGGGGGCACAACGCCATCATTCGCGTCCGCGCATTCGCGGAGGCAGCGGGTTTACCGGAATTGCGCGGGCGCAAGCCCTTCGGCGGACACATCCTGAGTCACGACTTCGTGGAAGCCGCTTTGATGCGGCGCGCCGGCTGGGCCATCTACATGGTGCCTGCGCTTGGCGGCAGCTTCGAGGAGGTGCCGCCGTCAATCCTGGACTTTGCGGCAAGGGACCGTCGATGGTGCCAGGGCAATCTTCAGCACATCGCGGTGCTACCCGCGCGCGGCCTGCACTGGGTGTCGCGCCTTCATCTGCTCACAGGTATTGGCTCTTACATCACAGCGCCGATGTGGCTGATCTTCCTGATTCTCGGATTGCTGATTTCACTGCAGGCCCACTTCATCCGACCAGAATACTTTCCGAAAGGTTTTTCTTTGTTTCCTACCTGGCCGCAACAGGACCCCGTGCTGGCGGCATGGGTATTTGCCGCCACGATGGGACTGCTGATCGTGCCCAAGCTGCTGGCGTATTTGGCGTTGATTAGCCAGCGGGCCGAACGCGCCTCCTTCGCCGGTACCGGTCGCCTGCTTGGCGGCATCCTTTCCGAGACGCTCCTTGCCGCGCTGATTGCTCCATCCATGATGATTTTCCAGTCCAAGGCGGTTGCTGAAATCCTCCTTGGCCGCGACGCCGGATGGCAGGTGCAGCGCCGAAGCGACGGCGAGGTTGTCAACCGCGAGATCTATCGCAAACTCGCTGTGCCCACGTGGTGTGGCCTTCTGATGGGGCTCAGCGCTTACGCTGTGTCGCTGCCACTCCTGCTTTGGATGTCACCGGTGGTGATTGGCCTGGTGTTTGCCGTTCCGCTGGGATTATTGACCTCATCGCGGTTGAGAACGGCTGGGCTGTTTGCGACGCCGGAAGACAACCATCCGCCCCAGGTCGTGCTCCGCGCGAACGAACTTGCTGCATGCGCGCGCATCGAGATAGCTGGAGCGTTGCAGCAACTCCGCCGGGACGCCGAATTGCTCAACCATCATTTGGGCTCCCTGTCTCACGCGGGCCGCCGCAAATTCGGACAGGTCGACGTACCTCTCGCGACGGCGCGCACGAAGATCGACGAATGCGAGAGCTTTGAGGAAGCCGTCACCTGGCTCGATAGATCGGAGGTGCGCGCCCTGCTCGGCGATCCCTCGGCTCTTCAACGTGTTCTGCAAATGCCTCGCGACGGGCAACTCTGAGAAAATAGTCAAACTAGGGTCCCGGCGCCTGCTTCGCGAGCAGTCACCGGTGGCAAGACATTCGCGCGCTTTCTGCGGCGAGTTTCAACGTTCGATCAGGCGGGGGCCCATTCGATGGGCCCCTTACGCCGCGCGCTGTTCGCGGCCTCGGTTTGGCTCTCCAAGCCGCTCGAGCTCGTGTTCGGCCTGCGCCTTCGCGGCTTTCAGGATCTGAACCGCATCGGCTATGTTCTGCTCCGAGTGATTGGCCATCACCTGCATGCGAATACGCGCGGCGTTTTTCGGTACCGCGGGAAATTCAACGAGATTGGCCACCAGCCCGAGCTCGGAAAGTTGCCTGGAGACGAGCCGCGCAAGGCCTTCCGATCCCATCTTGACGCAAACGATCGCTGATGGATCGCCATAATAGTCGAGGCCAGCTTCATTGAGCTCGCGACGAAGCGACGTAATATTTGCGAGCAGTTCGAGCCGCAGGATCCGGCCTTCGAGCGAGTCCACGATGTCGAATGCTTTCAGGACCGTCGCAGCTTGCGTCGGCGAGAGTGCATTCGAGAATGTTGCAGGCGCGCTGTAGAAGCGCAGATATTCCTGTACCGCGCGGCTGTTGCAGGCGACGAAGCCGCCGTTCGAGGCGAACGTCTTCGAGAAACTGCCCATCACGACATCGATCTTGCCGAGCATATTTTGCATGCCGATATGGCCGCGGCCTTCCTTTCCCAGGCAGCCCATATCATGGGCAACGTCGACGACGAGCGTCGCTTTGAATTCGTGGCAGAGGTCTTGAAGGGCAGCCAGATCGGGCGTGTCCGAGTCCATTGAGAACAGGCCCTCGGTGATCACGAGGATGCCATTATCCTTGTCCTTGGACCTGATCTTCTCGAGGATGTTCCGGCAATAGTCGTTGTCCAAATGCCGGAACAAGTGAATGTTGTTGGTTGCGGCATGCGCGCCTTCCTGAAGGCAGGAGTGCGCCAGCATGTCCATGACGATGTGGTCGGCCGAACGGACGAGGCCTTTCACGACGCCGAAGCCGGCGGCCCATCCGGTCGGATAGAGAACGACGTGCTCCATCCCGACGAACTCGGCGATCTTGCGCTCGAGCGCAACCGAATAGGAGGTGTTTCCGACCAGAGCGGGCGAGCCGGCACTATGGACACCGCAGCGCTCGATCGTTTCGATGGCGGTTGCCTTGATAGCAGGGTGCGATGCAAGGCTGAGATAGTCCTGCGACGCAAAGTTGACGCCGCGTAGTTTTTGGCCCCGATCGTCCTGTGCCAGGCAGACCGTCTTGGGTCCGTCCTCGGTGGCGCGGGAGAATGGCCAGAGCCCGTTTTGGCGACGCAAATCCTGCCAGCGAAAGAAGCCCTGAGTACGTTCCAGCAGATCCACTCCGCCTGGAACACGAAAGTCGCGCATACTGCCCGTCAAGGCCGCCGACGGAATGTCGGCGTAATTGTTGTTTGACATCCTCAAGCCCCCGGTCGGCTTTCCTGTTTTTTTGCCGACGTCTCGACGATGCCGAAGCTGGATTAATTTTCTCGTGCTCTTCGGGTTCTCATCGGGCCGGTATTGCCCAAAGTCTTGACAAATTGAGTTTTTGGTTCGCGGTGGATGAAGCCGAATTGTAAAATCCCTCGCAACCGCGACGTGCAGCACCGACGGAATGTGCGTGGCTTAGGGCCGCGTTAACCATAAGTGTGGCAATGTCTTGTGGCGCTCCATGCGGCCAAGGGCAGGCCGATGGTGCCGGGCATCGAAGCCGACGTCGAGGGCGCTGGAATTGAGAGCGGCTTTGACGGCGTCGCGCTGGGCGGGGCCGGAGACACCCGGATCGACTGGCAAGGCTTAGCTCTGCCGGATTGGCTAAACGGCCGTTCGCTTCAGGCGACGGCGCTTTTCTGCTCGCGGTCAGGCAGCAGCGCACGGATCTTGCCGAGCAGTCGCTGCAGGTCGACCGGTTTCGTATCGAAATCCGAGCACCCGACTTCGACACTCTTGGCGCGATCGCTGGCAAGCGCATGGGCCGTCAATGCAATGATGGGGATGGACGCGGTCGTTGGCCGAGCCTTGATGAGGTGGGTGGCTTCCCATCCGTCCATTGCACCCAGGGCCACATCCATCAGGATCAAGTCAGGCATTTCGGTCGCCGCCATGGCGACGCCCTCCGCCCCGTCGCAAGCACAACAGACTGAAAATCCGTGGCGCTGCAGACGACGCGTCAGCATGTCACGGTTCATCTCGTTGTCTTCGACAAGCAGAATTTTATGCATGGGAGATTCCCGAGGCGAGGTCCAAGGCGACCTCGCCGGTTTCCGGCACCAGCGTAGCCGCGCCGTAGGCGTCCGACTTGCGCCGACCAGAGGCGACCGGCATCCGGATGGAGAAGCGGCTTCCCTTTCCAAGTTCGCTTTCCACGACGATTTCGCCGCCCATCAGCTTGCACAGCTTCTGGCTGAGCGCCAAACCGAGCCCCGTCCCGCCGTATTTGCTGGTGCTGGAATCGTCTGCCACGGTAAACTTCTCGAATAGATCCGAAATCTGCTCGGGCGCAATGCCGATGCCGCTGTCTATCACGTCAACCGTAAGCTGATCGCCCGCATCGGTCTTCGTCCGACTGGCCACGAGTTCGACTTTCCCGCCCTGAGTGAATTTCGCCGCATTGTCGAGCAGCTGCGAAGCCATACTCTTGAACCTGCCGGCATCACAAACGGCAAAACCGAGCTCCGGTGCGAGCGAGTATACAAATACGCTTCTGTTAGCCTCTACTGCGGGCCTGGCAGCTTCGGCGATCTCCAGCATCAAGGCAGCGAGGTCGACCTCCTCCAGATCAAGCTCCATCTTTCCGGCTTCGATCTTCGACAGGTC
>Ga0134125_10008942_pt1 | contig 11288 bp, 8 predicted proteins | sample KB31751_FD_96464 | JGI IMG/M metagenome (GOLD analysis project Ga0134125, IMG submission 96464) | Terrestrial soil microbial communities with excess Nitrogen fertilizer from Kellogg Biological Station, Michigan, USA - KB3-175-1 | ecosystem: Environmental > Terrestrial > Soil > Unclassified ...
TCCTTCGATGACCTGGACGGGCCGCGCGGTGAACTTGCGAATCTCGGTTTCCCACTGGTACTTCACGGAGGCGGGGGCGATGACGAGGGCTTTCTTCAGGTTGCGTTCGCGGGCGAGCAGTTCGACGGCGGCGAGTGTTTGCACGGTTTTGCCGAGACCCATGTCGTCGCCAAGGATGGCGCGGCCGCGGCAGGCCAGAAAGAGCGCCCCGCGGACCTGGTAATCGTAGAGCGGCACACTGAGCAGATTCGCCGCGAACGAGCCGTTCGCCAGCTGGTCCAGCCACTCTTGCTCGCGGGCCAGCATCTCCGAGCGCTCGACCTCGTGGTCGATGAAATCGAGCGCATCCGACAGGACCGTGACCTCCTCGGGCACGGCATCGATGTCCACCACGAGCTCCGCGTATTTGCCGCGGCCGGTCCAGAGGCCTTTTTCGTCGAAGTAAGTGAGGTTCAGCTTCGCGAGTTTGTCCGAGTGGCGAGCGGGAAGGTGGATGCCGAGTTGCAACTGTTCGCCGTAGTGCAGGAAGACTTCCGGCCGGCTGATGATGGCCTTTTTCTTCTGAAGGTGCGGCGGCAGTTCGTCCTTGAGCGTCTCCAGCACCGCCTCGATGTGCTTGCAGGTGCCGAGGGTATTGGCTTTGAAATCGGGGCAAGTGCAGGTATTGTCGCCGACATCGAAGCCGCGGATGTGGACTTCGTATTGTCCCTGGGTTTCAGGGTTGGCGACGCGGAACTCGGAATAGACGCGGTTCTTGCCGAAGTTTTCAATGGTGAACTTGCCGGCTTTCGCCCGCTGCCGGCGCAGGTCGATCTGTTCTTCGCGGAGCATTCGCGCCCTCGCGGCTCAGGCGAGTATCAGACGTTGACGTTGGCGGCATCGGCCGGCTGCACGTTGACGCGCTTGCCGCCCTGGTCGAAGTAGACTTTGCCGTCGGCGATGGCGAAAAGGTGGTCGTTCTTGGCGCGGCGAACGTAGCGGCCGGGGGCGTACTTGGTGCCGCACTGGACGACGATGATGCCGCCGACGCCGACGGTTTCCCCGGCGTAGAGCTTGATGCCGCGCCGCTTCGGCAGCGAGTCGCGGCCGTTCTTGACCGAGCCCTGTCCCTTTTTATGCGCCATGACGCCTGCCCTCGTGGACGAACCGATTTCCCGATGGAAGGTGTATTGTAGCGGGCGCGGCAACACTGGCAACCGCGTAAAATGAGACAAACTACCCGCGCTCCCCGCTGGGTCGCGGCTACGCGAAAAGGCATCCATCATGACCGCACCGCGCATTCTCATGTGCCCGCCAGACCATTACGGCATCGAATACGAGATCAACCCCTGGATGAATCGTTCGCTCGGGGCGGTGCGGGCCCTCGCGTTCCGGCAGTGGCAAGAACTGCACGACACTTTGGTTTCGCTCGGCGTGGACGTGCAGACAATGGCCCCGCAGCCGCACTTGCCAGATTTGGTGTTCACGGCGAATGCCGGGCTCGTTTTTCGCAATCGGTTCTTGAGCAGCCGGTTCAAGCACGAGGTGCGGGCGCGGGAATCGCCATTCTTCGACGCCTGGTTTAAGGATCACCGGTTCGTCGTGGAACACCTGCCGGAGGGGCTGTTTCACGAAGGGGCCGGCGACGCCCTGTTCTGCGGCGATTCGCTCTTCGCCGGCTACCGAACGCGCTCCGATGCCAGTGCTCATCAGTGGGTCGGCGCCGCCCTCGGCGTCCGCGTCTTGCCGCTCGAACTCGTGAACCCGCGCTTCTACCACCTCGATACCTGCTTCTGCCCACTCGCGCCGGGGCTGGCCCTTTACTACCCCGATGCCTTCGACGACTACGGCCGCAAGGTGCTGGCCAACTACGTGCCGCGGCTGATTCCCGTGAAGGATGAGGAGGCGTTTCGCTTCGGCTGCAACGCCGTGGTGGTCGGCACTACGGTGGTCCACAACAGCGGTTGCCCGCAGCTGGCGGCGGATCTCACGGCGGCCGGGTTCCGGTCGATCGCGGTGGAACTGGACGAGTTTTTGAAGGCCGGCGGCAGCGCCAAATGCCTGACGCTTCGCCTCGACGGCGAGGAAGCCGCAAGCTGGAAGGAAACTTAGGACCGCAAATCGAGCAAGCTTTCGAGGTACGGCGCCACGCCCCAGAACTGCTTCATTTCCCGGTACTCCTTGAGGAATGCCAGGTCGCCCGGCGGCAGGCCGACGACGGCGCGGATCATCAGGTTTCGCGCCGTGTGCTCCGGACTCACGAACTCCACCACGTCCGTGCGATAGCCCGAAATGCGCAGGATCAGAGCGCGAAATGCATCCGTCACGAGGTCGGCCTGGCGCTGCCGCAAGATACCATGTCGCAACAGCGGGCGCAAAGGTTCGGCCGGCCCGTCCACCCGGATTGCGTCGTTCAAATGGTGGTGGCAGCACGGCACGCTGAGGAGCAACTTGGCCCTACTCCGCACCGTCAAGGCGATGGCGTCGTCCGTGGCGGTATCGCAGGCGTGCAGGGCGAACACGATGTCCGGCTTGGCGGCGACGGCGGCAATCGGGTCGCAGGCGAAATTCACCTCGGCCGCTCCCACCTTCTCCGCGCGGATCACGCTCTTGCGGATCAATTCTTCATTGACATCGACGCCAATAATGCGGGCGGGAATGGCGAGCACGTCGTTGAGATAATGGTGGGCAGCAAGCGTGAGATAGCTGGAACCGCAGCCGCAATCGAGGATTTCGAGCGGCCGCCCCAGTTCGCGAAGCCCGGCATCGCCAAGGACGTGCGTCAAGTGCTTGAGGAACTCGTTGATCTGGGTGAACTTGGCCCGCATGGTCGGCCGCACTCGGCCGTCCGCCGTCGCGATGCCCAAGGCTTCCAGGAGCCAACTGGCCCGCCCTTCCGGTAGCGGCAGATCCTTGACCCGATCGTGCGACTCAGCGACCGGGGCGTTGCGGAGTGGCTTGCGGCCGACGAACACTTTCCCTTTTTTGGACGCGCGAATGTCGATGGCTTCGTCGGCGGATTCCAGGTGGATGCCGGAGAAGCCGATGCCGATTAGTTCGTTCAATGGCGCTTCGGCGTCGCCGCGCGGGAAGTTCCGGGCGATTTCCTTTTTGCCGTCCGAATAAGTGAATTGGATGTGCTCATGGCCGCGAAGCGAGATCGTTCGCAAACCGACGCGCACCCATGGCGCTCCGGTCGTTCCACGGATCGCACCGGCGAACGAACCGCGGCGAAACCCCGGCGCGAGCACCACCTCGTGAATGAGTTCCCGAATGGCATTGGGGGAAAGCGACATGCCCTACAACCGCTTGCTGAAAATGATGAGTCCGTCGTCTTCGGCGTAGTAATCGGGGATATGGGCGGCGGCCGAGTAGCCGTTGCGTACGTAGAACTGGCGCGTCGCTTCGTAGCGCGGCAAGGTGGACGTATCGATCAAAAGCAATCGCCCGCGCCGTTCGCGCGCCTCCACTTCCACGAACTCCAGGAGCTTCCGGCCCAGGCCGCGGCCCTGCTGTTCCGGTTCCACCGCGATCCAGTATAGGGACCAGGTTCCCTCGGTCATAGGAATGGGAGCGAAGTAAACGTAGCCGCGCGGCCGCTCCCGTTCCACCCAGAGGAACGACCGATGACCGAGGGCCCGATTCTCCGTGTAATAGTCGTCGAACACCTCGCGCAGCGCGGCTAATTCCAACGGCTTAAATACCCCGGTCCGGGCCGTCAGTTCGACCAGCGGAATCGTATCCGCGGGAGTAATCGGGCGGAACATCGCAGCTTCCCAGCTTGTAGGATTGTCTCCGTTGACTGAATCATATCGCGCGGCGCGGGTGAACGGGCAAGGCACTAGCTGGCAATCGCGGCACTTCTCGGGCGGAGTGCGGCGGATTCCGTGCGGGGCGATTTCGAGGCCGGCGCCGCCAAAACCGACATTGCCCCGCCCGCCGGATGCGCCGTGTGCGGCTCTTCGTCGAAGGGCGAGCACGCCTTCGGGGGACTGGACTTTAGCCTGCGAACCGATTTCGCTATGTTACCCTCCAAGGAAGTGGCCCTTTATTTCAAGGATTCCGCGATGAACCCCGATCTGCGTCGCCGCACCGACGACCTCTGCTCCCGGTTGGCCCAGCTACGGGACTCTCTTTGACATCCCGGGAAAAGTCGCGGCCCGCGATCAACTCGAGGCCAAGCAATCGGAGCCGGGGTTCTGGACCAACCAGGAAGCGGCCCGCGGCGTCATTCAGCAATTGAAAGTCGCAAACGCGCTCGTCAAGCCGTACGAGGAACTGTCGCGGGCGGCCGTGGATTTGACGGCCATGGCCGAACTCGCCGAGGAGGACGCCGACTTCGAGGCGGAACTGGAACCGGCCCTCGCCAAGGCCGAGGGGCAATATGAAGCCTTTGAACTGCAAGCGATGATGGGCGGCAAGCAGGATTCCGCCAACGCGATCGTTTCGATTAAGCCCGGCGCCGGCGGAACGGACGCCTGCGACTTTGCCGAGATGCTCTACCGCATGTACGGCCGCTGGGCGCAGAATCATGGCTTCGCCGTCGAGGAGCAGGATCTCGAACCGAACCTCGAAGCCGGCATTCAGAGCGTGACGTTCCGGGTGGTCGGGCCGTACGCCTACGGCTACCTGCAAAGTGAGATCGGCGTGCATCGCCTGGTCCGCATCAGTCCGTTCGGTTCCGGCGACACCCGGCAAACTTCCTTCGCCGCCATCGACGTCGTGCCCGAACTCGACGAGACCATCGAGATCGAAATCAAGGACGACGACTACATCAAGCAGACGTTCTCGGCGGGCGGTCCCGGCGGCCAGCACCAGAATAAAACGCAATCGGGCGTGCGCCTGGTCCACAAATCCGGGGTTCGCGCCGAGAGCCGCACCGAACGCAGCCAGCACAAGAACTTCGACAACTGCTTGAAGATGCTGAAATCGCGCCTGTATGCGATCGAGGAGAACAAGCGGCTCGGCGACGTGGCCCAGCGCTACGATTCCAAGGGTGAAATCGCCTTCGGCTCGCAGATTCGCAGTTACGTGCTGCAGCCTTACACCCTGGTCCGCGACGAGCGCGACGGCATTGAAGTGAAGACGCCGGCCGTCATGCAGGTGCTCGACGGCAAACTGGACGAGTTCATGCAGGCGTTCCTGCGCTGGAAGACCGCCAAGCAGAACCGCAAGAAATAGAAAAATGCCATTATCCAGGGAGGGAGGTCATGTCGCCGCGATTGCCGGAAGCGATCGGCGTTTACGGTGTTTCCGGCCACACGCTCAACCTTCTGGAACTCTGTTCGCGGCTTGGCGTCCAGGTCGAGTTCGTAGTCGACGATGAGCCGGACGACCGTCGGGAAGCGCACACCCAAGGATGGTCTGCCTTCAACATCCGCTGCGGCGTGGAGAATCGGCGGATTCCACTTTGGTCGCGCGAAGCCTTCTTCCGAGCGGCCAAGTGGGGGACGGTGAACGTGCCGTTGTTCGCGGCATGCATCGGCAGCGAGATCGGTCGAACGCCGGACGACGATCCCTTTCTGAACGCCGCGGCGGAACTCCGCCGAGAATGCGGCCCCAGCCTACCCCTGTGGCATCCGGCGTCGCTCGGCGCGGCGGCCCGGTTGCCGAAATGCCCGGGCCGCGTCGCCTTCTTCGGCTTCCGCGGTTGCGGCAACGTCCTCGCGCAAGCGCTCGCCGGCACACTCCTCCAGGCCGCTCCCGCCGACATTCACCCCAATGTCTCCTGGATGGCGAACTTCGTCGAACATCTATTCGCGACCTGCTTCAACCTCATTCGCACGCGGCTGTCCGAACGCATCGCCATCGCCAAGATTGATTGCACGCCCGAAGAATACCCCACCATGTTCGTGACGCTGACGACCGAGGCCGGCGACATGGCCGCGGTGCTCAACATCCCCAGCAATCGCCACTTCGCTCAGTACTTCTACTGGACGCATTCCACGCTATCGGATGAGGTGGTGGCCGAGTTTAGCCGGTTGCACATCCCGCTCATCGCGATCGTCCGCCATCCGTTCGAAACGATCCTCGCGCTGGCTTCCAAGTGCAACCGCCCGCCGGATGAAATCATTAACGATCCGGAGTGGCTCGATCATCACGCCGAAGGGCTGGCGATATGGCTGCGCCGCTTGCGGGCTCACCGCGATCGCGCGCTGGTGATCCGGTATGAGGATTTGATCGCGCGCGATCCCGGTGTGCTGGAACGAATGGCGGGGGCGATCGGCGTTCCGTTCGCCAGGGACGATGCCGATCGCCTGTACGACCAGCATCTGTTTCGAGACTTATTGCCCGGCACAGCGCCGGGGCACTTTAACCGCGGTGGGCAGGATAAGTGGAAGCGCTATTTCGGCAGCCGCCACCGCGATGCGTTCCTTCGACATGGCTTCCGCGAGCTGTTCGCCGAGTTCGGCTACGAAGGCATTGATGAACCGGGGGAGCCGACCCCGGCGCCGGTCACGGAACCGAGTAAGCCGTTTCAGGTGCAGTATTCCGGGGCCGTCACCCATCGCTTCTTTTCGGAACCGGAGTGGGAACGGTTGCCGGGCGAGGTTCCCTACCTTCTCAAGGCGACTTCGCCGTCGTTGGGCCGATCGGTGGCTGAAGTGATGCTTTCGGAGGAGCTGGCGGCGGTGTTCCACGCGGGCGGCATGGGGCTCGAGACGCCGCCGTGGGTCAAGCCGTTCGACTGGTCGGAAGTGCGCGCGACAGTCAGATGAGCTCGACCACGCGTGCGCGCCGACAAAGCGGATACTCCGCCATGTGATCGGCGATGAGAGACTTCATTTCCTCTGTGGAACGGCCGTACAAGTACAGCGCGGTCTCGGTTGGGCCGACCCAGTGCCCTTGGATCGAGCCGCGCTTCCCCAACAATCGGTTGAGATCGGCATACAGTTCATTCACGTCGCATTCTTTGTACACCTTCTTCGGCAAGTCGGTCCCGTTCAGGTAAATTGCCAGCCCTTCGTACTTTCCGAACGGCTCTTCGATCTTCTTGCGGCGCACTTCGTACTGCAGCTTCGAGCCCTTGGGTGCGCCCCGTTTCGTGAGGAAATCGCAAACGAACGGGGCGGCCTTCGCGATATCGAACAAATCCAGGTCGATTCCGCAGTATTCGATTTCTCCAGTCTCCAAGAGGCTCGTGCCGCCGCCGGTAACAGTACCAAGGCCATTTTTCTCGAGGGCATCATCCAGGGGATCTTCGTACCGGTCGCCCCGTTCGAGAGGCATCATGCGGACGTTCAGGTAGGCGTAGGCGGGAATCGCTTTCATGCCTCCTCCATCACTTCGTGAAGATCACGCTGCCGGGGCCGAGGATCATTTCCAGGTCTTCGGCGCGGAGGTTGGCGGCGTTCACGGCGAAGCCGTCCCCCAGCTTCAATTTCACCTGCTTTCCCTGCGGGTCGCGGACGCTCAGGAACACCGGCGTCTGGCCGCGGTTCCGCTTCAACACGGCCCCGAGCGAATCCAGTTTCATGAGCGCTTCCTCATCCGTGGCATAAGGAACGCGCAACAGCAAGCTGCGGGTCATCTCCTTGCGGGCGTCGTCGATGGTGAGGATCTTGCGGACGATCACGTCGCCGGCCGTGCCGCCGTCGCGCCATTCCACCGCCCCTTCGAACAACAGCACGGCATCGTCCACCACCTGATCCTTGAACCGGGCATACTCGTCGGACCAGAGAATGCACTTGCACTGGCCGGTGAAGTCCTCGAGTTGGAACATCGCCCAGCGCTTGCCGTTCTTCTGCACGGTGCGCATTTGCATTCCGGTGACCATGCCGGCCAGGAGCACCGGCGAGCCGTGAGTCAGTTTCACGGCCTGGGCGGCGTCGTGGGTGCGGAACCGCTTCAACTGGTCTTCGTGCTGCGCCAGCGGATGGCTCGACATGTAGAAATCGAGGGCTTCCTTTTCGAACTTGAGTTTCTCCGTGTCGGGCCATTCGGGAATGTCCGGCAGGCCGGGATCGGGGCTGTCGGCGGGGCCGCCGTCCGCCTCCGCGTCGGCGGCGAACATATCGAAGATATTCTTTTGGCCGCGGCGGCGATCGCTGGCCCGCTCGTCCGCGGATTGATAGGCCTTGGCCACCGCGGCAAAATGCGCCGAACGGCGGCCGAAGGCATCGAACGCCCCGGCCATGACCAGACGTTCGACAGCGGACTTGGGCACGATGCGACGGTCGACGCGCTCGGCGAAATCGTAGAGGTCCTTGAACGGGCCGCTCTCCATCCGAGCGCGGACGATCTCGTTGGCGGCGCCGCGGCCGAGCCCCTTGATCGCCGTCAGGCCGAACAGGATGCGGTTGTTCACCACGTCGAAATCGGCCATGCCGCGATTGATGTCCGGGGGCAGCACGTCGACGCCGAGCTTGCGGGTATCGGCAATGTGATCGACCATGATATCGCGCTTGCCGCCGTCGTCGATTTCGCTGGAAAGCAGCGCCGCCATGTACTCGGCGGTGTAGTGGGCCTTGAGGTAGGCGGTCTGGTAGCCGATCTGCGCATAGGCGGCGGTGTGAGAATTGTGAACGATCAGGCCATCGGCGACGAAGTTGTGATCGACGTCGACGGTCAGGTCGTAAGTGTCCTGGATGCCGAGCGGTTCGATGGAAACGATGCGGTCCCAGTAAAGGTCGGACTGGGCCGCGTCGGCGAGCCGCTGAGAGTTGAAGTACGCGGCCAGCTTGGCGATCGTTGAACGGCGGAAACCGCGTTTGCCGACCGAGGGCGTTCCAAAGAACTCTTGCGTCGACACGTTCGATCGTGTCTCGAGTTCCGCCCACGTTAAGCCAGCATTCTTGCGTTCATCGTCCACCCACGAGCGGATCTCGAGGGGAACGGTGTCCTTGCTGCTGCAACCGCGAGGCGTCGCGGCGATGTAAGCGTCCAGGTGATTGACTGCCTTCTCGCGACCGAGGCAGTGCGGCCCAACGCGGCGTACAAATGCTTCCACGCTGCCGTCGCCGAGAACGTGGACGGCGTATCCCGGCCGCGCGTCCCCCTGGTAGTTGAATGCCTTGACGTGAATGCGGCTGACGATGCCGAGCCGCAGGAGGAGATATTGTACGTCCTTGGCCAGCTGGGGAGACGACGTGGCGTAGAAGGGTACTTTGAGCGTGCGGTTGGCGATGAAGCCGTCGCCGGCCCAGAGCCGCCCGAGGAACAATTCGAGGTCCGAATCGCGGAGCCCGAAGACGGGCGCGGGGACGAACTTAGCCGTGGCGGTTTTGCCGAGAATGCCCAGCGCTTCCGCCCAGCGGTACGCGCCCGAGCGTTTCGGAGCGGCCTTGGTCACCACCCTTGAACCTTTTCGGCCCGGTTGGAAGCGAGAATCGATCCCGGTGTTCGCTTGCACTTCGAGGCAAGCGCGGTCTCTTCGCGCGTAAACCTTTGCGACCGTGTCCGGGAACTTGCCGATGGCAGCGGCGAAATCATCCACGAACACGCGATCGTTTCCGTAAAAGTACAGGGTGCTCGGGTGGCAGGTGTTGCCCTCGGAAAGCAAACCGGCGAGGGCGATAACCTCGTGTGCCGGCCAGGTGGCCGCGGTGGGAACTCGGAGCGCACGCGGCGCAGCGATGCGTTCACCTGGCTTGAGTTCGTTTAGTTTCTTCCATCCGTTCCAGACGCGGAACGGATGGTTCCCCGTGGCGACGATCTCGTGGCCCAGTTCGGTACGGAGGCGATACACTTTTTTTCGACCGTTCCACATGACATCGGTTACTGTCCGGGGCACCAACTTGCCGCCGTCGTTCATGGCGTGGATGGTGAACGTACGGCGCGTCGAGAAGAGTTCGCCCACGGTGGTGCGTTCGCCAGTGCGGGCATCGGTAATCACGGTGCTGGCCGCCACGCATTTATTGAAGCCGTAGCCCGCGAAGAAGACGATCTTCTCGAAGATGTCCTCGGCGATGGCTCCGGCGACGCCGCGCTCCTGACAGCCGGAGAGGAAATCCGTTTTCGTTGAAGCGATCTTCTCCTCCACCTTCTTGCTGATCGCCTTGATGCAGGCATACGATTTGGAGAGATCGATCCCGCCCAGGCGGTTCAAGATCCGCATGATCTGTTCTTGGTAGACCATGACGCCGTAAGTTTCGTCGAGGATGTCTTTGAGAACCGGGTGCGGGTAATCCCAGGTTTCGCGGCCGTGCTTGCGGTTCACGTAGCTATCGACCATGCCGCCGGAGAGCGGGCCGGGGCGATAGAGTGCCAGCACCGCGATCAGGTCGCGGATGTTGTCCGGCTTCATCCGCTTCAGCAAGTCGCGGATTCCCTCGCTTTCCAGCTGAAACACGCCTTTGACGTTGCCGCTTTGCAAGAGGGCGTACGTGTGCCGGTCGTTGAGATCGAACTGCATGGGGTCGATCTCTTCGCCGCGGGTCCGCTTGATGAGCTTGACGCACTTGTCGAGCACGGTGAGGTTGCGCAGGCCGAGGAAGTCCATCTTGAGCATGCCGACTTTTTCGAGGACGCCCATTTCCCACTGGGTCGTCACGGTGTCGGTGTCGGGCCCGCCGGCGGCGTCGTCGTTCTTTTTCGGCGGCCGCTGCACCGGCACGAAGTCCGTGATCGGGCCGTCGGCAATCACCACGCCGGCCGCATGCGTGCCGACGTTCCGGTTGCACCCCTCCAGCTTGATGGCGATATCGACCAGTTGCTTCACTTCCGGGTCTTGATCGTATTCCTTGCGGAAGTCCGGGGATTTCATCGCTTCGTCGAGCGAGCCGGCGATGGCCCCGTGCATGGGAACGAGTTTGCAAAGGAAGTTGACGCGGTCGAGCGGCACATCGAGAACGCGGCCGACGTCTTTGATCGCGGCCTTGGCCGCCAGGGTGCCGAACGTGCCGATCTGGGCGACGCTTTCAGCCCCGTACTTTTCCTTCACGTACTGGATCACTTCGCCGCGGCGATCCTGGCAGAAGTCGATGTCGATGTCCGGCGCCTCCTTGCGGTTGGGGTCGAGGAAGCGTTCGAACAGAAGGTCGTATTCGATGGGGCAGACGTGGCTGAGGTAAAGGGTATAGGCGACGATGGCGCCGCAACCGGAGCCGCGGGCTGTGCAGGGGATGCCTTTCTCACGGGCGAAGCGGACGAAGTCCCAAACCACGAGGAAGTAGCTGGCGAACCCCATGCGTTCGATGATGCCAAGTTCGTGATCGAGCCGCTTGCGAACAAGCTCGGCAAACGCATTGTCTTGGGTGGCACCGGCATCCAGCCGGTGTGTTTTGTCTTGGGTGGCACCGGCATCCAGCCGGTGTGTTTTGTCTTGGGTGGCACCGGCATCCAGCCGGTGTGTTTTGTCTTGGGTGGCA
>Ga0134125_10008943_pt1 | contig 11287 bp, 5 predicted proteins | sample KB31751_FD_96464 | JGI IMG/M metagenome (GOLD analysis project Ga0134125, IMG submission 96464) | Terrestrial soil microbial communities with excess Nitrogen fertilizer from Kellogg Biological Station, Michigan, USA - KB3-175-1 | ecosystem: Environmental > Terrestrial > Soil > Unclassified ...
ATTGCTCGACCAGATGTGTCCGACATGAGTTCCGGTGTTTCCCGCCCCCTTGTAGAACCGGATTCCTGTTATCGTTCCGGCCACATCGGAGCGGAATTTCATCCCCAATTCAACAGATTGGGAGTCGGAGGCGCTTGTGATTGTAGGAATTGTCTGAGGGGGCCAGAGGGAGGCCGATAGCGTCCCCGAAGCAGAGGAGGATCCGGACGTTTGGATGCCGCTCCCCACGACCGAACTAAAGACAAGGTCCACCCAGTAGTTGCTCGCGTTCCAGCTCAGATTCGGAAAGCCGCTGGAGCCGTAGCGATAAACCCCATTGGAACCATCGGCGCCATCCTGAAGCCCATGGAGAGGCGCGGAGTCGACAGCCGACCTGAAGAAGTTTTGGTCCGACGAGTAGTGGCCGCTTGGCGCGTAATAAGAAACGATGTATGTCGTGTTGGCTTGAATCGAGATCGGCGTGGCGAAGTTCGCCTGCTGCCATCCCGACGATGATTCATTCGGGAATGTAACCGTTCCCAATAATGAACCCGATTTAGTCCACAGATGACCGGTATGAGTCCCATTGTTGTAGGGCCCTTTATAAAAACGGATACCCGTCACCGTGCCGGCAATATCGGACCGGAACTTCATCCCCAGTTCGACGGAGTTGTTGTCGCCATCCGTAACGGTCCCCGGAACCGAACTCGCTGAAAACACGTTTGTCGTTTGCGAAGCAACAGCACGCGCAAGGCTGAGTGTGAATGCTTTCGAAATTCCCCCATAGGCCGCCGTTAACGTGCCGATCTGGTTCGATGTTACGGTTCCCGCCGTGGCAGTGAATTTGGCCGACAATGAACCCGCGGCAACCGAAACGCTCGACGGTATGTTAATCAAACTATTGCTTGTTTTCAGGCCAAGGGAAATGGTCGATCCCGTGACGCCTGTCAGCGTAGCCGTACACAGCGTAGACGCGCCGGAACCGAGAGTTGACGGCGTGCAGGACAAGGAAGAGAGGCTTACCGAGGGCGGCGGCGACGATGAGCCCGCCGCCGCCAGATTGAGCGAAAACGTCTTGCTGACGCCTGAAGCGGTTGCCGTCAGCGTCGCCGTGGCATTCTGCAAAACTTTCGCAACATTTACCGTAAAGTTGGCGCTTGTGCTGCCGGCTCCGATGCTGACGCTTCCAGGCCCGGTTACGCTGGCATTGTTGGTCGACAGCGATACCGGGAAGGCAACGGATGGCGCCGCGCCGCCGATCGACACGGTGCATGTCACCGTACCGGGAGTATTCACGCTGCCGGGAGAACAGGAAAACCCGGAAAGGACGGTCTGCGTTCCAAACGAAATGGTTCCACTAGTCCCCGACGCGGAAATCGCGGAGCCATCACCACTCGCCGCAAATGTATTTGCAACCTGAATGGGAATGCTGGAGCTCTGCGTGCTCGACGAAATCTGGAAGGTGGCGGTGGCCACAATCCCCGGGGAGATGGCGCCGAAGTTGAGACCGGAGAGGATGCAGGTGGTGCTGCCACCGCCGCTGTTACACAGGATGCTTTTCTCCGCCGCCGAGGCCGCCGGGCCGGCCGAAACGGTGATGCCGGTGATGTCGGTAGCGGAATACTTCATGCTCCATTCCAAGCTGGCCGGCTGCGCGCCGCCCGAATCGCTGAGCGAGACGTTAAGCGTCACTCGACCACCCCGACTGCCGCTCCCGGAGTTAAGCGCAAGGCCTACTTGCTGCGCGGATGCGGACACCGCGCCAATGCAGCTCAAGACACATGCCGCCAGAAGAATCGTCCTTAGCTTATTCCCGAAATATCTGTTCTTTTCGTTTGCTCTCAACATCGAAACTCCAATTCACGTGTCCTCAGAGGCGCCTATCCTCGTCCGGCCGTCGATACATACTTGCTTTTGCTTGGGTAAAGGGCCGGCAAAACAACGGTGTGGGCAGGTAGATCCGCCCAACCGATGGAGACCGGCGCCAAAACTCGGCACACGCATATTGCGGGAATATCCCAACAAAACACACACGCCGCGGAAAGCCGAATTGAATACGCCGCGCCGGACCGGTTTGGTCCGCACGGCTAAGAAATCATGAAGACAGCAAGCTGACGCTTAACTGCCGGAGCCATTCAGTCAACATACAGATTCCCCTTTATTCCTAAAATGCCCATGCCCACGAGCCGTATCCGGTCCGTGAGTCCGTTTACCGCGCCATCGATCGAGCACGGGTGATTCAGCAGATCGCAAATTCGCCTGAGCGGATCGCCGACTTTCAATTCCAGGCTTCGTAAACTGTTAGTGATCAGCAGTAGCTAAAACCGATATCCCAGTATGTATAGTACTTAAACGACCGCTGTTCTGCTCGGAGAATTGCCAATTTTTGGTTGTTTTGCCGCACCTTTCGCAGCTCTTCTTGTGTTCGACATTCCCTGATCGACCTTTTGCCTTCCGAATGGCCCGAGAGCGTTGTCGGCGCCGCGCGGAATTACCGTAGATCAAGAACAACGCCGAAAGCGTACAAAGTTTTTCTGAAGAAAGTTAGGAATTCGTTTGGTTGCCGGGCCCTGACTTGGTGTTCTAGTTCTATGCGAATACGCTGGTCTTGATTCCTGATAAAGAGGCGTGAGCGAAGCAACTGCACTGAGTGATAACTGTCAACAAGAACCAAGCGCCGTACCAAAATATCGGAAACAGTCTGCTCAATTTGGAATAGTTCCCGTAATGATCGTTTGCCTTTTACAGATGTCCTCCGAATATCGCTGGCTCTGGATGCTGTAATTTAGACGTTTTTCAACTTTCGGGCACTGATGCGTGAAAGGGGAGGCTTGCCACCCCACGTTTGGCCCGTCCTGTGCTTCTTGTAGGAAAAGCAAACAATACTTTTGGTTATGAGCGATCGCTCACTCTAGGGATATGCCTACCACTACTAAGACCCAAGCGACTTCTACCTCACCGGAATTCTCGCCGCTCTCGATTGCGCGGATGCTGTGGAAACGCCGGCGGCTCGCCATTGCCGTCTGGCTTGTGATTTCAGCCCTCACAGCAGTAGTTGTGCAGAGATTGCAGGCTGTTTACAAGGCAGAGGTCCTGGTATTAGTAGATCCCCAACGGATTCCTGAAAACTTCGTAAGCTCCACCGTCGGGTCGGACATCGCCGATCGGCTCGCCTTGATAAGCCAGGACATTATGAGTCGGACTCGTCTGCTCAAGATCATTAACAGTTACAACCTCTATCCACAGCAAAGGCAGCGGTTGACCGAGGACGAAATCGTTCAGCAGATGCGCAAGGACATCAACGTAACAGTCGAACATAGCTGGACAGGCGGAAGAATGGCGGCATTTAGGTTGAGCTATCAGGGAACCGACCCGAAGACAATTGCCGAAGTAGCGAACCGGCTCGCCGGGCTCTACGTAGCGGAAAATTATCGGTCCCGCGAGAATCAGGCCGAGGGCACCGTACAGTTCTTGGACAATCAGCTCGACGAAGCGAAGCGGAGCCTTGACGAGCAGGAAGCTAAGGTCTCGCAGTTCAAACTCCAGCACAACGGAGAGTTGCCGCAGCAGGAAAATTCCATTCTCACCGCCCTCGGCGACATGCGTGTACAGCTTCAGGGCGCTCAGGATGCGATCAACCGAGGACAGAACGACAAGATGATGTTGGAAACGACCTTGTCCTCGGCGGAATCGGAGGAGGCCGCTCTTGTACGAAGTCTCCAGCCGAAAGCGCACGGTTCGGCGCTGCTCATCGGCGATTCAAGCAGGCCTAAGACGAACGTGGAATTGCTGGAGTCGAAACTCCAGGCACTCCGCACTAGATACACGCCGAACCATCCTGACGTACAGGAAGCGGAGCGGGAACTTGCAATCGCAAAGCGAGACGAGCAGGTGGAACTCGCAAACGCGCCGAAGCCATCGACGAATTCCGATGGATCCAATGCGAATCGGCAAGCAGCTTCCGGACAACAGGTGGTCGTCACGCCCGAATTGCGGCGCGACCGGGAACGAATTGCAGGGCTTCGTACTCAGTTGATCGCGACAAAGCGAAATCTGGAAGCGGCAACAAAGGCGCGGGAAAATTTAATCGGCCAAATTGCGGGCGCTGAATCACGGACAAACCGGCTTCCCATTGTAGAGCAGGAAATGGCCGCACTCACCCGCGATTATCAAATTTCACAGGCCAACTACAAATCGCTGCTTGATAAGAAACTGGCGGCCGGAGTGGCAACCGACATGGAACGCTCAAAAAAGTCCGAACGGTTTAACATCATCGATCCGGCTCGCGCGCCGCAAAAGCCGTTCAAACCTCAGCGCGCGGCCTTGACCACCGTTGGGAGCATCGTGGGACTGGCTATCGGGCTGCTACTTGGATTCGGTCTTGAATACCGCAAACAAGAGCTTTTGGGCGAATGGGAGCTCCCATTCGGCACGGTGATTCTGGGCCGTGTTCCCGTAATTCAGATGAGTCACGACCGGAAGGCGCTAAATGTTTCCTAATTATAAAAGAATTGTCATCCTCTTAGACGCCATGTTGCCGGCGGCCGGCTCGGCCCGAATTGGGAGTGGATATTTGGCATGTATTTAGAGCACTTTGGTCTGGAAGCAAATCCGTTTTCGCTGACACCCGACCCTCGCTTTCTATTCCTGACGCCCAAACACCGCGAAGCACTTGCGGGGTTGCTGTTTGCTGTCACGGCGAGAAAGGGGTTTCTGGTTCTGATCGGCGAAGCCGGAACCGGCAAGACAACGCTGGTCAAAAAACTTCTCCAGTCCATTCCTGCAACCTGCGCCCATTTCAGCGTGATTGTGAATCCTATGCTGACCGCGGCGGAATTCCTGGAGTATCTTCTGATCGATTTCGGCGTGACGGATATTCCGCCAAGCAAGGCCGCACGGCTGTTCCTTCTAAAAAAGCTTTTGCTTAAGGCTTATCGCGAGGGAAAGACGTCCGTCCTGGTGGTGGATGAGGCCCATCTACTGACGTCCGATCTAATTGAAGAAGTCCGGCTGCTCTCAAATTTCGAGACATCGGAAGAAAAACTGCTGCAGGTTATTCTTGCAGGCCAGCAAGAGTTGAAGCTGCTTCTCGACGTTAGCGCAATGCGGCAATTGAAACAGCGAATCGCGGTTCGTTTGAGCCTCGACCCGCTGGAGCGCCAGGACGTGAAGCGTTATATCGAATCGCGATGGGCCCGGGCCGGCGGCAAGGAAGCCATGCCGTTTTCCGAAAGTGCGATTGCCCTGATCGCCGAATCCTCCAGAGGCACTCCCCGAGTTATCAATGTCATGTGCGACTCTGCATTGACAAACGCTTTCGGTGTAGGCGGCAAACGGGTGGGGCCGGAAGAAATTCGGGAGGTAATCGCGGACTTGCATCTTCCCGGCGATGAACAACCCGCCGCCCTTCGTGCGGCACAACCAGCGCCATCGGCACGAGCGGCGGCTCCTCTAGTGCCGGATGCGGCGCCGCTGGACTTCAAATCGCTCCAGCGGTATATGCCTAGTGAAAGAAAAACTACTAAATTCTTCAGGTGGACCAATTGGTTCAGTTCGGCGCCAAGTATGGGAACAAAATGAGCAAGATTTTCGACGTCATTAAAAAAACAGATCTGCTGGATCTCGAGGACATCTCGACACGGAGTGTCCGGTTGGAAGAAGTTCCAGCCGCGGACCGAAATCGCCGCGACGAGCCTCTTCGAAATTTCTGCCCACCGGAACTGCCGTCGCGCGTCGTTCCGTTACGGCTTTCGGCTCTCGACCCGATTTTCCCGTTTGAGGAGGAACACTCGACTGCGGCGGAGCAGTACCGCATCATTCGTACGAGAATTTTGCATCATCCGAAAAAACCTAAGATCCTGGTGATCACCAGTGCATCGAGTGGCGATGGAAAGACCGTGACCTCGATTAACCTTGCGGCGGCTCTCGCCCTGAAGCGTGACGGACCAATCCTGTTGATTGATGCCGATCTCAGAAGGCCGAAAGTCGCGGAGATGCTGGGCCTGCCGCCCTTGCCTGGATTGTCCGACGTTCTTTCGGGACGCGCGACACTTGACGACGCGCTCGTAAGGACCAAAGAACTTCCGAACCTATGGATACTGGCGGCTGGGGACGACATGGAAAACCCAGCCGAATTGCTTGATTCGCAGCGCTGGCGCTCGCTCATCGACGAAGTGCGAGGCCGGTTCAGTTACGTAGTGCTCGATGCCACGCCAGTTGCCGCGGTTACCGATTATGAACTGGTCCAAATTGTCTCCGACGGTGTCATTGTCGTCGCTCGACCGGACCATACCGAGCGGAAGCACTGCCTGCAGGCCATCACAACCGTGCCAAAGGAAAAATTGCTTGGCTTGGTTCTTAACTGTGTTGAGAATTGGTTTCTCTGGAAAGCGTCCACCTACGGCTATTACAAGAAGGCGGAATAGCGTCATTTACTCCACCCGGGCGGGTCGGTAAACGAAAATATTGAATCCTGCCTGGCGTGAGATTCGACTCAAAATTCGGGTTTCCGGGCCGCTCGACAATTCATTTGAAAATCGCCAGGCCCATACCCGTAGATTCACGCGATGTAATCGTACGTACGCAGCACAAACGGAGTGGAGTACCTACCGACGAACTTTGAGGTAATCTGTTAGCCTTGGTGGCCTTGTGCGTGCCATAGAATTTGCCTCGGAGGTGGCTGTTGTGCGCAACCTTCTCAGAACTTTTTGCCTTGACAAATTCGCGCCGTCAGACAGGATCTGCGGTTGGACCGGAATTCATAACGGTAGGCGGGTCCGCCGTCCGAAGCTTCGCAAATGCATTCAGGCAGGTCTTTTGATAGCGGTTCTGGGCGGCTGGCAACAACAACGCCTGCTGGGCGCCAACAACGACAACAACGTTGAATGGGACGGCCTGTTTTCCGATCAGGGGCCCCTTTACATGAATCCAACCGAACCGGGCAGCGCCACGCCTGTCGTGCTGACGCTACGCGTGTTTACTGGAGACATTACAACGGCCAACATCAAATATTTCGATACAGCCGACAATTCCTTTCACTGGATTGCTTTGAGCCGGGTGAAAAGCGACGCGACGGGCAGGTTCGACTTCTGGCAAGGCACAGTGCCTCCTTCCGCATCGCTCAAGTATTACCGCTTCCAAATCAACGACGGAACAGCGACCGCTTGGCTGAACGCCCGCGGCATCACTTCCGCGGAGCCTTCCGCCGGAGATTTCTGGATCGTTCCCGGTTTCCACACGCCGCAATGGGCCAAGGGAGCAATTTACTACCAAATCTTCCCGGACCGCTTCAACGACGGCAACCCAAATAATAACTTGCCGTTCAGATCGAGTTCGCCGGTCCTGCCGGTGAATGGCAAATGCCCGCAGGGCAGCTACGTGTATTTCGGGCGCTGCGCCTATCAGCATAATTCCTGGTCGGAGCCACCCGAGACACCGGGTTTTGGCGACGATTTTTTTGGCGGCGATCTGGCCGGCATTACTGCAAAGATCGATTCCTATCTGAAAGGCGTTCTGGGCGTGACCGCCCTGTATTTGAACCCGATCTTCCAATCGCCAAGCAATCATAAGTACGACACGCAAGATTACACGACCGTGGACCCGCACTTTGGATCGAATGCGGATCTGGAGAAGCTGATCGGCACGGCTCACAGTAGCGGCAATATCCGGATGGCGGTATTGCTCGACGGGGTGTTCAATCACACCAGCACCTTCAGCCAGTGGTTCGACCAGCAACATTTGTATACAACCGATGGCGCGGCTGAAAGCAGGAGCAGCACTTGGTCCGATCGCTATGTGTTTTTGAATTGGCCGGGAGTCTATTGCGATTGGGGTGGTTATACGAGCCTGCCGAAGTTAAATTACGGTTCTTCGGGCTTGCGTGACGATCTATATCGCCGAACCAATTCCGTGATGCAGACTTATTTGAAGCCTCCCTATAGCGCCGATGGTTGGCGCTATGACGTGGCTGACAATTTGGTGACAATCAGCAGCGAACCCGATGCGGGCAGTTGCGGCGGCGTCGACGATCACGCGATCTGGCGGGAAATTCGGCAGTACGTAAAGGGCGTAAATCCGGAAGCGCTGATGCTCGGCGAGCAGTGGCAGAACGCAAATGCGTGGATGAATGGCAAAGAATGGGATGCGGTAATGAACTACAACGGGTTCAACATTCCGGTATCCAAATGGATCGATTGCCAGAACGTCCATGGCGAGGAGGCCGGGCAATGCCTGAGCGTAACCGGGTTCGACCAGTGGCTGCGAGGCACGCTCGCGGATTATCCGAGGCCAACCCAGCTAACAATGATGAACTCGCTGAGTACACACGATACTGCACGTTTTCTTTGGCGCGCGGGCGGCGATGAGTGGAAGATGAAGCTCGCCATCTTATTTCAAATGACCTACTTGGGCTCTCCTTCCATCTACTACGGCGATGAAGTTGGGTTAACCGGCAATAACGATCCGGATAATCGTCGAACATTCAATTGGGATAGCAATACTTGGAATCAAAACCTGCTGACGCTTTATAAGACTTTGATTCAGGTTCATAAGCAAGTGAGCGCGTTCACGGATGGATCTTTCAAGACCCTTCTGATTGACGACACGGATAAGGTGTACAGCTATGGTCGCTGGGATGCTGGCAGTTGGGCGATTGTGATTCTGAACAACGATACCGTCGGCCACTCCGTTTCTATCCCCGCGTATCAATTGAGCATTCCCGACGGGACGAAGCTGACGAATCAGCTATCCGGGTCGGTATACATCGTCAGCAACGGCGCAATTCAGGCGCCGACTGGCGCTCTCCCGGGCCACTACGGTCTGGTCCTGACGGCGCGGGTTCCATAAGTCAAGCGGCGCTCGGTAATAGATTAGCGGGGCCCTGGTCCCGGCTTGCCCGCAAGTAACTTCGAGTTCCTAGCCTTTAAGCGATTGATCGCGTTTGTGGTCGGCGCCGCAAGGGCCGTCATGGCAACGAGCGGATGCCGTTCAATCTGTTGGTATAACGAAAGCGCCTCTTGTGATTGCCCCGCCAGTTCCTCCATTCTTGCCAGGTTGTACTGTCCTTTTAATTGTTTCCATTCGCTATCCGCGCTATCCCCTCCATCGGCCAGCCACTCGTAGGTCGCCCGCATTTCGGCCAATGGCGCCGCCGACAGCGCTTCATCCAATTCCGCAAGTCTGGTTACAGTAGGAGCGTAAATTTCCAAAATATCGTGCTTTAGATTGTTATCGAGCACTTCACCGTTCTTGCGCATTTCATTGGCAACTCGAGCGAGCTCACTATGCGCTCCCGGATCGTCGTTGTGAATCAATGCGCCCAATTGGAAGCGTCTTGCCCAAGCCTTGTTTTCCTTACTGCTGTTAACAATTCCTGTCCGTAAGTACGTACTCGCTTCCTGCACGCTACCCCGATGAGTTTGGAGTAGCCAGTTTCCCAACATCTCATTCGCATACACGTTTCCTCTATCGAGAGCATACGCCTTGCGAAGATAAGGCTCGGCGCTTTCAAACACATCGCTCTCAGCGATACGAAACTTAAGGAAGTGCGCCCAGCCCAGATGCGCGGTAAATTCGGAGCCTCTCTCCCCCGTGGCTTCCGATGCTGCCGGTTCGAGCACTCGAATCATTGCAGTTAATTCGACGCCCGCCCGCGTAGCGACCGATTTATCATCCGCTGCGCCGGTAACCGAAAAGTTCCTGACCCGCGCCATGGCCGCTTGCAATCGTGCCTCACCGGCGGCTTTGTTTCGTGGATGTTTTTTGAGTATTTCGGTATATGCTTCGAACGCTTCTGAGTAGTCTGCTTGTTGGTACAGCGCCTGTGCCTGCCGCATCGCCGCTTTAGTTTCCGCCGAATCGGCAAATAGCTCGTGAGCCGGAGTGTAGAGATGATAAATGGTGGTCAGCAAGCCTAAAACCGCGCCCGCGCTGGCTACCCATGCCAGAATCTTCTTCGTGGAATTGCGAGGCTCTTTACGTTGAGCGCTGCCGCAATACCTACAGACAGCAGCATCCGCTCGTATCGGCTCCTTGCAGGCGACGCACGGTTTGGTGCGATCGGCCTCCGTTGGAGAAATGGATTCCGTGCTCATACCGTCAGAGTCAAATCGCCCAGGAAGCAATAGTATCAGCATCGGGCCGCCAGTTCTCCAGCGGACGGCACAAACGCGGCATTAGGCTTACGCTTCCCGGCTACTCGGCCGACTGGTTTTTCCGGGTTGGGATGGTAAACAAGAATGTTGAACCTTGCCCGACCTGGGATTCAACCCAAATTCGGCCTCCGGCGCGTTCAACAATTCGTTTGCAAATCGCAAGCCCCATGCCTGTGCCGGGATGACTGGCCCAGTTGTGAAGACGCTTAAACATTCCAAAGATCTGTTCGCTGTATTGCGGGTCGATGCCAATGCCGTTATCTTGAACGGAAAATCTCCATTCGTCACAGGATTGCTCGGCACACACGTGAATTTGCGGCGGTTTCTCACTTCGGTACCGGATCGCGTTTCCGATCAGGTTCTGAAACAACTGCTCTAGCTGAAACTCGTGCATGCGCACGCAAGGAAGAGGCCCATGTGTGATCGAGGCGCCGCTGCTTTCAATTGCGGCGGTCAAGCCTGCGAGAGCGCGGTTAAGCGCTTCGCCGGCGTCCACATCCTGCGCCGGCTCCTCGCCTTTCGTGGAACTTTGGATGAACGCGCGAAGATCGGCTAAGAGCTGGTCCATGCGTTTAACGCCCGTCACGATATGGCCGATATATTCGTCTCCGCTCGCGCTGAGCTTGCCGCCGAACTTTCTCTGGAGCATCTGGCTGTAAAGACCAGCCATCCGCAGCGGTTCCTGCAGATCGTGCGAGGCGGAGTAAGCAAACTGCTGCAAATCGGCATTCGAGCGCGTTAGCTCCTCAACGGTACGAGCCAGCCCGGCTTCCGCTCGCTTGCGCTCGGCAATTTCCCGTTGTAAGTTCCGGTTCGCTTGCGCCAGTTCCGCGGTGCGCTCCTGGACACGGGCTTCGAGTTCATCGTGCGCCTGTTGTAAAGCGATCTCCGCCTGCTTGAGATCCGTGATGTCAAACGCCGCGCCATGAATGAACCATGGGCGGCCATCCTCCGTGAGAACTATTTTTACCTGGCAATGGAACCACACGACGTGCCCATCGCGCGCGATCACCCGATACACGGAACGTAATGGTTGTGCGGAGAGGATTAGCTGCGCGGCTTCGATGCTCCAGCGCGTTCGATCGTCAGGATGAATCTGGTTGTACCACTGCACCGGGTCGTTGAGCCATTGCTCCTGGGTGAAACCCAAAATTGTC
>Ga0134125_10008944_pt1 | contig 11286 bp, 6 predicted proteins | sample KB31751_FD_96464 | JGI IMG/M metagenome (GOLD analysis project Ga0134125, IMG submission 96464) | Terrestrial soil microbial communities with excess Nitrogen fertilizer from Kellogg Biological Station, Michigan, USA - KB3-175-1 | ecosystem: Environmental > Terrestrial > Soil > Unclassified ...
CGCCGTGCCGATGGCATCCGCGCCGCCCTTGGGCTTGGTGGCGTCGTCCCAGCCCTTCGGGTGCACGACGATCGTGCCGGCCACCGCGTCGTAGGCAATCTGGTGACCCTCGACGGTCACGGTACCCGTGCTCTTCACGGCACGCGGCGTGAACACGCTCGCCGGGACCGTTCCGGACTCGGGTGGGCTCTTGGACTGCGGGCTCTTCTGTGGGGCGGCGAGCGCCGCGGTGCCCGTGAGCGAGATCGCCGCGACGAGTGCGACCACTTGCTTCATGTCAACGTACCTCCAATCGAACCCCTCGCCGGCCGAGGCCGGCGGCACGAGCCTGGCTATGATGCCCGATAGCCGCCCCACCGGAGTACCCGAAGGGCACCGGGGGTGGGCCGATCTGCGGCAAACGCCCCTGGCGCCGCGACGAAGCGTTGATATCGGAGCGTGTCACCGGGGCGTCACACTGCGTCGCTACAGTCGCCGCGACCGGACCTGAGAGCGCGGCGCGGCCCCCCAAGCCCTTCCAGCCGGCATTCCTAGCCCAATACCTGATGAAGGGAGCCTGATAAATGAGAGCACTGATTCGCAAGCTGCCAGCCTTCCTCGGCGCGGCCGCGGTGGTCGCGTGCGCCGGCGCACCCGCGCTCGCCACCGATCAGAACCACGATCACGATCGCAACTCGATGCAGACCGCCACTCCGATCCGACACCTGGTCGTGATCTTCGGCGAGAATATCTCGTTCGATCACTACTACGGCACCTACCCCCATGCGACCAATCCGGCGCAAGAGCCGCGGTTCACCGCCGTTCGCGGGACGCCCCCGGTCAACAATCTGCTCAGCGGCAATCTCCTCGCCCACAACCCGAATCTCAATCCGCTGAACGGCGCGGGCGCGACGAATCCCTTCCGTCTCGACCGCACTCAGGCGGCGACTGCCGATCAGAACCACGGGTACACGGCGGAGGAGCAGGCATACGATGACGGCAAGGCCGACCTTTTCCCGCTGCACACCGGTAACGGCACGGCTGGCGGCGTCGGCGCCTTCGGTAGCAAGGGTCAGGTCATGGGGTATTACGACGGCAACACCGTAACCGCGTTGTGGAATTACGCTCAGCACTTCGCGATGAGCGACGACGCGTACACCGACACGTACGGCCCGTCGACTCCTGGTGCAGTCAATGTCGTCGCCGGTCAGACCAACGGCTTCCAGATCGTGGCCTCGACCAAGAGCTCCTATTACATCGCCGACGGCGAGGGTGGCCTCACGCTGATCAGCGACGTCGATCCCGGTTTTGACATTTGCTCGAGCACGACGGATCAGGGAATGATGCTCGGTAAGAACATCGGTGACCTGCTGAATGCCAAGGGCATCTCCTGGGGCGGCTTCATGGGCGGGTTCGACCTCGGCGTCACCAACAGCAACGGCACCACGGGCTGCAAGCGCAGCACGTTCTCGAGTGTCGTCAATGCGAGCACGGCGGACTACATCCCCCACCACAACTGGTTCCAGTACTTCAAGTCGACCGCCAATCCGACCCATGCCCGGCCCAACTCCGTGGCCGCGGTCGGTCATACCAACGACGCCAATGGCATGGTGGATCCGGCCAATCACGAGTACGACCTGCAGGACTTCTACGCCGCGGTGGCGGCGGGCAACTTCCCGGCGGTCTCCTTCCTCAAGGCCCCCGCGTACCAGGACGGCCATGCCGGCTACTCCGACCCGATCGACGAGCAGGCGTTCGTGACGAAAGTCGTCAACTTCCTGCAGACGCGGCCCGAGTGGCGCGACACGGCGGTCGTCATCACCTGGGACGACTCGGACGGTTGGTATGATCACGCCTTCGCCAATCCAACCAGTCCGTCGTTCGATCCGGCGGCCGACCAGCTCGATGGCGCCGGAGTCTGCGGCAAGGGTACGCCGGCCAAGGGATTGAGCGGCAAACCCGTCAACGGCCGGTGCGGCCCCGGAACCCGGATTCCGTTCCTGGTCATCTCGCCCTACGCCAGGGTGAACTACGTGAGCCACAGCCGGATCTCCCAGGCCTCCGTCGTGCGCTTCATCGAAGACAACTGGCTGCGCGGTGAGCGTCTCGGCGGCGGAGCGTTCGATGCGAGCGCGGGGAGTATCATGGACATGTTCGACTTCTCGAAGGGACCGCGGGATCAGAGGCTCTTCCTCAGCACCGACGACGGCACGCCGATCAATCGGGGCCGAGCCCGGTAGAGGCGTGAGTCACTGGCTGCGCGCCGGGACCGCTGACCTGTGGCGGCTCGGCGCGCTCTTTCTCATAGCTGCCGCTTTGGCACAGGCGCCTCGCGCGGCCGGCGCGGCGGCGAAGCGCACTTGCGCGGCCCCGCGGCTGGCGCAGGGCTGCAATCCCCACCCCCTGACGTTACGCGAGCCGGCGCGGCGGCCGCTGTCGGCCGTGGCGCAGCTCGGCGCGAAACTCTTCTACGATCCGAGCCTCTCCGGGTCGGGGCGGCTCTCCTGCGCGAGCTGCCACAGCCCGGCACGGGCCTACGGTCCGCCCGCTGCGGGCCCGGTGATGTTGGGCGGACCTCGGCTGCACACGCCGGGCATCCGTGCGGTCCCGTCGCTGCGCTACCTTTATCGCCAGCCCCCATTCAGCATCGGCCCGGATGCGGTTGGCGACAATGACCAGGTGATCCCGCTCTCGCAGCAGGCGCTGCAGGCCGCGGGACACGTCAGAGTGCTCAAGAGCGCGAGCGCGCCGCAGGCGGCGGCCGCCAACCTGGTTCCGCAGGGCGGGCTCTTCTGGGACGGACGTGCCGATACCCTCGAGCAGCAGGTGAACGGTCCGCTCTACAATCCCCTCGAGATGGATGCCGGCTCGCCCGGGCGCGTCATCGGCAAGCTCGAGAAGGCGTCCTATGGCAAGGACTTCGCGCGGCTCTTCGGTCCCGGCGTGTTCGAGAACCCGCGTCTCGCCGCCGACGAGGCGATGTTCGCCATCGCGCGTTATCAGATCGAGAACGCGGACTTCCATCCCTTCACGAGCAAGTTCGATGCGTGGCTCGCCGGCCAGGCGCGCCTCACGCCCGCGGAGCTACGCGGATACCGACTCTTCAACGATCCGGCCAAGGCCAATTGCGCCGGCTGTCATCTCGATCGACCTACACGAGACGGCCTGCCGCCGCTCTTCACCGACTTTCAGTACGAGGCGCTGGGCGTGCCGCGCAATCCGGCCATCCCGGCGAACCGCAATCCGCGCTACTACGACCTCGGGCTCTGCGGCCCCTATCGGGCGGATCTCGGCCGGCAAACCCAGTACTGCGGCATGTTCCTGACCCCGACCCTGCGCAATGTCGCCACGCGATATGCCTTCTTTCACAATGGCGTATTCCACTCGCTCGCGCAGGTGCTCGACTTCTACGGCAATCGGGATCTGCATCCCGGGCGCTTCTATGGGCACGATGCGGCCGGTCACGTGATCCCCTATGACGACCTGCCGGCACGCTATCGGGCCAATGTGGACAAAGTCGATGCGCCGTTCGATCGCCGCTCCGGCGATGAGCCCGCGCTCACACGTGCACAGATGCGCGATGTGATCGCATTTCTCGATACACTGACCGACGGGTACCGCGGCACAGGCCGCTGAGGGGCGGAGGAAAATCGCTGATGAGGCTCTTGCGCACGGTCGGCGCCGCTGCGGCGGCTTCTATTGTCCTGGCACAGACGTGCAGCGCGGATACGGCCCGGACTGCGACGACGCAGGTGACGGCCGGTCACGCGCGCTTCGAGTTCCTGACACCTTCGCTCGTGCGCATGGAATATTCGCCGAGCGGGAAGTTCATCGATGCGCCGACTGCCGTGGTCGAGAAGAGGGACTGGCCGGCAGTCCGCGTGACCACGACCCGCGCGGACGGCTGGCTCATACTCCAAAGCTCCGCGTTGACGCTGCGCTATCGCCCGCAAGCCGGCGCTTTCACGGCCGCCGATCTCTCGGTGACCTGGCCGGATCCGGCAGGTGCCACCCATTCCTGGCGGCCTGGCCAGGCGGATCCCGGCAACCTGGGCGGACTCACTTACTCTCTCGACAACATCAGCGCCACGACCTTGCCGCCGCCGGGCGATGACCTGGGCAGCCCCATTCACGACATCATTCCAGGGATCGATGTGCTGCTGCAGCCGGCCACGCCCGGCCTTCTGAGCAAGAGCGGCTATGCCTTCCTCGACGACAGCGTGAGCCCGGTCTGGAAGGCCGATCGCTCCTGGATCGAGCCGCGTTCCGGCCCCAAAGGCCAGGATTGGTATCTCTTTACCTACAACCGCGATTACCACGAGCCTCTCGCGGAGTACGCCGAGCTCTGCGGACCGGTGCCGATGATTCCGCGCTATGCGCTCGGACCCTGGATCACCGATCTCAACTTCGAGTACTTTCCCGGGACGGCCGAGACGCACTCGCCCGCCATGCGCGAGTACGGTGAGCGGCACCTCGAGAGTGAAGTGGCGCGGCTGCTGACGAGCCGCATTCCACTCGCGGGCATTGTGCTCGATTTTGCCTGGCACAACTACGGCTGGCAGGGCGGCTACGACTGGAGCCCGCTCGTTCCGTATCCGCAGGAGCTCGTCGGTTGGCTCCATGCGCGCGGCGTGAGGCTCTCCCTCAACGATCATCCGGGCTACGCCAACACGGAAGAAAGCATCGTCTCGTACAGTGACAGTCACGCCCCTGAGGTATTGAAGGCGCTCGGACGGCAGATGCCGCCTGCGCCGTCCTACGACCAGAGCCTCGGGAGTGTCTGGAAGTTCTCCCCCGATCCGCATGACGCGGGCCTCGCCGGTCACTGGTATGCGAGCGGCTACGATGATGCCCGCTGGCATACGATCCGAACCGGCGAGTCCTGGCAAAAGCAGGGCTTTCCGCAGTACGCGGGAATCGGCTGGTACCGGATCTCGTTCCGGGTCCCCGCCAGTCTGCCGCCGGCCGTTTACCTGTACCTCGGTGAGGTGGCGGGCGGCTACCGTCTCTTCGTCAACGGCAAGGAGATCCAGCATAGTCACGTCCAGTGGCCGCGCCGGCTGACGTACGCCGACATAACGGCCGCTCTGCACGCAGGACAGCGAAACATCATCGCCCTGCGGGTCGAGCCGCCACAGCCGCCGCCGGGAAGGCCGGCCGGCATTCTGCGCGGCCCGGTCGCGCTGCGAAACAGCGTGCCGCCGCCGCGCATCTATCTCAATCTCGCCGATCGCAAGGAAGCGCAGATTTCGATGAGCGTCCTGCACGAGCCGCTCATTCGCCAGGGGATGGATTTCTGGTGGGTCGACGGTGGCGGCGGCGCCGCGCAGATGCCGGGGCTCGACCCGCAGCTGTGGACGAACAAAGTCTTCTACGACGCCACGGAGCAGCAGACAGGCAAGCGAGCGTTCATTCTCAGCCGCTACGGCGGTTGGGGCAGTGAGCGTTACCCGGGATTCTTCACCGGTGACACCTACTCCGAGTGGCGCGTGCTCGCCTACGAGGTCGCGTACACCGCGCGCGGCGGCAACGTGCTCGTCCCCTATATCAGCAACGACATCGGGGGTTTCCACGGCGCGAAGATTCCCTTCGATCTCTACGCGCGCTGGATCGAATTCGGCGCTTTCAGCCCCATCCTGCGCATGCACAGCGCGCACGCGAATCCGCTCGAAGGCAACACGCGCATGCCCTGGGTGTATGGTCTGAAGGGCGTGGCGCTGATGCGCAAGTATTTCACCTTGCGCACGCAGCTCATTCCCTACATCTACACCTACAGCTGGCAGGCGCATGAGCGTTCCTTGCCGCTCCTGCGTCCGCTCTACCTGCAGTGGCCGGACCTCGATCAGGCCTACCGCCATTTCCACGAGTATTACTTCGGTGACGAGATGCTCGTGGCGCCGGTGTTGGCTGCGGGCGGCGCGCGCACCGTCTATCTGCCGCCTGGCCGCTGGATGGATTTCTTCGGCGGCAAGCGCTATCAGGGCGGTGCCACGTTCACCGCGCACTACGCTGTGGACCAAACGCCGGTCTTCGTCCGGGAAGGCGCCATCGTTCCCGAGCAGGCGATCTCCCGTAATGACGCAGGCGCTGAGCCGGGTGCTCTGATCGTCAACGTCTATGGTGACGGCAACGGGCACTTCGATCTCTATGAGGACGATGGTGTCTCGCTCGATTACGAGCGAGGCAAATATGCGCTGACCCCCATGACGTATCGCACCGCTGGAGCCGGCCATCGACTGTTGATCGGTCCGGCCACCGGCTCCTTTGACGGGCAGAGGGAGCGGAGGAAATACGAGTTGCGCATTCATACGGCGCTCCGACCGGCGTCGATTTCCGTGAATGGCGTGCGCACGTCCGGTTGGCGCTGGAAGGAGAGCGACTCGACCGCATATCTGACGCTGCCCCTCGAGAGCATCCGGCACGCACTCACCGTCACATGGTAGCCCCCGCGGCGGTTGGAGCACCGAGGGCGGTCACGGCCCCGGCGCGACTCACGCCGAGGAACGCGCGCGCGCGGCCGAGTCGCTCAGAAATAGGCACAAGATGTGCCCCGCCGCCGCAGGTGGCGGAGCCTCGGGAAAAAAAACCACGCTTTTTACCCGAGGCGCGCTGGGCCGGGCAGGGGTGCGAAGCACGCGTCGCACGGGTGGCCACGGAGCGGAGCATGGATCGCGCAGCGCAATGCCCGGATCCCGCGCCATAAACTAGGCGCGCGGCTTGCTGCCGGGTCGAGCCCACGGGCCACGTATGACCGGGAGGAGCCATGGCTGCTCGACTGTTCCTCGGCGCCGCCGCTGCCGGCGCCATCTCCATGTACCTTCTCGATCCCGACCACGGCCGGCGTCGCCGCGCCGTGATGCGCGATCGTCTGGCAAGTGGCATGAGCCGGCTGGACGATGCGACGACGGTCGCCTCGCGCGACCTGCGAAACCGCGCGCGCGGCGTAGCCCATGAGGTCCGATCGCGCTTCACGCGGGAGGAGGTCCCGGATGAAATCCTCTGCGAGCGTGTGCGCTCGCGTCTCGGCTGGGCCGTCTCACATCCTGGCGCGATCGAGGTCTCGGCGCTCTCCGGCAGAGTCACCCTGAGCGGTGCCGTGCTCGAGCGCGAGTACGTGCGGCTCCTGCGCACGGTGTGGGCGGTCCGCGGAGTCGCGGATGTCGAGGACCGGCTGGCCGTGTATGAAAGCCCAGCCGGCATCTCGGCGCTGCAGGGCAACGGCAGGGCGCGCGGGCGGCGCTTCGGGCCGTGGCAGGAGAACTGGCCGCCCGGCGTGCGAGTGGTGATGGGCGCCATGGGTGGAGCGCTCCTCATCAACGCGCTCGCCGGCAGGCGCGGTGCGCTCGGCCTGCTCGGAGGGCTCGGGGGCGCGGCGCTCATCGCGCGCAGCGGCACCAACATGCCCATCGATCGACTGGTCGGCGTGCGCCGTCCCGCGATGGAGCTGCAGAAGTGCATCGACGTGGCGGCTCCCCTCGAGCAGGTGTTTGAAACCTTCTCGCAGCTCGAGCGCTTCCCGGAGCTCATGACGCATGTGCGCGAAGTGCATGTCAGAGGCGACGGCACCTCGCAATGGGTCGTGGAGGGTCCGGCGGGCCGCACGATCTCCTGGGAAGCCGTGACGACCCGTCTCGAGCCCAACAGGCTCATTGCATGGCGGACGCTTCCAGGCTCGGCGGTGGAGCATGCCGGGCTGCTGCGATTCGAGTCCACCGCGGGCGGAACGCGCGTCCTCGTGACGATGAGCTACACGCCGCCGGCGGGCGCATTGGGTCACGCGGTGGCGCGACTCTTTGGCACCGATCCGAAGTCGGAGCTCAACGACGATCTGATGCGAATGAAAGTCTTCCTGGAGACCGGTCGGCGCGCACACGACGCCGCCGCCGCACGACATTAGGCGGCCTAACGCATCTCCTCCACTGCGATAGGTTTGTTGCGGTGGAGGATCTCCCGCACGCTATTGAACTCGTAGTCCAGGCGTGGATGCACCGTAATTGCCGAGTTGCCGCCGCGCACGCGGCGCGCAAACTCGTCGGCTTCGCCATTGTGTTGGCCGTCTTGATCGAAGAGGGTGTGGAAGTAGTTGGCGACGCGCGCGACGAAAGCATCGCCCGGCTCCGCATCCGCCTGTCCGGTCTCGAGAAGCGAGGTCAGCTCCACCCGGTCCGTCGGAATGCCGTCGGCCACGAGCTCGGTGCGAACGCGTTCTGCGACGCCATAATCATCGAATAGTGCCACGATAACGGGTGTCATACGCGTGCAACGGACGGCCGAGGAGCCGGTTCCGGACAGCCTGTGACACCCGTCACGCTCCAGTGCCGGGCATGCCAACTGCTTCGCCGCTACAATGACAAAAAGGAAACGCCCCAACCGAAAAGAACAAGATCGTGCCTATTCTGTTCAATCGCCGCGGCCCTGTTGCCGCCATCGAGAGCGAGCCAGAGCGGCGCCGTGGACCTGACAGGCGCACTCGCGTCGCCCGGGCGCTGGTGTATGGCAGCTTTCATCCGCGACGCCTCGGGCCGCGGCGGGATGGAGAGCACCGGCTGGGCGCCGTCGATTGGCACCACCCGTGGTGGCTCGCAGTCGCCACGTCGATCCTCATTCTCTGTGCAGCCGATGCCATACTGACAGTCATTCTCATCGGCCGCGGCGCGTACGAGGTCAACCCGATTCTCGCGCCGCTCATCGGCCGCTCGGGGGCGCTTTTCGCAATGGTGAAGATCGGGGTGACCGGCGTCGGCGTCGTCCTGCTGACGCTGCTATGCCGGTTCAAGGCCTTTGGCCGCATGCCCGTGGCGCTCGTTCTTTATGGCGTACTGGCCGGCTACGGCGTGCTGATAGGCTACGAGCTGCGGCTCCTCGGCTGGCTTTAAGACGCCTTAATTCCTTTTAATTCAATGGCCGGCACGCGCGCCGCAATTTCCTCGCGCGTGCGTTTCCGCTAAACTAGCGCCTCGCTCTTTGCGCTTCCCCATGCTCGAACCTACACCTCTCTTCGGCGGCAATGCCGCCTTTCTCGATGCCCTCTACGAACAGTACCTTCGCGATCCGGCGAGCGTAGAGGAAAACTGGCGACGCTACTTCGAGAGCCTGCCAGGGCCCAAGGGCGCGGAGCGTCCGCAGGGACCGATCGAGGCAGCGCTCGCGGCGCGTGCTCGCCAGCCCCGGGCGGCCGCCGCCGGCATGCCGCCCGCGGACGGCGGCGTCAACGCCAAGCAGGCCCAGGTCTCGCGACTCATCCAGATCTGGACCAATCGCGGCCATCTCGTCGCGAAGCTGGATCCGCTCGGCCTGGTGCAGCGGCCTCGGCCGCAGGTGCTCGACCTCGGGTATTTCGGCCTCGGGCCGGCCGATCTCGAGGCGGAATTCTTCACCGCCAGCCGCAACGAGGCTGTGCCGCAGCGGATGAAGCTGCGTGAGATCCTCGCGCAGCTCGAGACCATCTATGCGGGCCCGATCGGCGCGGAGTTCGCGCACATGTCAGAGTCGCAGGAGCGGCTGTGGCTGCAGGATCGGTTCCAGTCGGGCAGGCTCCTGCACCGTTTCACGACGGAGGAGAAGCGCAACATCCTCTGGCAGCTCACCGCGGCCGAAGGACTGGAGCGCTACCTGCACACCAAATACGTCGGGCAGAAGCGCTTCTCGCTGGAGGGCGGAGATACGCTCCTGCCGCTCCTCGATGATCTCATCCAAAGCTGCGGCGGGGCGAAGATCGAGGAAGTCGTGATCGGCATGGCGCATCGCGGGCGCCTCAATGTCCTGGTGAATCTGCTCGGCAAATCCCCGGCGACGCTCTTCTCGGAGTTCGAGGGCGCCTACGATCTGAGCCATCTGAAGGGCTCGGGCGACGTGAAGTATCACAAGGGCTTCTCGGCGGACCTGCGTACCGGCGCGGGTAACGTTCACACCGTGCTAGCCTTCAACCCGTCGCACCTCGAGGTCGTCAACCCCGTGGTCGAGGGGTCGGTGCGCGCGCGCCAGGAGCGGCGCAACGACACGAAGGGCGATCGGGTGCTGCCGCTGCTGATCCACGGCGATGCGGCGTTCGCCGGACAGGGCGTCGTCATGGAGACGCTGCAGCTCTCCCAGGCGCGCGGCTTCTACACCGGCGGCACGGTCCACGTCATCATCAACAACCAGGTGGGCTTCACCACCTCGGAGCCGAGCGACGCCCGCTCGACGCTCTACTGCAGCGACGTGGCGAAAATGCTGGAAGCGCCGATTTTCCACGTCAACGCCGACGATCCGGAAGCAGCTGTATTCGTCGCGCGTCTCGCGCTCGAGTACCGGATGCGCTTTCACAAGGATGTGGTGATCGATCTGGTCTGCTACCGCCGGCATGGCCACAACGAGGCCGATGAGCCGGCGGCGACCCAGCCGGTCATGTACCGGGTCATTCGCCAACACCCCACCACCCGGCAGCTCTATGCCGGCAGGCTGCTGGCCGAGGGTGTGCTCACGCAGGCGGAGGTCGACGCGATGCCGGAGCAGTATCGCGACGGGCTCGACGAGGGCAGTCCGCAGGCGCGCGCGGCCCTCGGCATGATAGGCAACAAGTTTACGGTCGATTGGACGCGCCATGCCCAGGCCGATTGGACGGAAGGGGTGCGCACCGGGATCGAGCCGGCGGGCCTCGAGTCGCTGGGCAGGCGACTGCTGGAATTGCCTTCCGATCTGACTCTGCACCCGCGCGTCGCCGCCGTCATGAGCAATCGCAAGAAGATGCTCGCGGGCGAGGCGCCGCTCGATTGGGGCTGTGCGGAGACGCTCGCCTACGGCTCGCTGGTCGAGCAGGCGTTCTCCATCCGGCTTTGCGGACAGGACAGCGGGCGCGGCACCTTCTTCCATCGGCACGCGGTGCTGCACGATCAGGGCAGCAAACGCGTGTACATCCCCTTGCAGCACCTTGCCGATCCGCAGCCGCGGGTCGAGATCATCGACTCGGTGCTCTCGGAAGAGGCGGTGATGGGCTTCGAGTACGGCTACTCGACGACGGAGCCCAACTGCCTCTCGATCTGGGAAGGCCAGTATGGCGACTTCGCCAACGGCGCCCAGGTCATCATCGACCAGTTCATCAGCTCGGGCGAGGCCAAGTGGGAGCGGTACTGCGGCCTCGTGCTCTTCCTGCCGCACGGCTACGAAGGAGCGGGACCGGAGCACTCCTCCGCGAGACTGGAGCGATATCTGCAGCTCTGTGCGGAATACAACATGCAGGTATGCGTGCCCTCGACGCCCGCGCAGATGTTCCACATGCTGCGCCGCCAGATGCTGCAGTCGTTCCGCAAGCCGCTCATCGTCATGACG
>Ga0134125_10008945_pt1 | contig 11285 bp, 8 predicted proteins | sample KB31751_FD_96464 | JGI IMG/M metagenome (GOLD analysis project Ga0134125, IMG submission 96464) | Terrestrial soil microbial communities with excess Nitrogen fertilizer from Kellogg Biological Station, Michigan, USA - KB3-175-1 | ecosystem: Environmental > Terrestrial > Soil > Unclassified ...
GCATGTCTTTGCCATCGTCCCCACTCATCACTATCCTTCCGTCCGGCAATACGCATGACTTCCGAAACAACTTCTAGCCCACAGTGCAACATTCCCGCCACCGAGCTGGTCCGCTGCGACAGCGCGGCCGAAGCGGTTGACCGGCTCGCGCAGCTTTACGACGAGGCCATAGCCAGTATCGAGCACGACTTCGAGGCCTTCGCCGCTGGCGATCGAAGTCCGGCTCGTCGATCCGTCTACCCCTATCTGGGATTGGAGGTGGCTTCGATATCCATGCCCGGCTCGACGACGCTGGCATTCGGCAAGGTTTCCAGGCCGGGCTGGTACGGCAATACCATCACCGCGCCGCGGCTTTTCGCACGCTATCTCATTGAACAGATCGAGCTTGTACTCACCACCACCTATGCCGTCATCTATGTCGGCAAGAGCCGCACACCGATCCCCCTGACTTTCGCGGTGGAACGCGCCGCCGCCCGCATGTCGGCCGAGGAGCGTATTGAACTGGCACGCCACTTCCCGATGCCGCGGCTGGACGCTGCCCATGACGCGATCGCCGATGGCGGGCGCTGGCTGGGGCCGGAAGCGGGACCTCTCTCGCTGTTCAGCGCGGAGCGGGTGGATTTTTCGCTGCATCGCTTGCGCCATTACACCGGCACTGATGCGGCGCATTTCCAGAGCTTCGTTCTGTTCACGAACTACCAGCGCTATATCGATGAATTCGCCGATTACGCCCAGAAGGAGATCGATGCTGGCCGTGCCCAGCGCTTCATCGAGCCGGGAAATCGCACGATCATGAAGAGCCTGCCGCCCTCGGCGCCGCCGCTGGCCAAGATGCCGCAGATGCCGGCCTACCACCTGGTGCAGGAGCATGGCGAGGGGATCACCCTGGTCAATATCGGGGTGGGGCCTTCCAACGCCAAAACCATCACAGACCATCTGGCGGTGCTGCGCCCGCATGTGTGGCTGATGGTGGGCCATTGCGGGGGCCTGCGCGGCAGCCAGCGGCTGGGCGATTATGTGCTGGCCAACGCTTATCTGCGTGACGACCATGTGCTGGACCAGCTTCTGCCGCTGGCCATTCCGGTTCCCACCATAGCAGAAGTGCAGCTGGCTCTGGCCCAGGCGGTGGAAGAAGTGACCGGGCTTCACGGCAAGGTGCTGAAGGAGCGGCTGCGCACAGGCACCGTGGTCACCACCGACGACCGCAATTGGGAACTGCGTTTCGACGAATTGTCTGTGCGCTTCAACCAGAGCCGCGCCATCGCCATCGACATGGAATCGGCCACCCTGGCGGCCAATGGCTATCGCTTCCGCGTGCCCTATGGCACCCTTCTGTGTGTCTCGGACCGGCCGCTGCATGGCGAGATCAAGCTCCCCGGTATGGCAGACGCTTTCTACGAGGAACGGGTTAGCCAGCATCTGCAGATCGGCATTCGCGCCCTGGAAGCCATGCGGGAGGCCGCGCGCAGCGGCACGCTGCATTCGCGCAAATTGCGCAGTTTCACCGAACCTGCATTCCGGTAGGGATAGAGGAAAACGTCATGCACCGGATCGGCCATGTCATCGGCGGCAAAGTCGTCACTTCGGATGCCGGGACACCGGTATTTAACCCGGCCACAGGCGAGCAGACCGGCACGGTTTCCTCGGGCGGTGCGGTCGAAGTCGATGCCGCTGTTGCCGCGGCATCTGGCGCGTTTCCCGCCTGGGCCGCCACCACGCCGGCTCGGCGAGCGAAGGTGATGTACGAGATGCGCCGCCTGATGGAAGCGCGCAAGGATGAATTGGCGCGAACCATCAGCGCCGAGCACGGCAAGACCCACAGCGATGCAGTGGGAGAGATTGCGCGCGGCCAGGAGGTTGTGGAGTTCGCCTGCGGCATACCGCATTTGCTCAAGGGAAGCTTCAGCGCACATGTCGCCACACGCATGGACTGTTACGACCAGCGCCAGCCATTGGGTGTTGTCGCCGGGATCACGCCATTCAATTTTCCCGTCATGGTTCCCCTATGGATGATGCCCATGGCGCTTGCCAGCGGCAATGCCTTCATCCTCAAGCCGTCCGAGCGCGATCCATCGGCGTCCATCCTCCTTTATGAATTGTGGCGTGAGGCCGGGTTGCCCGAAGGCGTGCTCAATGTCGTGCATGGCGGCAAGGCAGCGGTGGACGCGGTCCTGGAACATCCCGGTATCGCCGCAGTGAGCTTTGTCGGCTCCACACCTATCGCGCAATACGTCTATGCGCGCGGCTCGGCCGCCGGAAAGCGCGTGCAGGCACTAGGCGGCGCAAAAAACCACATGGTGATCATGCCGGATGCCGACCTCGATCAGGCGGCCGATGCTCTGATGGGTGCCGGTTACGGTTCGGCGGGCGAACGATGCATGGCCGTTTCCGTCGCGGTGCCGATTGGTGAAAAGACCGCCGACGCGCTGGTGGCGAAACTTAAACCGCGTGTGCAAGCGCTGAAGATCGGCCCCTCGACAGACGCGAGCGCCGAGATGGGGCCCCTGGTGACGGAGGCTCATCGCGACAAGGTTGCCGGCTATATCGCGACAGGCGCCCGCGAAGGCGCCGAGCTGGTCGTTGATGGTCGCGGCCTGAAACTCCAGGGCTATGAGAAGGGCTTCTGGCTGGGCGGCACTCTGCTGGACCGCGTGACCACGGACATGACTATCTACAGGGAAGAGATTTTCGGACCCGTACTGTCGGTGGTCCGTGCGCCGGGCTATCGCGCGGCCATCGACATGATCAACGCCAATCCGTTTGGTAACGGAACTGCCATCTTCACCCGCGACGGTGACGTGGCTCGCGACTTCGTCCAGTCCATCGAAGTCGGCATGGTCGGTGTAAACGTGCCGATACCGGTACCAGTCGGGTATCATAGTTTCGGTGGCTGGAAATCGTCCATTTTCGGCAGCCACGGCGTCTATGGCCCCGAATCTGTCCATTTTTACACGCGGCTGAAAACCGTGACCGCGCGCTGGCCCACCGGCGTTTGCGGCGGCGCACAATTCACCTTCCCCAGTTAGTTCCGCCACTGCAAACCAGCTTTCCGCTTTGTGCTTGGGATTGCGCGCAAGCCTGGGCTAGTGTCCGCGCGCCTGTGCCGTCGAAGGGGAGCATCGCGCGCGCAGCTCAAGAAAATGGGAGACTGAAATGCGCGCGCTAGACCGCCGGCTGATGCTAACCACCACGATCGGGTGAGCCTTTCTGGCGTCGCTGCCCGCCCGCGCGCAAGCGACCATGCCTGCCGACACTGAATGGCCCACCTATGGCGGCAACCTGGCCTATTGGCGCTATGCTCCCCTGGACCAGATCAACGCGGAAAATTTCAACAGGCTGGAAGTCGCCTGGACGTTCAAGACCAGCAATTTCGGACCGCGCCCCGAATTCCAGCTTCAGTGCACGCCGCTGCTGATCAAGGGCCGGCTCTACGCCACGGTGGGCACGCGCCGGGACGTGGTGTGCCTGGACGCCGCCACCGGCGAGATCATTTGGGTCCATAAGACAATCGATGAAGGCTCGCGCTCCAACCATTCACCGCGCCGGCTCTCAGGCCGTGGCGTTGGCTACTGGACCGATGGCAATGCCGAGCGCATCATCTACGTCACGATCGGCTATCAGATGTGCTCGCTCGACGCCAAGACGGGCCTTCTCGATCCCGATTTCGGCGAGAATGGCATTGTCGACCTGAAGAAGAATGACGATCAGGATCTCGACCTCGATACCGCCGACATTGGGCTTCACACTGCTCCTACCATCGCGCGCAACGTGGTCATAATCGGTGCCGCTCATACCGCCGGCAACACGCCTGCGGTCAAGGACAATGCCAAGGGCTATGTGCGCGGCTTCGACGTCAAGACGGGCAAGCGCAAGTGGATATTCCACACCATTCCGAAAAAGGGCGAGTTCGGCTACGACACCTGGTTGAAACCCGGCCAGGCCGAGGCTGCAGGCAACACGGGGGATTGGAACCAGATATCCGCGGACGAAGAGCTGGGCCTGGCCTACCTGGGCGTGGAAATGCCCACCGGCGACCAGATGGGCATGTATCGCTGGGGTCCGGGCCTGTTCGGGGAAAGCATCGTTGCGGTCGACATCGAGACCGGCGAGCGCAAGTGGCACTATCAGCTCGTGCACCACGGCCTGTGGGATTATGACGTACCTTGCGCTGCGATCCTGTGCGACATCCCGCACGAAGGCCGCATCGTCAAAGCGCTTTGCCAGCCGACCAAGCAGGCCTTTCTTTTCGTGCTGGACCGCGAAACCGGCAAGCCGATCTGGCCAATTCCCGAAAAGAGAGTGCCCAAGGGCGACGTGCCGGGCGAGTGGTACTCGCCGACCCAGCCTGTTCCAACCAAGCCGCCGGCGGTGGACCGCCAAGGCGTGAGCGAAGACGACCTGATCGATTTCACACCAGAACTGCACAAAAAGGCTCTGCAGATTGCCAGCCACTACAAGCTCGGCCCGGTCTATACCGCGCCGATCATGGCCAAGAAGGGCGGCCCATATGGGGTGATCAATCTTCCGGGCTATATCGGCGGCGTGAACTGGCCCGGTGGCTCCTACGATCCCGAGAACTACACGGTCTATACCTATTCCCAGACCAATCCGCTGACCATCGGCTCGATCATTCCGAACCTGGACCACACCCGCGGCCAGTTCGACTATGTCCACGCCAACCCGCCGCCGGATGTGCCGGGCGGTTATCGCCCCGGTGACCTGACGGTCGACGGCCTGCCGCTGATAAAACCCCCGTATGGGCGCATCACCGCCACCAATCTTGCGGACGGCACGCAGACCTGGCAGATCGCCCATGGCGAGACGCCGGACAATATCCGCAATCATCCCGCGCTGAAGGGCCTCAAAATTCCTCGCACCGGCATGATCGGCAAGATTTCGCCGCTGACCACCAAATCGCTGGTGATCTGCGGCGATCCGCAGATGTACACCGACGAGACCGGCCGCAAGGGCGCGCGCCTTCGGGCCTACGACAAGAAGACGGGCGAGGAAAAAGGTGCGGTCTACATGCCGGCAGAACAGTCAGGTTCGCCCATGACCTACATGCTGAACGGCAAGCAGTACATCGTGCTGGCGATCAGCGGGCGCGGCGCTGACGCGGAATTCATCGCCTTCAGGCTGCCTGGCTAGAGCGCGGCGGGACAGGCAACTCGACGGATATACTGCGTCAGGCCAGGGTGTCCAACAGCTTGCCGATGCCTGGAGCTGTCAGCGACAGGCGGTTGAATGCTGTCATCTCCAGGTGATTGGCGGCATGCTGGATCTTCTGTGCGACCTCGGGTGCCGGCTCGCGGCGAGCCGAGCGGCGCAGGTCACCCGCGTAGCTGACCATATCGGCGAGGGAATGGATTGCTTGCCCCATTCTATTAGCCTGTCACGACCAGCGGGGCAGTACATCGAAATCGCGGGACAATACTAAGGGAAAATTAAAACCGGCGCTTGCCTGTCAGCCTTCCGGCCGCCAACATGCTCATAAACAACGGAAAGCGGGGGAATTGGCGGGATGATTTCGTTTACGCGCCGGCGGATGATGGCCACAACCTCAGCCGCGGGCTTTGCCGGCACTCTGCCCGCCGCCGCGCAGCCGGCCTCGCCACAAGGTTCCACCTGGCTTCATTACGCAGGCGATCTGGCCAGTACGCGCTATGCGCCGCTGGACCAGATAAACGCAGGAAATTTCGACAAACTGGAAATGATCTGGCGTTTTTCGACAAACGCGCTGGGTCCCAACCTCGATGCGGATTATCAATCAACGCCGCTATTCGTGAACGGCAGGATCTACAGCACCGCAGGCTATCGCCGCGATGTGGTGTGTCTGGATGGCGCCACGGGCGAGCTCCTTTGGATGCACCGCCACGACGAGGGCCGGCGCAGTGGCAGCCGCGGGGGGCCTGGCCTGGGGATCGCCTATTGGACCGACGGAACGCGCGAGCGCATCCTCTATGTCACCATCGGCTATCAACTTTGTTCCCTGGATGCCAGGACCGGCGCGCCTGACCCGGCTTTTGGCATGGGCGGTATAGTCGACCTGCGCCAGAACGACGATCAGCAGATGGACCCCAGCCGCGGCATCATTGGCCTTCACGCGCCGCCGCTGGTGGTGCGTGATGTCGTGGTGGTGGGCGCCGCCCCCACCGCCGACTCCAAGGGTTATATCCGCGGCTTCGATGTGCGAAGCGGCCACCGCAAATGGATTTTCCACACCATCCCGCAAAAGGGCGAGTTCGGATACGACAGCTGGCTGGTGCCGGGTCAGGCAGAAGCCATCGGCAATGGCGGCTGCTGGGCCTCAATGTCGGCGGACGACGAACTGGGCCTCGTTTATTGCGGCGTGGAATCGGCAGCCACTGACATGGAAGGCGTGAACCGCCACGGTCCGGGCTTGTTCGGAGAAAGTCTGGTGGCGCTGGACATAGAGACCGGTCGGCGAAAATGGCACTATCAGATGGTTCACCACGGGCTATGGGACCGCGATGTTCCCTGTGCCGGAATCCTGTGCGACCTCACCGTGGAGGGCAAAGCGGTCAAGGCCATTGCCCAGCCTACCAAGCAGGGCTTCGTCTATGTCCTGGACCGCACCAACGGCAAGCCGGTTTGGCCAATCCCGGAAGTCAAGGTTCCCAGTGGCCACGTGCCGGGCGAATGGTATTCCCCGACCCAGCCCATGCCGACAAAGCCGCCGCCATTCACCAAACAGGGCGTCAGCGAAGATGATCTGGTGGACTGGACGCCGCAGATAAGGGCGCGGGCCCGCGAGATCGCCAGGCACTACCAGCTCGGCCCTCTCTACGCGCCACCGCCGATGCTCACTGAAACTGTTTTCGGCGCCTTCAATCTGCCCGGCATGCAGGGCGGCGTGAATTGGCCGGGGGGATCCTACGATCCCGAAACCGGCCTGTTGTATGTTTTTTCCAAGCACCAGATCGGAATCACCGGCGTAGGCCTTGATTCCAAGGGGCGCCCGGTGCCCCGCGGCGGGCCGCCGGCTGCCGGCAGCGCGGACGCGGGCGGTGGTGCCTTCGGTGGCTTCGCCAGCCTGAAGGGCGGCAATCATGGCGTGCGCTTCAGCTACATGCCGGACGGGCTGAACGATCCCATCGTTCGCGGCATGATTTCGATCGAGGGTATTCCGCTGGAGAAGCCGCCTTATGGCACTGTCACCGCGCTGAACCTGCGCGACGGAACCTTGGCGTGGCAGGTCACACATGGCGAAACACCCGACCACATCAGGAACCACCGGCTACTGAAGGGCGTCAATATTCCGCGTACAGGCCAGTCGGGTATTCTGGGCACACTGACCACCAAGAGCCTGGTCATCCTGGGCGACTGCGGCCTGTTCACCGACGATCAGGGTCGCAAGGGATGCCGCCTGCGCGCCTACGACAAGGCGACAGGCGAAGAGAAGGGTGAGGTGTTCATGGACAAAGTTCAAACGGGCGCGGCGATGACTTACATGCTGAACGGCCGGCAGTACATCGTCACCGCCATTGGTTCCTCCTATGGCGCTGACCTGGTGGCATTTGCGCTGCCCGATTCCGAAGTCAGGGCAGACGCTTCGAATAAGGAGGGTTGAGCACTCCGACCCAGACGCTTTGCAGCGTCGCCGGTCTCAGGGATGACGCAAACAACCGAAGCGCGCGACTATCGCCGCTCGCACCCATCTCGGGGAAGAGTAAGGCAGGCGCCGTCAAAGCAATATCGCTGGGGACCGTGGCTGCACATATCGGCATGAATTTCAAACTTCAGAATTCCAAGACGGGTCAGCGCGCGACTGCCGGCATCGTTTAGCTGGTCCAGCCAAACCGGCGACACACTTTGATGGCCAGACACGCGGCCATGAGCCAGCAATGTGTCCATGGAATTGTTCATCGCCAGGATTGGCAGCACAATCAGCATGCCAACGCCTGTGACAAAAACGGTACGAAGCAGGATTGCCACGGGCCCCTCTTGCAAGAGTTGCATGGTATGCCGGGGCACAGCCGTTGCGCAGCGCTATCGTTGCCAGCAATGAACGAATTGCGTGCCATAATGGCACCGGCAGGACCCGCGGTTCCACACCGAAACCATTTGTTTCCCACGCGGAACCGAATGGGGTGTTGATTGGTGGCAATTCGGTAGCATGTAATTGCCAATTGTGATCCCAATGGACAATGACGGAAAATGCAGCATCAAAGGCAGCCCCGGTGTCCATAGCTTCAACGAAACCCGCCGCAACTCATTTTTTGGACAGCAGCATATTGCTGATATCGGATGACGATCCGCATTGGGATAACCTGGCGGGGCGCGGATATCGCATTCTGCGTGCCCGCAATGCCGAAGAATCCACCGCGATTTATTCCCAGGATCCGGATATCGCTGTGGTCATAGTCGATCTGGATCTGAAAGATTGTGATGGGATTTCCTTGGTTGAAGCACTGCGCGAACCCGAAGGCAGCGGGCACGGGGCCGAATTCCTGCTTATTGCCGGACGGGATGCATTGGCTGCAGCGGTGCGCGCAGTCAAATTGCAGGTTTTGGATTTCCTGGTCAGGCCGTTCGACGACGAGGAACTGGCGACGGCGGTCTCGGATGCCTACAACGTCGCGCGCCTCAAGCGCTTCCAGCGCGAGGAGGCGCGGCAGCTTGAAACGCTGCTCGCCGAATTCAAGATGCGAACCCATACGGCGGTTTCCCAGCTCATCGCCCGCGCCCAAGGGGCCTACAACATCACTTCGCCCATCCATGTGCCGCAGGCCACGTCGAACACCGCCGATGACCGGGCCTTGCAGGCGTTTATTCGCGAGGAGAGCCAGCGCGCCAGGCTGCGGGAAAAGACTTTCGGCCCACTGGCACAGAATCATTCGGTTTGGATGCTGCTTTTGGCCTTGTGGGATTCGCAACTTGCCGGCACCGAATTGACGATCAAGAGCGTGGCTTATTCCGCCGGCCTGCCCCTCTCCTCCGCCCTGCGCAAGATCAATGAATTATGCGCCGGCGGGTTGGTCCGCCGCAGAGGCGACCCGGAAGACGCGCGCCGATCCTTCGTCGCGCTGACGCCGCAAGGCCAGTCGTATTTCTCACGTTTCTTTTCCGAATGGAACAGCAGCCGCGAAGCGAGAGAATTGGCGGCGGGCGAATAAATCGCAGCCCAATTGTGCAGATGCGAAGCCCTTCGGGAATAATTCCCGTGCTTTAATCCTGCGCCGCTCCGTCCGCATGGGCTATAAGACATGGGATTGCCTGAACTTGGCCCATGTCACTGCAATTTCGTGTCCTCGGCTCCATCGCCGCGCTTTTGATTGTTTCGCTGCTGGCGGGCGCGGCGATGCTGTCCCTGCATGCCCATACCCTGGTTGCCCTGGAGGTTCGCACCGCCTTCAGCGGCGCCGTAAAATCCGTTAGCGATACGCTGCAGTCGGATGTCGAACATACAGTGACTCTGCGCCAGGTGGTCGCCAGCTTTCAAGGCCAACGCCATGTCCGCGCGGCCCTGGTCAACGAAAAGGGCAAGGTGATTGTGCAGTCCAATATCGGCCACATCTCCCATCCTGCGCCAGCCTGGTTTGCGCGTGCCATGGCTCCCCCGCTGCTGACGGCGCGCATCCCCATCGCCCTGCCCCAATATCCCTGCGTGGTGCTGCTGACCAGCGATCCTCACAGCGAAATCGCAGAGGTCTGGGACCATGTGCGGGACGCCTTCGTGACCATGCTGCTGTTCTGTCTGGCCACGATGACTGTCGTGTCCCTGGCTGTCGCCGCGGCGACACGGTTTCTGCGCCGGTTCAACACGGGCCTGATGACGATTTCCCAAGGCGGCTATGATGCGAGGCTGCAGGTGAAGGGACCGCCGGAATTCGCCGAACTGGCGCGCCGGTTCAACCATATGGCCAGCCAGCTCGCCGCCTTCTCGCGCACCAACCGGCAGCTTTATGCTCGATTGCAGAGTATGCAGGAAGAGGAGCGTGCCGGCATCGCCCGCGACCTGCATGACGAAGTCGGTCCCTACCTGTTCACAATCCAGGTCGATGCCAAGGCGGTGGACAAGATTGGCACGCCCGAAGCGCAGCGTCTGGGGCAGTCCATACGAGAGGCTGTCGGCCACATCCAGCGCCAGGTGCGGACCCTCCTGCGCCAGTTGCGCCCGGTAACCCAGCTGGAATTCGGCCTGGAACCCGCGATTACCGACCTTGCCGCGTTCTGGACACGGCGCCATCCCGGGATTTCATTTGATCAGGATATCCGCCTGGAGGCAGATGTGCCCCGCCAGCATGAGGAAACTGCCTACCGCATCGTTCAGGAATGCGTCAGCAATGCGGTGCGTCATGGTACCCCTTCCCGGATCTCGATCGCCATCCATGCCACGCCTGCTGCGCTGTCCATCACGGTGAAAGACGATGGCGGCGGGCTGCAGGCACGGGAGAATGAGGATACCGGGTTGGCGCAGGCGGGCATCGCCGGAATGCGCGAGCGTACCCTGGCACTGCGGGGCCGCTTGCACGTGGAAGATTTCGCCGGCGGCATGCAGATCCGGGCGACCCTGCCCTTCGATCAGGAACGCGAGCCGGCATGAGCCGCATCCTGGTCATCGACGATCACGCCATCGTGCGTTCCGGCATTCGCCGCTTGTTAAAGGATCGCGCCGGAACCGAAATCCTGGAAGCCGCCAGCGGCGAAGCGGCATTGAAAATCATGCAGGCGTCCGCCCCCGACCTGATCCTGCTGGATCTCAATCTGCCGGCTTTAGGTGGGCTGGAACTCCTGCGCCGCCTTCTTCGCGCGGCCCCGGGAACAGCCATCCTGATCTTCTCCCAACATTCAGAGCCCATTTATGCCGCCAAGGCGCTGGAGGCCGGGGCCCGAGGCTTCGTCTCCAAGAACGCCATGCCAGACGAACTGCTGGAGGCGGTGGACACAGTCCTGGCCGGAGGCACGGCCATCGAAAAGGACATCCAGCGCGAGATGGCGATCCGTGACGTAATGGAAGATGCCTATCTGAAACCGCTGAGCGAGCGCGACCTGGAGATCCTGCGCCTGCTGGCTTCTGGCGACACGTTGTCGGATATCGCCGAGAAACTGGGTATCGCCTACAAGACGGTGGCCAATACGCTGAGCCGCATCAAGGAAAAGCTCGGGGTAGGACAGACCTCTGATCTCGTCCGGATCGCGGTCAGCCGCGGCCTGGTCGACATGATCTGATCGTCGGGGCCTTAACCGGCCAGGAGCGTGGTTGCGTGAAACACGATGAAGGCCGCGGCATAGGCCAGCGCGAGCATGTAGGAGAACATCAC
>Ga0134125_10008946_pt1 | contig 11284 bp, 10 predicted proteins | sample KB31751_FD_96464 | JGI IMG/M metagenome (GOLD analysis project Ga0134125, IMG submission 96464) | Terrestrial soil microbial communities with excess Nitrogen fertilizer from Kellogg Biological Station, Michigan, USA - KB3-175-1 | ecosystem: Environmental > Terrestrial > Soil > Unclassified ...
GTCGGTGTCGCTGGCGGTGCTGACCGCCCGAAGCTCGCTGCAGTTCTTCGTGCTGATGGGCCTGCAGACCGGCGTCGAGACGGCCGGCACCATGGTCTCGCCGGGCCTGCTGCAGGACCTCGCGCCCACCCACCTGCGCTCGCGGCTGATCGCCATCTGCGTGGTGGTCGCCACCGCGATCTCGGCCGGCGGGCCGCCGCTGGTGGGCGCGCTCTCCGACGCGCTGAAGCCGGACCCGCGCGGCCTGCTGCTGGCGGCCGTGGCGGTGGGCGTTTTCGGCACCGTCGCGGCCTGCCTGATCTTCCTCGCCGCCGAGCGGCCGTACAAGCGCACGGTCGATGCGCTCGCCGAGGCTTAGCTCGGGTCGAGCGCGCCGTGCTCCAGCATGTGCTCGGCGGCGGAGCTCAGCATCTGGATGAACATGTCGTCGCCGCGCGGGGTCTGGGTGACGATCATCGCCGCGAAGAAGGCGGTCAGGAACAGCAAGTAGCCGCCGCGCCGGTAGTCGCGCCAGAGCGCGTCCGGCGCGTAGCCGCTGACCCCCTCGGCGGCCAGGGTGCGGTGGTAGAGCGCCAGAAGCTCGGGCTCCGCGGCGCGGCGGGTGTCGGCGGGCAGGGCGCCGGCCAGGAAATAGGCGACATCGGTCGCGCCGACCCCATAGGCGAACGACTGCCAGTCGAGCACGGTGACCGACCGACCGCCGGCCGCAGTCGCGAACATCATGTTGTCCGGGCGGAAGTCGTTGTGGGTCAGGCAGCGCGGGCCTTCGCGGTGCGTCATGAAGGCGCCGATGTTCGCCGTCAGCGCATCGCCAACCGCTGCCCAGCGCGGCTCGAGCCGGGCGGCGTAGCGCGCCTTGAACGCCGCCCACAGCATCGCGACGCTCTCGCCAGTCGCCGCGCTGGCCGGCGCCGCCTTCGAGCCCGAGACCCAGGGCAGGGTGTCGAGCAGCGGATCGTTCCAGTGCGAGGCGTGCAGCCGGGCGGCCTCGACGATCACCGCCCTCGCCTGATCCAGCGAGACGCCCTTCAGCTGGTCGCCGGGCGCGGCCGGCGCGAGGTCCTCCATGATCAGCACGAAGTCGCTGGTCGCGGCATCGACATCGGCGAACCAGCAGCGCGGGGTGCTGATCCGCGCGGTGGGCGCGAGCTCCTGATAGAAGCGCACCTCGCGCAGGTAGTTGCCGAGCGCGACCCCGGCGGCGCGGCTCTCGGCCCCCGCCGACGGGAACTTGCCGACCAGCGAGGCGGGCGCGCTCGACGGCGCGTGGGCGTAGCGCAGCGCGAAGCGCACGGAATCGCCGATCTGTCCGGTCCCGATCGGCCGCGCCTCGAAGCCGTCGACCACCGCATCGACGCCGCCCTCGCGCAGCACCGCGCCGAGCCAGGCGGCGTCGATCGCCGCCGGCGGGCGGATGTCGGGCCGCGCGCGCCGCGCCGACGTCGCGGCCGGCGAGCTCACGATGCGGTCTCGAGGCCGAGCACGCGCGCGCGGTGCGCCTCGGTGAACATCTCTGCGGGCACCGCCTCGGGTCCGGCCATCACCGCGAAGGCGTGCATGCGCAGGCTGGGGTCCTCGGCGGCGCGGCTGAAGAAGCTGGCGCGGCGCGCCTTCGCCGCCGGGCCGAACTCCATGTCGAGCGCCGCCTGCAGGCGGGCCGTGAACCGCAGGCGGCGCATGCGCTCGCCGCGCTCCTCGGCATAGGGCGCGAAGCTCAGCGACGCCCAGTCATCGGCGCCCTTCAAGAGTTCGCTGACGATCCGCACGTCGCGATAGGTGATGGAGAGACCGAGCCCGATGATCGGGTCGTTCCAGCCGGCGGCGTCGCCGACCAGCACGGCGCCCGGCGCGAACGGCGCGTCGGTCCAGCTGTCGGCGTTGACGTAGCTGAGCAGCGGACCGGCGGGGCGTCCCGCCGCGAGATGCCGGTTGGCCGGGCTGCATTGCATGACGAACGCATCCAGGAACCGGCGCGCGCCGTCCGCTCCCTTGAAGCGGCGCGCCTGCTCGAGCGCATAGCCGCCGTACACCCGCACGCGGCCCTTGCCCTGCGGAAAGGCGAGGAAGGCGAAGTCGCCTTCCGTGCCGATCGCCTGCAGGTCGTCGCTCCAGCCGTCGGCGCCTTCGACCAGCAGGCCGGCGAACCAGTGGTGCGGCTCATCCTGCCGCAGCTCGACGCCGGCCGCCTCGCGCACCTGCGAGGTGCGCCCGTCGGCGCCGACCAGCAGCCGCGCCCGCGCGCTGTGTCGATGGCCGTCCTGCTCGAAGGTCACGGCAGGCGCGCCGCCGAGCTCGACGCCGGCGACGTCGACGCCGCGGCGCACGTCGGCGCCGGCGTCAGCCGCCGCGTCGAAGAGGGTCTGGCAGTGGTGCGGATGGCCGATGCAGAGCGGGCCGGGCACGCCCTCGGCGAAGATTCCGAGCGGCAGCGCGGCGGCTTCCGCCTGCGCCGGGTCGATCGACTCGTCGTAGCTGATGTGGCGCACGACGTGATGCCCGCCCGCGCCCGCCAGCAGGTCGTAGAGGCCGAGCCGGCGCACCTCGGTGACGCCCCAGGGCGCGATCCACTCGCCGCGCACCCGGTCCTCGTAAGCTTCGGAGCGCTCCAGCACCAGCACCTCGTGGCCGGCGCGGGCCATCACGGTCGCCAGCGCCGAGCCGCCGATGCCGCCCCCGACGATGATCAGGTCGTATGTATCCAAGGCGCGGCCTTCCATCGGCTGACCTCCGCGTCGTAGCCCGCCGCGCGGGCCGGCGCGACAGTCACGTGGCGTCAGCGGCCGTGCGCGCCGGCGTCGCAGCGAGCCTCATCGCGGCTTCAGCGCGCGCGCCCAGGCGGCCATCGAGTCGCGCACGTAGGTGCGGGTGAGCTCGGCGTCCGGCACGAACATGAAGCCGTGCGGCGCGCCCGGGTAGATGTGCAGCTCGGTCGGCACGCCGGCCCGCATCAGTCGCCGCGCATAGTCGAGGTCCTCCTCCAGAAAGAGATCGAGCGCGCCGCAGATCATGAAGGTGGGCGGCAGGCCGCCGAGGTCTCTCGCCCGGGCCGGCGCCGCGAACGGCGAGATGTCCGGCCCGCCCGGCTCGCCGCCCAGCAGCGAGGTCCAGCCGAAGCGGTTGGCCTCGGGCGTCCAGATGAACTGGCCGAAGAACGGCGACGGCTCCGGATGGACCACGGTGCGGTCGTCGAGCATCGGGAACACCAGGTGCTGGAAGGCGACGCCGATCTCGCCGCGTTCGCGGGCCAGGAGCGCCAGCGCGGCGGCCAGCCCGCCGCCGGCGCTCTCGCCGGTGATGGCGATGCGGCTGCGGTCGACGCCCAGCCGCTCGGCCTGGCCGTGCAGCCAGGCGAGCCCGGCGTAGCAGTCCTCGACCAGGCCGGGGTGCGAGGTTTCCGGCGCCAGCCGGTAGTCGACCGAAACCACGATGGCGCCGAGCTCGCGGGCATAGGCCGCGTCGGTCTCGCCGGTCATCTCGGCCGAGCCCAGCACGTAGCCGCCGCCATGGATGTGCAGGATGCCCGGCCGATCCTCGCCGGCCGGCTTCGGGCGGGTGACGATGAGGCGCACCTCGGGGCCGCCGTCGCGGCCGGGCGCACGCGCTTCGAACACCTCCACGTCCGCCGCCGGCGGCGGCCGGGGCGGCGCGTTGGCGGCCATCATGGCGCGGACCTCGGCGATGGACACGCCTTCGAAGGAGATCGGCGGCATCTGCTGCAGCGCCGCCAGCTCCGGATCCACGAGATGCTTCGACGGCATGATCGGCCCCCTTCCCCAAAGCGCGCCCGCGTGGCCGCACCTTGAACATAGCGTCCGTGGCGCAGGGGAAGGCTAGGCCACAGGCGCGGCCGCGCCGGCGGCCTCGGCGTAGGGCGTCAGGTCCATGTCCGGGTAGCGCAGCTGCACGTCGGCAAGAGTCTGGGCGTTCCAGTACGGATCGCCGATCGGCGGCCAGCCGAAGAGGTCGCGCTGGCGCGGCGTCATCTTCGTCATGGCGTCGGTCCAGGCCTGGGTGGTGGCGTGGTTCGGCCAGGCGAGCTTGCCCTGCCATTGTGCGCCGCGCGCCTTGAAGTCCATCAGCATGGCGAAGCGCGAGCGGCCCGGCGCCTTGAAGTCGGACGCGCGATGAAAGGTGTCGGTCTTGTAGATCATCAGCGTGCCGGCCGGGCCGGTGACGGCGACCTCTTCGTCGAAGAACTCGCCCATCTCGGTGCGGTTGACGCCGAGCGGGATGTGACGGGTCTTCTCGCGCGGCGCCAGCTTGGTGGGCCCGTCGAGCTCGGTGACGTCGGAGAGCAGCAGGAAGGTGGTCATCTGCGGCATCACCCCGTCGGCCCTCGGCACCACGATCGTGTGGTTGGCGTAGTCGCGGTGATGCGCCTGGTCGTAGTTGACGCTGCCGGCGTACTTCGCCCAGAGCTCGATCTTGTAGATGTCGACCGCCGCGGTCTTCAGGAAGCGCTCGGCGGCGTCGATCAGGTCGGGGTAGACCGGCAGCCGGCTCAGCGCCCACTGCGCGTAGGGGAAGAGCTTGATCCCGGTGAACTGGGTCCGGGTCAGGTTCTGGTGGGCGTCCGGATCGGCGAAATAGGCCTCCGGCGTCGGAAAGTTCTCCCAGAGCGCGGCCTGCGCCGCCACCAGCGTCTCCTTGTCGAGGAAGCCTTCGACGATGGTGAAGCCCTGGTCCCAGATCTCGGCCAGCTTGGCGTCGGGTATGCGCATCGGTGCCCCTGAACGTTAGGCGGCGGCGGTCCGCGCCGAATGCTCCAGGCGCGTCAGCCAGTAGTCGGCGTCGTAGCTCGCATCCTCGGTCAGATAGCGCCAGAGCTTGATGCGGTTGACGTACTCCAGCCGCCCGGTGTCCTGCTCGAACCACGGCTCGGCGGTGGTGAGGATGGTCTCGACCGTTCCCTGTTCCACTGGAGACTTGCGGAAGAAGATCGCGCGCTGGGCGTTGCGTTGCGGCAGGTCGCCGAGGTTCCAGCCGCGCGCCTGCGAGCCCGAGGCGTGCAAGCGGATTTTGAACATGTAGCGCACGTCGTCCGACAGGTTGACGCCGCCGCCGTGCCAGATGCCGTGGTGCAGGAAGAGCAGCGTGCCGGCCTCGCAGACCACGTGCTGCTGGCCGACGATGTTCTGGTACCGGCCGAGCGCCACCTCGCTGACCTTGCGCAGGTGCGTGCCGGGCACGAAGCGCGTGCCGCCCATCGCCTTGGTGACCGCGTGCGGGTAGTACATCATCTGCACGTCGAAGGCCTGCGGCCGCGGATCGATGGTCGAGTCCTGGTGGGTGTGCTGCGAGACGTTCTCGGCGCCCGCCGCCGCATGGAAGCGCGGCGGAAAGGTCACGTGCAAAAAATGGTGGTCGAACACCGGCGCTTCGCCGAGCAGGCTCTTGAGGACGCCGCGCACCAGCGGCAGATCGAGCAGCCGCGCCACCGCGCTGCCGGGCGGATAGGCGTCGCGCAGCGGCGTGCCGGCGGGAACCTCCGGGATGCGGCTCTCCGCCAGGGTGTCGCCCAGCACCTTGCTGAGCCTGGCGCCGTCCGAGGGCCCGACCTGACCCGCCTCGGCCATGAACTGGGCGTTGATCTCGGCCGGGACGGCCGCGTCGAAGCGCAAGAACCCGCGCGCCACGAAGCTGGCCACCTGCGGCGAGGTCAGCAGGATCGGCTCGTTCATGCCTTCACCTCCACGAGCTGCTCGAAGAAGAACTCGTACTTCAGATAGGCGAGGTCGAGCTCCTCGCCGCGGGCGTGCGGCAGCAGCTGCGAGGCCTGGAAGAGCCGCCAGCCGTCCTTCAGCGCCGCAAGGCCGCTGGCGTAGGGCGGCGTGTCGGCGTCGCCCGCCATGCGCAGCGTCTCGCCCGTGCCGTCGTACTCGGCCCAGGCCAGCACTGGCGAATCCAGCGCGGAGTTCTTCAGGTAAAGCACCAGCACCTTCTGCCGCATCGCCATCAACCGCTCCAGCCGCCGTCGATGACATGCACCTGGCCGGTGGTGAAGCTGCTCTCGTCGGAGGCCAGGTAGACCGCGAGATCGGCGATCTCGCGCGGCTCGCCGAGCCGGCCCATCGGCTGGCGTTCGATGAAGCTCTGCCGCACCGCGGCGGGATCGCCCGGCAGCGCCGCCATCCGCTCGGCCAGCGACGGCGTCGCCACCGTTCCGGGGCAGATCGCGTTGCAGCGCACGCCCTGGCCGACGACGTCCGCCGCGATCGAGCGCGTGAGCCCGATGACGGCCGCCTTGGTCACGCCGTAGGCGAAGCGGTTCGGCACGCCTTTGATGCTCGAGGCCACCGACGACATGTTGATGATCGAGCCGGCCCCGCGCGCCAGCATGCCTGGCAGCGCCGCCTTGCAGACGTGGAACATGGCGGTGACGTTCAGATCCCAGGAGAAGCGCCAGTCCTCGTCCGAGCAGTCGAGGATGGCGCCCTGGTGCACGAAGCCGGCGCAGTTGAACACCACGTCGAACGGGGCATGCTCGGCGAACAGCCGACCGATCGCGGCGGCGTCGGTCACGTCCAGCCGCCGCGCCTCGACCCCGTCCAGGCTCGACAGCGCCGCTGCGTCGATGTCGGTCGCCAGCACCTGCGCGCCCTCTCCCGCGAACCGCTCGGCCGCCGCACGGCCGATGCCCTGGCCGGCCGCGGTCACCAGGCAGGCCTTGCCTGCAAGCCGTCCGCTCACCTGGGCGCCCCGACGATCATCCGGCGTCCATAGCGGTCCTGCGCCGGCGTGTCGCCCGCCAGCGCGGTGCGATGCATGACGCGGCGGCGCCGTGATCGTCGTTCAGCGGCAAGTGCAGCCCCTGGCGGTTGTCCCAGATCGCTCCCATGCAGCGCTAATCCACGGCGCGGTGGCCGCCGGTCAGCGGGAACACCAGCTCGGCGACGAGGCCGGTCGGGCGCCAGTCGTAGCCGATGCTGCCCTCGAGCTGCGCCATCAGCCTGTCGACCAGGCGCGAGCCGAAGCCGGTCGCGCTTGGCGCTCCGATCGGCTCGGGGCTCTCCTCGCGCCATTCCATGCGCACGAGCTGGCCGGCCAGCCGCTCCCATGAGATCGTCAGGCGCCCGTTCTGGCGCGCCAGCGAACCATACTTCACCGCGTTCGTCGCCAGCTCGTGGATGACCATGCTCAGCGCCTGGACGTCGTCGGCCGGAAGCACGAGCGTCGGCCCGCTGATGCTGTAGCGCTCCGGCGAGGAGACCGCGGCCAGCGCCTCGCCGACGATGTCGCCGACGATCGCCCCTTCCCACTTGCGCGCCGCCAGCGATGTCTGCGCCCGCGCCAGGCTGGCGATGCGGCCATCGAGGATGGAGCGGAACTCCTCCAGCGAGGTCGCCGTCGAGAGGCGGACCAGCGACTGCACCAGCATCAGGGCGTTGCGGGCGCGGTGGTCGACCTCGCGCATCAAGAGCGCGCGGGCCCGTTCGCTGCGGCGCTCGAACACCTCGCCGGTGACGTCCTGCGAGGCGCTGACGATGTGGGTGACCACGCCGTCCGCGTTCAGCAGCGGCGTGTTCGTCGCCGTCCAGTACCGCTCGATGGAGTCGCCCGCGGCCGAGACGAGGTTCAGGCGACCGACGCGCATCTGGTCGCGCTTGCCGGTCGCCAGCGTCCGCTCCAGCGATTCGCGGATGGCCTGGACGAACTGCGCGACGCCCGGCTCGGGGTCGGGCGGAAACACCTCGAAGACGCCGCGCCCCTCCAGCGCCTCGCGGGTGGTGCGGAAGGTTCGCGCATGCGCCTCGTTGGCGCAGATCATCGTGAAGCGCGGCGGATCGGCCGCCATCAGCAGCAGCGGCCGCGGCGAAGTCTCGAACACGGCGCGGAACACGTCGGCGCCGATCGAGCCGCCCAAGCGACCCCGTTCCGTGTCGAGCGAGCCAGGCATCCGGGCCAATATCACTTTCGTCTTGGACGCTAAGCCGCGCGGCCACCGGCCGTCCAGCATATTGCCCAGCGCCGGGTCTTTCATCCGATGCGCGGCGACGCGAACGGTTGGCGGCGGCTGGCGTTCGACCGTATGAAATGGGCGGCGGCGTCCGGCGTCGCGGTTTCGCAAGGCGAGGCGGGTCATGGACGAGCCGAAAGGACCGGCGCCGCAGGCCCTGGCGGGCGTGCGGATCTGCGACTTCTGCGGTCAGCTGGCCGGCGCGGGGGCGACGCGGTGGCTGGCGGCGTTCGGGGCGGAGGTGATCCGGATCGAGGATCCGGTGCGGCAGGGCCGCTGGGACATCCTGCGCGGCATCGGGCCGTTCGTCGACGAGCGGCGCGGGATCGAATTCGGCGGCGGCTACAACAACCACAACGTCGAGAAGCTCGGCGTCACCATCAACCTGCGCACCGAGCGCGGCAAGGCGCTGCTCACCGAGATCGTGCGGCAGTCCGACTGCGTGACCGAGAACTTCGCGGCCGGCGTGCTGGAGCGGCTGGGCTTCGGCTACGAGCGGCTCAAGGCCATTCGGCCGGACATCATCTACGTCTCGAACTGCGGCTTCGGCCAGGTGGGGCCGTATGCTGCGTTCAAGACCTGGGGGCCGATCGTGCAGGCCGTCTCGGGGCTGACGTTCGCCTCCGGTCTGCCCGGCCAGCCGCCCGCCGGCTGGGGCTACTCCTACATGGATCACACCGGCGGCTACTACATGGCGATGGCCATCCTGCTGGCGCTGATCCACCGCAAGCGCACCGGCGAGGGTCAGTGGGTCGACCTCGCCTGCACCGAGGCGGCGCTGACGCTGCACGGCCCGGCGCTGCTCGACTGGAGCATCAACGGCCGGCCGACCCGCCGCGAGGGGCAGCCGCACTCCAACCGCAGCGAATGGCCGCCGATGGCGCCGCACGGGATCTATCCCTGCGCCGGCGACGACGCCTGGGTGGCGATCGCCTGCCGCGACGAGGACGACTGGCGGCGGCTGGCGCGGATCATCGACGCGCCGTGGACGGACGACCTGACCTTCGCAAGCTTGGCGGGGCGGCTCGCCAACCAGGACGCGCTCGATGCGCAGGTTGCGGCGTGGACCGGCGGCCAGGACAAGTTCGAGGCGCAACGGGCGCTCCGCGCAGCCGGCGTGCCCTGCTCGGCGGTGCAGACGCCCGGCGAACGGATCGACCACGATCCGGACACCGAGGGGCTCTGGCCGAGCGTCACCCACGCCGCCATGGGCGAGGTGCGGGTCGACGGCCTGCCGGCCCGGTTCTCGAAGACGCCGTGGCGGATGACGCGTGGCGCGCCCTGCCTCGGCGAGCACAACGACACGGTGTTTGGGCGGCTGCTCGGCCTCTCCGGCGACGACATCGCCGAGCTGCGGGCGGAGGGGGTGATATGAGCGCGCTGGCCGGGTTCCGGGTGATCGAGCTGGCGAACGAGCGTATCGCGTTCGCCGGCAAGCTGCTCGCCGACATGGGCGCCGACGTGATCCTGGTCGAGCCGCCCGGCGGCGATCCGGCCCGCGCCTTTCCGCCGTTCCTGGACGACAGCCCCGGCCCTGAGCGGAGCCTCTGGTGGTGGCATTACCACACCAGCAAGCGCGGCGTGACGCTGAACCTCGATCGCCCCGAGGACCGCCGCCGCCTCGAGGCGCTGGTCGGCGGCGCGGACATCCTGCTGGAGTCGGAGCCGCGCGGGCGGCTGGCGGCGCTGAGCCTCGACTACGACGACCTGAAGGCGGTCCGCCCCGAGCTGATCTTCGTCTCGATGACGCCGTTCGGCCGCTCGGGCTCGGATGCGCCCGCCACCGACCTCACGCTGCTGGCCGGCGGCGGCCCGGCCTGGAGCTGCGGCTACGACGACCACGCGCTGCCGCCGGTGCGCGGCGGCGGCAACCAGGGCTACCACACCGCCTGTCACTTCGCGGCGATGTCGGCGCTGACGGCGCTGTTCTGGCGGCTGTCCTCGGGCGAGGGACAGTTCATCGACGTCTCGATGCACCAGGCCCAGAACGTCACCACCGAGGCGGGTTCCTACAGCTGGCTGGTGGCGCGCCAGACCGTGCAGCGGCAGACCGGCCGCCATGCGGCGGTGGTGATGACCCAGGAGACCCAGATGCGTTGCAGCGACGGCCGGTGGGTGAACACCGGCGTGCCGCCGCGGGCGCCGGCCGACTACGCCGCCATCCTCGGCTGGGTGCGCGAGCTGGGCCTCGAGGAGGGCTTCCCCGAGGCGGTGTTCCTGGAGATGGGCGGCGCGATGGAAAAGCCGCTGACCTACGACCGCATCGGCGTCGACGACGAGGCCACGGCGATCTTCATGGCCGGCCGCGAGGCGCTGGCGCTGATCGCCGCCAACGTCAGCGCCGCGGCGTTCTTCGTCGGCTGCCAGCGCCGCGGCATCGCGGTGGGGGTGATCTACGCGCCCGAGGAGGCGTTCGAGGACGAGCACTTCCGCGCCCGCGGCTTCCAGGTCCCGGTGACGCACGCGGACCTCGGCCGCACGTTCCGCTACCCCGGCGCCCCCTATCGGATGACGGCCAGCCCGTGGCGCATCGCCCGCCGCGCCCCGAAGCTGGGCGAGCACAACGACGAGGTGCTCGGCGCGGCAGCCGAGGCGACCGGCGCCGCGGCCGGCTGACCTTCCGCTGCATGACGGCTGCCGCCGATTGCTCACCGCAGGCCTGGTTCGAGGACGGGCTGGTCGCGCACCGGGCCGGGCGCCTCGCCCAGGCGCGCGCGGCCTACGAGGCGGTGCTGGCGCGCGCGCCGGATCACTTCGGTGCGCTGCACATGCTGGGCGTGGCGGCCGTGCAGTCCGGCGAGCCGGCGCGCGGCGCGGCGCTGATCGCGCAGGCGCTGGCGCTCGTCCCGGATGCGGCCGCGGCGCACGTCAACCTCGCCGCGGCGCTGGCCGCGCTCGGCCGCCACGGCGAGGCGCTCGCCAGCGCCGAGCGCGCGCTGGCGCTCGACGCTGCGAGCCCGGACGCGCACCTCAACCGCGGCAACGCCCTCCTCGCGCTCGGACGCGCCAGCGAGGCGCTGCACGCCTACGAGCGCGCGCTGGCGCTGCGCGCCGGCGACCCGCAAGCCCGCTACAACCACGCCAACGCGCTGCGCGACCTGGGGCGGCTGGAAGCGGCCATCGCCGGCTACGACGCCGCCATCGCCTTGCGTCCCGGCTATGTCGAGGCGCTCGGCAACCGTGGCGCGGCGCTGGCGCGGCTCGGCCGGCTCGAAGATGCGCTGGCCAGCTTCGATGCGGCGCTCGCCGGCGGCGCCAGCGGCGAGACGCATCGCAACCGCGGCGCGGTGCTGGCGCGGCTGGCGCGCCTCGACGAGGCGCTCGCCA
>Ga0134125_10008947_pt1 | contig 11284 bp, 7 predicted proteins | sample KB31751_FD_96464 | JGI IMG/M metagenome (GOLD analysis project Ga0134125, IMG submission 96464) | Terrestrial soil microbial communities with excess Nitrogen fertilizer from Kellogg Biological Station, Michigan, USA - KB3-175-1 | ecosystem: Environmental > Terrestrial > Soil > Unclassified ...
AGGAGTAGCCGTAAGGGTTCCCTGGGTACCCTGACATATAATGGCAGGTCCGCTTAAGGTAACTGACACCGCTGTGGGTTGGGTAAGGGTGGCCGATGCAGTAGTGGTACATGCCCTTGCATCAGTAACTGTTACCGTGTAGCTGCCCGCTGTAAGGCCCGTAGCTTTAGCAGTAGTTTGCGTATTGGGGTCTGTCCAACTGTATTTATATGGGCTTGTACCTCCCGTAGGAGTTGCCGTAGCACTACCCGTAGCAGCCCCGTTACAGGTAACGTTGACGACCGTAGTAGTGGCCGTTAGCACTGTAGGCTCGGTAATAGTAGCCGTTGCCGAGGCACTGCATCCGTTGATATCGGTTACGGTAAAAGTATATACGCCTGCACACTGGTTATTAATAGTGGCTGTGGTTTGTGTACCGGACCATAAATAAGTATAAGGTGTGGTTCCGCCAGTAACACTCATAGTGGTAGCGCCGGTACAATCGCCATGACATTTTTCGTGAGTGGTAAGGGTATCTCTTGGCTTAAGAGCCAGACCGCTGGCGCCAATGTTAAACACAATAGTTGTATCCAAAACGGGGCAACTGGCATCATGAACAACACAAGTATAGCTACCCGCGCAGAGATTTGATGCCATAGAATCGATACTTACATTGGGAGTCCAGGTATAGTTATATGGTGCAGTACCTCCTGTGGCCGAAACTTTAGCTGTTCCATTACAAAGTCCGCAAGTAGTGTTCGTTTGGCTTGAAGTAGCTGTCAGGTGGCCGACACCACAGGGGCCATTACTAAGGGTAGGTGGAATAACTACCAATACAATGGTTAGCCCTCCACATCCATTTTGGGGAGGAGACGAATTAGTTGCCGTAATGGAATATTTAGCTGCGCACGGAGCCGGTTCATAAGCTTGCCCTGCATCAATCCCGTTTTCGGTATGCGTATTTCCTAAAAATGTGGCGCCTGTCCAGGATATGGGCCAAGTAATAGTGGTTCCTTCATTAATTTCAGCCGAACAATAAATAGCTGAATTAGGCTTGGTAGTGGTTATATTATCGGTAATGCTTCCGCCCGTTGTACATACTATGGTATTTACATTAGAAGTAAGGCTGCCAATAGTAAGAGGAGTTAATCCGCCGACACAATAAAATGCTGCTGCAAAATTGTTGTAATATCCGCTGTTGTACCCTGCTGTGGAACATACAATGGTGTGGGTACCGGCTAAAGGAGCCGAATAAGCATATACATCTGCCGTACCGGAATTGCCGTTGGTAGCATTGTTAATATACGTGGCCTTAAAGCCGTCTACTGTAACGGGGCCGGCACCGGGGCCGTTCCATCCGTTATAGGAAATCATAATCAGTTCATTCGGATTGGCAGTTGTAATGTTGAATGTACTATTGCCAAACAAAGGGAACCCTGTTGCACCTGCAACTGCAAACGTATCTAAGGTAACTACCCCATAACATTGCGCTTTTAAAAGGCCATTGCTTCCCAATAAGAAAATAATAGTGAATAATGACAGTATTCTTTTCATGGTGATGAGAGAGGATATTGATTTTCGATTTTGAATTGCAAATTTACTAAAATAACTCATAAAAACATATAATAAGGGCTATTGATTCTTTAGGTACTTAATTACCTATGCAATATTGCCTACTTTACTTAACGAGCCTTAAAGTAAAAACGTTGGGTGGATTGCAAAAAAAATGGCCAAAAACGACTATTGCTTAACCAATTTCCCTTCCCCTATTAGTTCTCCGGTATTTGCGATAACTCGGTAGAAATAAACCCCATTAGGTTGAGAAGACAAATCAATTTCAAAGTCATGCTGAACTTGTTTCAGCATCGCATTATACACCCTCTCCCCTAAAACATTATAAATTTCTATTGTTTGTGTTCCCGAAACAAGTTCGGGATGACTGAGCGATAAAGTAAAAATGCCGTTGCTCGGGTTGGGGTATACCGTTATAGCTCCCCCTTCAGTAGAAAGATTATTTATTGACGCTGTAGATTTTATTGTTATCATGGCGGTGTCTGAACAGCCCTTGCTATCTGTAATAGTGCAAGTATAGGTTCCCGAGGATTCTCCTTTAATAGTATCGGTTGTTTTTCCTCCTGGCATCCATAAATAGGTATAGGGCGATGCCCCCCCGGTTACGGTTACAGCAGCCACACCATTGCTCCTACCATTATCGGGCGATGAATAGTGGCTAATAGTAAATGCGCTACATGAGGGGAGGGCATAACTAAACACAACACCATCGTTGTTTGTCCCTCCAAGTTCTGTCATTCCATAAAGCGTATTATTTGAAAGCATTAATGAGCCTTGAGGATAATTACCATCGGTACCATTAAAATTCCACAGATCTTTATACCCACTGCCGGTGGTATCTATACTGAAAATATTACCGCTATCATTTATTCCTCCCTTGATTGTCATCCCATATAGTTTATTTGCTGACAGTATTAATGAACCCTGGGGAAGATTTCCGTTTGAGTTATGGCCTTGGAATCCCCTGAAACTCCATAGCCACTTATATCCCTTGCCATTGGTATCTATCCTGAAAATAGTTCCGGCGCTGTTTATGTCCCCTCCTTGTTCAGTCATTCCATATAGTTTACTACCTGACAAGATTAAGTCAGCCCAGGGGTAAACTGCGTCTGAATCAACGGCAGAAGGGAAATTCCAGAGGTCTTTATATCCGCCACCACTGGTATCTAAACTGAAAATATTTCCCGCGCTATGCATACCTCCCATGCTCGTCATCCCGAATAATCTGGCTCCCGCAATGGTTACCGAACCGCGGGGAGAGGCTCCATTTGAGTCGCCCTTTGGGTAACTGAAACTCCACAAATTTTTATAGTTTTTGCCGGTGGTATCTATACTGAAAACATTTCCCCAATCGTTTACACCTCCAAAAAAGGTCATCCCATAAAATTTGCCTCCCGCCAAGGTTAATGAACCCAATGGCTGTTGTCCGTTTGCATTAGAATCCCCTGTAAAATCCCAAAGGTCTTTAAATCCCTTGCCATTGGTATCTATCCTGTAAATGCACCCATACTGTGTCATCCCATATAGCTTGCCCCCTATTGGGATTAATACACCACGAGGGCATCTTCCGCCGATTCCGGGGAAATCCCAAAGGTCTCTATACCTACTTCCATTCGTATCTACCGAGAAAATACATCCATTGTTATTCGTTCCTCCGAGATATGTAGTCCCGTATAACAGGTTTCCCAGACGTATTACACTTGTAGTAGGATATTGCCCTTGCGGACTGTTAGTGTTATTAAAATTTACAATAACCGAATATTGGGCTTGGGTTACGGATATCCCCAAACAAAAAATAGACAAGATTAAAACAGTAAGTTTTTTCATGGGTTTCAATTTATATAATACTTAATCAGACAACAAATATATTAAAATACCATATTATCTGAAAAAATATAAAGGGATTATCCCTACTCCATATCTCCGCATTTTTGCTTACTTTGTACTTTTATACAACCTAATGCCGCACCAGAAAGATAATTTTATATTTGGATTACATCCCGTTATTGAAGCCATAGAAAGTGGTAAAGAGATTGAAAAAATATTTATCCAGGCTAACCTCACCAGCCAGGTAGCCAAAGACCTGCAACGCCTGTTGCGCGAAAACAATATTCTTTTTCAATATGTTCCACTTGAAAAACTGAACCGCATCACAGGCAAAAACCACCAGGGTGTGGTAGCCTATGTTTCGGAAATAACCTACCAAAAAACAGAAGATATTCTACCCTTTTTATTTGAACAGGGTAAAGTACCACTGCTCCTAATATTAGACGAAATTACCGATGTGCGCAACATGGGCGCCTTGGTTCGTACGGCTGAATGTGCAGGAGCGCAAGCCGTTATAATTCCACAAAAAGGTTCAGCCCTCATCAATGCCGAAGGGATGAAAGCCTCGGCCGGAGCATTGAACATTATGCCCGTTTGCCGCGAAAAAAGTTTGGCCGAAACGGTACGTTTCCTGCAAAATTCGGGCGTACAGGTGCTGGCCTGCAACGAAAAAACGGATACTTCTTATACGTCTGCCGACCTTACGGGCCCCACAGCATTCATCCTGGGTTCGGAAGGCAAAGGTATTTCACACGAACTGCTCGACCTGTGCGATAAGCAGGTAAAAATTCCGCTGATGGGTAAAATAGATTCCCTTAACGTTTCGGTGAGTGCGGGCATAGTGCTGTTTGAAGCCGTGCGCCAGCGAACGATCAATACCGAAAGCAAATGAAAAAGAAACACGGGAAAAAAGAGCCGCATACGCATAAAGATAAAGGACGCCGCGAAGAAGGACGTAAACCCACCCGTGTAATCACCGGCAAGGTAGATATGAAATCGTCGGGCTCGGCCTATATCATCTCGCCCGAATCGGAACACGATGTATTCATCCCCAAAGAAAAAACCAACCATGCCCTGCATGGCGACATAGTTAAGGTTTCCATTAAAGAATCGGCAAACCGCAACCGCCCCGAAGGCCGCATACTGTCGGTTGTAGAACGGATAAAAACTTCGTATAGTGGTACTATTGCCATATCTAAAGGATACGCTTTTGTTACACCCGATAATACTAAAATGCCCATCGATATTTTCGTGGCCGGCGATAAGCTGAACCACGCCCAGGACGGGCAAAAAGTGGTGGTAAATATTACGGGGTGGAACGATAATGAAAACCATCCGGAAGGCGAAATAACCCATGTGCTGGGCTCGCCGGGCGAACATTTTGCGGAGATGAACTCCATTATGGAGGAATATGAACTGGCCCCCGATTTTCCGGCTCATGTAAAAAAATTCGCGGCCGATATGCCCAAGCAGATAACGGCTGAAGAATTGAAAAACCGTAAGGATTTCAGATCAGTAACCACTTTTACCATTGACCCCGTTGATGCGAAAGATTTCGACGATGCCCTCTCTATCCGAAAACTGGAAAATGGTAATTGGGAAATTGGCGTACACATTGCCGATGTGAGCCACTATGTAACCGAAGGTTCGATGGTGGATGTAGAAGCTACTGAGCGTGCCACTTCGGTTTACCTGGTAGACAGGGTAATACCCATGCTGCCCGAAAGCCTGTCGAACGATGCTTGTTCACTTAACCCCCACGAAGATAAATTGTGCTTTGCGGCTGTTTTCGAAATTACACCCGAAGCACAGGTGCTGAGCCATTGGGTAGGCAAAACCGTTATTGATTCGGATAGAAGATTCAACTACGAAGAAGTACAGGAAATTATTGAAGGGAAAGCAGATAAGCTCTCAGCGGAAATATTGACGCTTAATACTATTGCCCGTAAGCTACGGGAAGAACGCATTAAAAAAGGTTCTATACCGTTTGAGAAAACAGAAACCAAATTCAAGCTCGATGAAAAGGGCAACCCCGTGGATGTGTTCTTTTTGGAACCCAGCGAATCGCACCAGCTGATAGAAGACTTTATGCTGCTGGCCAACCGCACCGTAGCCGAAATAATGGGCAAAATTCCCGGCAGCGTATTTGTGTACCGCGTACACGATGTGCCTGATGATGAAAAACTGAGAAAATTCTCTGAATTCCTGGGCAAGTCGGGGATTATGCAAAATTTTAACCGGACTAAAAACCTGGCTGCATCTTTCAACGCCCTGCTGAAAGACGCCCGCAAAAAACCATACGAAAACATTATCAATCTGCTGGCCATACGCACTATGGCTAAAGCATTTTATACCACTAAAAACATAGGCCACTACGGCTTGGGGTTTCATTATTATACACACTTCACCTCCCCTATCCGCCGCTACCCCGACCTGCTGGTGCACCGCATTCTGTTTGATCATATCCGCAATAAACAAACCCAGCCCGACCGTACCGCACTCGAAGAGCGTTGTAAATATTGTTCGGAAATGGAACGCAAGGCCGAACAGGCTGAACGGGCCTCGGTTAAATTTAAGCAAGTGCAATATATGGAAATGCACCGCGAAGGCGTTTACGACGGCACCATTTCAGGAGCTACCGAATCGGGCATATTTGTGGAACTGGACTCGAACAAATGCGAAGGCTTTGTAAGGGCCCGTGATATTGAAGGCGACTACTATTATTACGATGAAACTACCTATACCCTGCGTGGAAAACGCACAGGCAATAAATTCCAATTAGGACAGAAAGTAAAAGTGCGGGTGAAGAAAACCGATTTGATAAAGAAACAAATTGACTTTGAATTAGTGGAAGACAAGAGCTAAGAGGTTAGAACGTCATTGCAGCAAAGCGTGGCAATCTCAAAAACCTACGAAAAAAACGGCTAAAAACGGGTATTCAGTCATTAAAACTTATACCCTAACCAACTCACTTTACTACAATCAATTTCATGGTTTTAGTAAAATTGCTAGTGAGCATACTTACGTAATATATCCCCGGCGGTAAACTGCGTGCATTAAAATTAACGGAATATTGCCCTGCATTCTGCACCTTATTTATTATATCGCCTGCATTTACTCCCAGCAAGGTATATATCCTTATGGTTACCTGTGCCTGTTCGGGCATAGTGTATTGTATAGATGTAGTGCTGTTTGTTAAAGAAGGTTGAAGATTAAAAGAATACCCGTTATTGTTATTAGTTGTCTCATCCGATTCATGGGTAGTAGCATGATGGAGCGGAATGCCAGCGGGGCAGTATATATAAAAGTACATACCGAGAGTATCTTTTTCACCGCTTGCCGAATCGGTTGTTATTAAGGTTACCTGGAAGGTTGTATCCCTAGCTACGGTAGCCGTATCTATATGGTTACTCAGGCAATATATTACATAGGGATGCGATGAATTAGATGTGTCTCCATTCCCAAAATTCCAACGCCAGTGCGAAACACCGAGCGTATCCCCTTCTATTCCCAGAAAATGAATGGTATCGCATCTCTTGCAATTATTAATGGTATCGGTAGAAAACCAGGGCATTGAATCGGCGGGCGAAAGAAATATACTCGGAAGAGAACGTTCAGCATTAAAATTGGCATCGCACTCAGTGCAATTCATAGCATGGATGGTAGTATCTATGGAGGCATCGAATAAGTAAATACCTTGTTGTGCATCGAAGCCCGGCATCAGGTCAATTAGTTTGCCTGCTGTAAAATGGACTTGTGCATTGCCCAGTGATAAGGGTTGGTGGGAATCATTATCGTTGGCGATAATATACCAGACTCCACTGTTATCCATACCGGCTTCGATAGAATCAGCTGCAGCGAAATTTTTTTCACTACTTTCTGTATATCCTTTTTCTATCAAATAAGGGTATCTTAACTTTTTGGCAGGAATGTAAAAATAGGGCGTATAATGATTACCGGGAGTCGCGGTGAGCGTGGGATAGGCCACACAAAGCAGGTTAAAGTAGAGCATATAATCAATGCCAAAAAACATATCATTAGAGCTCTCATTCTTTTTATTGGGGCCTCCAACCCATCTTTCCCCCTTGCTCCATTCATAATTCCCATTATTACCCATCGGCCCATGGCATGGTGCAGTACTTACCAGGGTATCATAATAGGCCGCACCATAATTGGCAGTGTTTTGTCCCCATAATACGGTGAAGAGTAAAGGCAAACCATCTAAGTCAGCTGGCCTTTGGTCATTTTTAGCGTCCAGTGCCTTGCTATTCACGACCCCTCCTGTGACACCTCCCCAGGATTTACCAATGGCTCCCAAGGTAAGTGGCTGGAATTCTTGTCCAAGAGGAACATAGATATTTTTATAAAATATGGACCAAACAAAAATTACAGGTACAGCATTACTAGTAAATCCAGTGTCAATAGCATATGCAGCACTTTCAATTCCGTAAGATTCAAATGCCCCCATTAGAAGGCCAGGTGCTGAGCCTGCTGCATTACATTTACAAAAATTAACAAAATCTATTTGAGAGTTCCAAACCGAACCGCTTCCACAATCTCCAGTAACTGGATTCATAAAAAACCCATGTCCATTGGTCATACATGTTTTTATCCTAGAGGCAATATCACGTGCCATTGTGGTTAAATTATGCCCCAAGTAAACTTGATTACTGGTAAGGGGAAGCAATTTACTTACGATGGCAAGGCCTGTAAATAATTGAGTAATCTCATCTGTAGACATTACATTTGGTCCACCACTGTTGTTATTTAGACTATTACAAAGACCAAAAAAACCTTTGCCTACAGAATTAACTCCTGATATAAAACTCGTATTCAATAAATTAGCTTGATAGTACGTAGGATCACCGGGAACAGCATTGGGGGGAGGAGATAGCCCTTTATTCAAATCATTTTCCACATAATCTCCATTTTCCCAATCGTTCAGAAAGTTGGAGCTGATATCCTCCCTAATCATAAAACCATTCAAGTCCCCACCGCTATATGAATATGGCCCGCCGGAATAATAATGCCTCCAATATGCCTCTGCATTTTGGTCTAAGCGCACCGCCGCTGCCAAGGCGTAATAAAGTTCTTCCAAGGTACGCGCCTTCTGGCTTGCACTGGCTGTATCGCTTGCCTGTGTATCAAGCAAATAATACTCCGAAGCCAACACCCCTACATAATAACCTAAGGGAGTAGGTTCATCTTGATATTTTAACTCTCCCGCCGTTCTGTCAGGAGAAATCAGACTGCAACCGCTATCGCTTCCAACTACCACAAAATCTTTAAGTCTTTCCCTATATTCCCAATACTTTTGTAAGTTTTGAGCAGGGGTAGAGCAGGGTTGTGCATTTAATCTAGATACACTATAAATACTCAGTAAAATAAAAATGAATGTTTTCATATTTGATATTTATAAAGTAAAGCCAATCATAAATCCTAATTTTATGTCTATATATTTATCTATCTCGTCTGGATAAGAATAAGGTACTGCACGGGGAATATAGTTACTACCATCGTAATCGCCTATTATCGTCTGTTGAATGTTTTTTATCCTTCTTCCGAAGCCAACATACCAATCAAGAATAATACGTCCAGATTCAGATAAGGAAATTTGATCACCATAAACTAAATCATAGCAATTTACATTCACAGAGGCATTGTACCTGTCATCAAGGTCACCTTGTTCTCCTCCAATAAGACTATATGGAGAAAATATTGTATTTGTTCCAGTAGTGTATTCCACAATATTATTTAAAGACCACTTTCTGAAAAAATATTGCAGACTCAGGTAGCCTTCTCTTTCTTTATTAAAAAAATAATAAATCCCAGCCCTAATAGTATATCCCAATGGAAATTTTCCCTCGGGGCTTTGCACTCCAAAATACTGATTCAGCCCACCTCCTATATAAGCATCCACTTTATAATAAGAACCAAATGGGATTGATTTTCTTATCAATGGGAATTGAACAATTCCGCCATATTCTTCGCCTCCTATAAGGCCGGATAATATACGCAAAGGGTTAATTTTTATACTAGCATTACTCCAAAAGCTGGTATCATTTTGAGAAGTTACGTGGGAAGATACTGGATGAAATCCTTGAGAGAAAGCAGTATCAATAAAGAAAACCATTAAGCAAAGCGATGTAAGAATGTGTTTCATTATCATTTATTATTTTGTTATAAAATATATCCTACCATAAGTCCTAATTTTATATCGGGATAATAATATTGTTGTTGTGAATACTCACTTGCGGGGTATGGATAAGGAACATGCGGAGTAGTATAAAATCCGGTTATACTCTGTTGTATATTTTTTATCCTCAGTCCCAATCCAATATACCAATCTAGAATAAAGCGCTTGGAATGTAAGGGGAAAATCTGATTTCCGTAAATTACATCAATGCAATTTATATCCACGGTAGCATTATATACATCATCCGGGTCACCCCCTTCTGAGTTAATAACACTGATAGGATTCAATATTGCATTTGTTCCAATAGGGTAATCAATAATATTTACAAATGACCATTGCCTGAAAAAATATTGGAGGCTCAAGTACCTTTTCCTCTCTTCTGTAAGAAAATAATAAAGTCCTCCCCGTATCGTATACCCCGAAGGGGAATGCCCTTGGGGGCTTGCTACTGCATAGTATTTATTCTCTCCCCCTCCTATAAAGGCATCCACCTTGTAATAAAAACCGGATGGTGTCTTTTTTTTTATTAAAGGAATTTGAATAGTTCCCCCGTATTCTATTCCGGCTATAGCTCCTCCTAGTATAAGCGCAGGATTAATTTTTACAATCATATTGCCCAAAAACACACTATCCTTTTGGGATACAACAGAATTTGCAAAAAGAACCATTAAGCTAAGGGATATGAGACTATTTTTCAATATTATTTATTTTTAATTTCAGCTTTCAGTTGTTCAATTTCTTTCTGTTGTTGCAAAACGTATAATGTAAGTTCTTCTACCTTTTGCAGCAACTGGCTGTTAATTTTTCCTAATTCAACGCCATCGCTGCTTTGCATATCCTGTGCTGAAGCTATGCCGGGCAAATGATGGTTTAAATTTAAATAATTCTGCAAATCGGCCAACGGCATCAGGTTATAGTTTTTATCAAACACAAAATCGCAGGAGCCGAATGTACACACCTTAACTTCATTGGCGCGTACAACTCCTTTTACATCTAACATATAGCTGCTGGGAGTGGTTCCGATACCAACCTTACCTGCAATATAGGTAACTCCGCCTGTATCTATGCTAAACCGGTTTGTCAGCTTGGTGGGGTTAACTACTGTAAACTGTGTAACAGAATTAGCGCTCGAAACGCTCAATGGCGCTTGGGGAAATCCGGTCATAGCAGCTTCGCCAACACCTACCCAGGTGCAATACTTTGTTACTAATGCACCTTCATTATGAAGGGCTTTCTTGTACCATACAGGGTTATTGGTATCGCATGTTGTAATAATTGGCAACGGTGGATAAAGAACATTATTCAGCGCAAGCCCATGTAAGGCGGTTAGTTTTCCGTGTTTGTCAATTCCCATAAAATCGGTAACAGTATCAGTAACTATTCCTGATATTTTAACATAGCCTGTGGTGGAAACGGTATCGACACTGGTAGTCCAGGCGGGTGTTTGCGCAAAACCTGTTTTACATGAAATAAGAATTATTCCAAAAATCATCAGTGCCTTAAATAGGTAATTTATAGTGTGTTTCATAGGTATATAATTTTTATTTTTAGGATATAAAAGTATTTATTTTACTTAAATAGAATGCAAATATAAAAATATCTTTTATTTGGAGGCGTATACGCCTCCAAATATTTTTCATTATGTCATGATCTTTGACAGAATGAATAATCCTGATAAAATAAAAAGGTTCGCAAAGCATTTAAAAAAAC
>Ga0134125_10008949_pt1 | contig 11281 bp, 1 predicted proteins | sample KB31751_FD_96464 | JGI IMG/M metagenome (GOLD analysis project Ga0134125, IMG submission 96464) | Terrestrial soil microbial communities with excess Nitrogen fertilizer from Kellogg Biological Station, Michigan, USA - KB3-175-1 | ecosystem: Environmental > Terrestrial > Soil > Unclassified ...
CTTCAGCGCGACCTTCGCGACCGCCGGACCGCAAAGCGTGACTGTTCAAGGGCCGAATCCATCCAACCCGGCCCAGCCGTTCAGCTTCACGGCGAACATCAATGTCAACGCGGCGCCGGCGAATCACTTCGCCATCATCGCGCCGCCCACCGCCGTTGCCGGCGTGCCGCTCAACTTCACCATCAAGTCGCTCGACCTCGATAACAACATCGACACGAACTACAGCGGAACGGTGTCGTTCGCGAGCACCGACGGCGGCGCGACCCTGCCCGGCAACGTCACGCTCACCGCGGGCGTCGGCACCTTCTCGGCCACGGTTATTCATTCCGGAACGCAGACCATCTCGGCCCGGGACATCGCGAATAACGCCATCGTCGGAACGAGCGGCAACATCGCCGTCTCCGCCGCGACAGCGACCACCGCGACGGTTTCCGGCTTCCCGACGCCCGTGACCGCCGGCGACAAGGACAGCTTCACCGTCACGCTCACCGATGCCTTCGGCAACGTGGCCACGGGATTCCGCGGCACGGTCGCACTCGGCAGCAGCGACCTCAAGGCGACCTTCGCCAACACCAATTACACCTTCACGGCCGCCGACGCCGGCATCCACCTCTTCAGCAATGAAGAACTGGAATCGGCGGGGACGCAATCGATCAGCGCGACCGACAGCAGCGACAGCCTGACCGCGGTTCCCGAGGCTGGCATCGTGGTGAATCCGGGCACCACCTCGACCTTCGCCATCGCCGTGCCGGGACCGGCCACCGCGGGCGTCGCGGTCGATGCCACGGTGACGGCCGAGGACTCCTTCGGCAACGTGACGCCGGGATATCTGGGAACGACTCACTTCCTGAGCAGCGACACGTTCGCCACGCTGCCCGCGGACTACACGTTCGTCGCTGGCGACAACGGCGTCCATTCGTTCGCGAGTTCGGTGACGTTCTTCGTTTCGGGCAACCAGACGCTCACGGTGCAAGACAAGAACACCGCGAAGAGCGGGACGCAAACCGTGGCGGTGAACGCGGCGGCGGCGAGCCACATGACCGTGGGCGGCTTCCCGACATCGGACGTGGCGGGGGTGCAGCACGGCTTCACCGTCACGCTCCTCGATCCGTTCGGCAACGCCGCCACGAGCTATCTGGGAACCGTGACGCTCTCCAGCACCGACGGCAACGCCGTGCTTCCGGCCGCATACACATTCACTTCGACCGACGCCGGAACGCACACCTTCAACGTGACGCTCGAGACCTCCGGACCGCAGTCGATTTCCGCTACCGACGGCACGAATTCGGATCACGAAGACGTGACCGTGAACCCGGCGGCAGCCTTCTCCATCCAGGTCACCGGCTTTCCGTCCCCCATCACGGCCGGCGACTCCGGCAGTTTCACCGTCGCGGCCTTCGATCAGTTCGGCAACGCGGCGACGAACTACACCGGCACCGTGAACCTGACGAGCAGCGACCCGCAAGCGAGCTTCGTGGGAACGAGTTTCACATTCACCGCGGCCGATGTTGGGACGCACACGTTCAACAACGCATCGCTGAAGACGACCGGTACGCGAACGATCGTGGCGACCGACACCGCGAATGCGTCTGTCACCGGTTCAGAGAGCGTGACGGTGACCCCGCCGCCGGCCACACACTTCATCGTGCAAGGTTACCCCACAACGGATACCGCCGGCATTTCGCATGCGTTCCAGGTCATCGCTTCGGACCCGTTCGGGAACGCCGACCCCGACTTCACCGGCACCGTTACGCTTGCCAGTTCGGACCCCAATCCGCTGGCGACGCTGTCGGCGACGACCTACACGTTCCAGGCATCCGACAAGGGTGTCGCGACCTTCACCGGCACCTTCGACACAGCCGGCAGCCAGACACTTACGGCGACGAAGGCAGGCGACCCGCTGTTCGGCACGGGCACCGAAACGGTTAATGTGCAGGCGGCCGCCGCGACTTCACTGCAAGTCACGGGCTTCCCGAGTTCCACGGTCGCCGGCATCCCCAACAGTTTCACCGTCACGCTGTTCGACCAGTTCAACAACATCGCCACGGGCTACACCGGCACGGTGAATTTGACGAGCAGCGACCCGCAAGCGACCTTCGCGGGAATGAGCTACACGTTCACCGGGGCCGGGGCCGATAACGGCACCCATACGTTCAGCAGCCAGCAGCTTAAGACGGCCGGCACGCAGACGATCACGGCTACGGACAACGTGAGCTCGACCATCGCCGGGACGGAAAGCGTGACGGTGAGTGCGGCGGCGGCCACGAAGTTCCTCGTGCAAGGGTTCCCGTCGCCGGATACCGCGGGCGTTTCGCACGGCTTCACGATCACCGCGAGCGACCCGTTCGGCAACGCTGATCCGACCTATCGCGGCACGATTTCGCTGGCCAGCAGCGATGCCAACGCAGCGGCCAGCCTCTCCGCGACGAGTTACACCTTCCTTGCGACCGATGCCGGCGTGCGGGCGTTCACCGGAACGTTCGCTACCTCGGGCACGCAAACCATCACGGTCAACGACGGCACTCTGACCACAGGCACCGAATCGGTGACGGTGCAGGCCGCCGCCGCCTCGACCATGGCCGTCGGCGGCTTCCCGACCACCGATACCGCGGGCGTCGCCCATTCGGTGATCGTGACGTTGAAGGATCCCTTCGGGAACCTGGCGACGGGCTATACCGGCACCGTCACGCTCGGCAGCGGCGACCCGCAAGCATCGTTCTCGCCGTCGCCGTACACATTCACGGCGGGTGACGGCGGCCAACATACCTTCAGCGGCACGCTCAAGACGGCCGGCGCCTGGTCGATCGCGGCCAACGACTCGGGAAATCCGCTGCTCGCGGCAAGCGAAACCGGCATCAACGTCTCCCCGGCGGCTGCTTCGAAGCTCTTCCTCACCGGCTTCCCGACGGCCATCACCGCCGGCATTCCGGGCGACTTCGTGCTCAGCCTGCAAGACGATTTCGGCAACCGGGCCACCGGTTACCGCGGCACCGTGTCCTTCACCAGCAGCGACCCGCAGGCGGCCTTCGCGCTTTCGCCGTATACCTTCACGGCAATCGACGCCGGCCAGCATACCTTTACCGGGGGGGCCGCGCTCAAGACGGCCGGCACGCAATCGATCACCGCGACCGATGCCGTCAACGGCCTCAACAGCACCGAATCGGGAATCGTCGTTTCGCACGCGAGCACGGCAGAATTCCTGGTGACGGGCCTGCCGCCATCGATCGGGGCGGGCACTGCGAGCACGTACACCGCCAAGGCTGCCGACGCCTTCGGCAACCTCACGCCGGAGTACACCGGCGTCGTCAACATCACCAGCAGCGATGCCGGCGCGACTCTCGCCCCGACCACGGCGACCTTCCTTGCCGTCAATAACGGCGTGCTCACCTTCACGAGCGGCGCGACCTTCGTCACGGCGGGCCCGCAATCGATTGCCGTGACCGATCAGGCCAATGCCGGCATTACCGGAACGGAATCGACTTCGGTGACTCCGGCGGCCGCGTCGCAAGTTCTCGTGGCCGGCTTCCCGACCACGGACACGGCCGGCGTCGCCCACGGATTCGCGGTCACCGTGAAGGACGCCTTCGGCAACGTCGCCACCGGCTACACGGGCACCATGACGTTCACGAGCGCCGATCCACAGGCGTCGTTCACGCCGCCGACTTATACCTTCACCGCGGCCGATGCCGGCACGCACATCTTCTCCGCGACCTTGAAGACCGTTGGCACCTGGAAGATCAAGGCGACCGATGCCGTCAATGTTCTGGCGGGTTCGGAAAACGGCATCGTGGTAAACCCGGCGACGGCGGCCTCGCTCCAAGTCACTGGCTTCCCCAGTCCGACCGTCGCCGACGTCAGCCACAACTTCACCGTGACCCTGAAGGACGCCTTCGGCAACGTGGCTACGGGATATACGGGAACCGTGGCCTTCACGAGCACCGACGGCCAAGCCACCTTCGGCGTCCCGTCGTTCGCATTCACTTCGGCCGATGCGGGGACGCGCCAGTTCGCGGCCACCTTGATGACCAACGGCACGCAATCGATCAGCGTCCGCGATATCAACAACGCGGTCCTGACCGGCACGCAGGCGAACATCGCGGTCGGCTTCCCGAACGTGGCCGGGTATGCGTTCTCGAACGTGCCGGCGCTCGCCAAGGGCGGCACGGCCTTCACCGTCACCATCACGGCGCTCGATCGGTTCGGCGACCCGCTGCCGAGCTACAACGGCACGGCGAACCTCGCCAGCAGCGATCCGTACGCCAAGTTCCCCGCCAGCGTGACCTTCACGAGCGGCGTGGCGACCGCCGCCGTCACTCTGTTCACACCGAACTCGCGGTCGCTCTCGGCCACGGATACCGTGATTCCCTCGGCCTCCACCAGCACCAACGTCAAGGTGTTCGGCAGCACGATGCAGCCGGCGATCGTGACGAGCGAGTTCGCGGCCGGCGCCGGCGTCGGCCCGAACGTCACGCTCTACGATTCCTCCGGCAATCCGCTTCAGGTGCTGACGCCGTTCGGAACGGCCTACTCGGCGGGCGTTCGCACCGCGGTCGCCGATTTCAACTTGGACGGCGTTCCCGATCTCGCGGTCGGCACTGGCCCCGGCGTCACCGCGGAAGTGAAAGTGATCGACGGCAAGACCGGGCAGACCATCTTCGACGTGCAGCCATTCGACACGTTCAGCGGCGGCGTGTTCGTCGCCGAAGGGGACATTCAGAACGACGGCTTCCCGGATCTCATCATCACGCCGGACGAGGGCGGCGGGCCGCGCGTGCAGATTTATCACGGCGGCAGCTTCACGAAGTTCGCGGACTTCTTCGGCATCGGCGACCCCGGCTTCCGCGGCGGGGCCCGCGCCGCTGCCGGCGACGTGACCGGCGACGGCTTCGACGATCTCGTCGTCTCGGCCGGCTTCTCCGGCGGCCCGCGCATCTCCATCTACGATGGCGCCGCCCTCGCCCAGGGCCAGTTCGTCCACCCCGTCGGCGACTTCTTCGCCTTCGACGACGCCCTCCGCAACGGTGCTTACGTCGGCGTGGGCGACATCAACGGCGACGGCCAGGCCGATCTGGTCTTCGGTGCCGGGCCGGGTGGCGGGCCGCGAACCGAAGTCGTCGATGGCGCGATGTTGCTCAACGACGGCGCCCTCAACGCCATTGCCAACCCGATCGCCAACTTCTTCACGGGCCTCTCCGCCAATCGCGGCGGCGTCCGCGAGTCGATCAAGAACATCGACGGCGACAACAAGGCCGACCTCGTGATCGGCGACGGCGACCTCGCCGGCTCTTCGGTCCGCGTTTACAAGGGAAGCGATCTCGCGAACGGCGGCATCGGCACCGACTTCTCGTTCGACGCTTACCCGGCCCTCAACGCCGGCGTCTTCGTGGGCTAGAAAAAGGACGAATGACGGAATGACGAATTTGGTATTCTGATTTCGTCATTCCGTCATTCGTCATTTGGCTTCCGATTTCGCCATGACCGAGCGCGAACACTTCATCCCGATTCGCGTTACGGACCTCGTCGAATACCTGTGCCGGGAATCCGGGCCGCGCTCGGGTCAAACGCTCACCGCGGACGAACAGGAACGCTTCCGCCGCTTCGCCCGCGCCATCAGCTTCCACCTGCATACCGTCTACCTCGCGGAACTGCGCCGCCTCAAGGACGCCTACGCTCCGTTCGATCCGGACGCCGACCCGAAGCCGCTCGTTCCCATTTCCGAAGAGCAGCGTGCGGCCGCCCTCAACCGCCTCTTCGAAACCTTCGTGCATCTCATGCAGCGGGCCAACTACATCCGCCTCGACCGCGACGATTTCGAACGGATCATGCAAGGGGCGAGCGCCTGGGGCGTGGACATGCGCGTGAACTGGGACATCTTCGATCAGGTGGAACTCTTTTGCCGCGGCAAGGGAACGAGTCGGCGCTTCTTGCGGCGCTGGCGCAAGCGCTTCCGCCGCGAGGAAATCGTGGTGCCGACCTTCCGTCGCTTCGTCGTCATGCTGAAGCAGAAGGATCACCCGAAGCTCGGCCCGACCGCGGACACGCGCAGCGTCTTTTTGAAGCTGTTCAAGGACATTCCGCAAATGGATGTGGAGATGCTGTTGCCGGGAACGCGGATCAAAATGCCGCTATTGGAGCGGTTCAAGCTCGGCGGCTCCCTCACCAGTTCGCTCGGCTACGTCGGCTGGAAGCTGAGCACCATGAGCCTGACGGCTCTCTCGGCGGCACTCACGCTCAGCACCACGGCCGCCTTCTTGACCCTGTACACTCCGGTCGCGCTGATCCTCGGTTACGGCTACAAGACTTGGTACAGCTTCCAGGTTTCGAAGCAAACGTATTCGCTGCAACTGACGCAGAGCCTCTATTACCAGAACCTCGATAACAACGGCGGCGTGATGTACCGGCTCCTGGATGAAGCCGAGGAACAGGAGACCCGCGAGGCGCTGTTGGCGTATTTCTACTTGTGGCGTTATGCCGGCGACCGCGGCTGGACGCCGAAGGAACTGGACGATTACATCGAACTCGATCTGGAACGTCGACTGGAGATGGGGCTCAGCTTTGAAGTGGTCGATGCGTTATCGAAGTTGGAAAAGGCGGGGCTGGTTGCGGTCGTTGATGGCCGCTATCGCGTGTTGCCGCTCGACGCGGCGCAGCAACAGCTCGACGAGCTGTGGCGGCAATACGTGAATCGGACGGGTGACGCCACCGTTTAGCCGCGACCCAACGGGAAGCGCGAAAGTTGCGCGCTCCCCTTCGAGTCGCGGCTAAACGCCCCGGCATAATCGTTTCAATTGTCAAGAACCTACCTTCGGGACGTTACATTCTCGCAAAAAACCCGACTTGCCTTGCCTTTTATTATTTCTACCATCCCTCTTCCGGCCTTCATACTCGCAGGCCGGCCCCCCTACGTTTCGCCCACTCCTCGCCCACCCATGGGAGAACGCCATGTTGTTTCGCACCCCGTCCCGCAGCGTCCGCCGTGCGCGCAGTCCGCGGCACCCTTCGACCGGCTTTGGCCATCTGGCCTTCCGACCGCGACTCGTTGCGCTCGAATCGCGCGACGTGCCGACCGCATTCGATCTCGGTTCGGCCAGCGGCGAGAGCGTGCTCTCCGTGAAATTCGATAATGCCGGCAATGCGTACGTTTGCGGCGGCTTCCACAATACCGTTGATTTCGATCCGGGACCCGGCACCTTCAATTTGACGGCCACGGTCAATGGCGATGGCTTCCTCGCGAAGTACTCGGCCACCGGCACGCTCGTATGGGCGACCAAATTCGACCAGCAATCGGCCAGTGCCGTGGCGATCGCTCCCAACCTCAACGGTCCTGGCGCCAGCGTGTTACTTACTGGCATCACGCGGGTCTCCAACGGCCAGGGCGGCCTTACCTCCGTTCCTATCGTTTCCAAGTTCACCTCGGACGGCGCTCCCGTCTGGTCGAAGTTGCTGGATACCGGGAGCCTGCTCGGCGGCGGCGGGCTGTACATCGCCACGGATAGCAGCGGCAATGTCTACACCGCCGGAACGACGAGCCGCGGCACGGGCGACTTCGACCCGGGACCGGGAGTATTCAATCTCACCAATTCGAGCGGCAATGCCAACACCTTCATCTCGAAACTCGATCCGGCCGGCAATTTCGTCTGGGCCAAGCAATTCGCCAACAATCCCGCGATCAGCGCCGGAGTCTGGCCGGAAGGTTTAGCCGTCGACGGCAGCGATCGCGTCTATGTGACCGGCCTCTTCGTCGGTCAGGCGAGCTTCGACCCGAATAACGGCACGAACTTCGTTTCCACGGTCGACGTGGGATTCCCCACCGGCGATGCCTACGTCGCCCGGCTCAATGCATCGGGCGATCTCGATTACCTGACGACGATGGGTTCCACGGGCGGCCGCGACGACGGAACGGGGATCGCGGTCGATGCGGCCGGCAATGCCTACGTCACGGGCCAGTATTCGACGCTCACCGGCAGTGCACCGACTCCTTTCGTCATCAAACCGGCAGTGGGCGTCGGCGCGTCGCTCCCGCTCGCCGGCGGCGAAGATATCTACGTGATGAAACTCGACTCGAGCGGCGGTCTCGCCTGGGCGGACCACCTCGGCGGCCCCAGTTTCGACGGCGGATCCGCTATTAGCCTCACGCCCGGCGGAGTCTACGTGGCCGGATTCTACACGGGCAACATCGACTTCGATCCCGGCGCGGGAACCGTTCATCTTCCCGCCGGCGGCGGGGGCACCAACGACGACTTCATCCTGCAACTCACGACCGACGGCGGGTTCCTTAACGGCTGGACTTATGGCGGCTCCGATTACGAATTTGCGAACTCCATGGACGTCAGCGTCGGCGGCGTCATCGGAGTCGTTGGCCGCACCGACGGCAGCGGCGATTTCGAACCCGGCCCCGGCGTGGCCAACCTGACCAATCAAGGAGGCGAGGATGGCTACGTCGTGTTGTTCAATCCCCAGGGCCTGAGCGTGAGTGCGAGCCCCAATACCTTCAGCGAAGCGGCCGGCGCTGGTGCCTCCACGGGAACCATCACTCGGACCGGCGACCTGTCGCAGCCGTTGACCGTCCAGCTGACCAGCAGCGACACGACCGAGGCGACGGTGCCCGTGTTCGTCACGATCCCGGCGAGTCAGTCCTCGGCCACCTTCCCGATCGCGGCGGTGGATGACTCGATTCCCGACGGTCCGCAAACGGTTACCATTTCGGCCAGCGCGAATGCCAGCAGCGCTCCGCAACTCGATCCGACGTTCGGCGTGGGCGGCCTCGCCCCAACCTCGCTGCGTCAGAGCCTTCAGTTCCCGCACGAGGCGATCGCTTACCTGCCGAACGGCCAGGTGCTCGCCGCCAGCGAACAGACTGCGACGAGCTGGCAGGTCACGCGCCTCAATGCCGACGGTTCCGTCGATACGACGTTCGGCACGAACGGCATCGCCGCGACAACGCTCTCGACACCATCCAACACCGATCCGGTGCCGCACGTCATCGCCGTTCAATCGGACGGCAAGTTCCTTGTCGGCGGCATGTACGGCGGCGGCGTCGCGGCGCCAGTCCTTGCCCGCTACAACGCCGACGGCTCGGCCGACGCCAGCTTTGACACGAATGCCGCGGTTTCGATGACGTTGATCGGCAGCACGTTCGTGACGGACATCGCCGTTCGCCCGGATGGCCGCATTCTTCTCGGGTTAGGCGAAAGCGGCAGCGTTTTCGCCCGCGTCGCCCAACTGACAGCGGCCGGGACGCTCGACGGGGCTTTCGGCATCAACGGCCTCACTTCCCTCGACTCGTTCTCGAACTTCGGCATGAGCGCCACCCAGGTCGAGTTGCTGCCGGATGGGTCGTTCCTGGCGGCCGGCTCGTTCCAATCGAGCGCCCGCGTCGCGCGGGTCGCTGCGGACGGCAAGTCGCTGGTGTCGTCGTTCGGCGGCGGCTTGGGCTTCGTCTCCCTGAACTTCGCGTCGGCCGACGTCGGCGATCCGCAACTGCAACTGGATCACCTCGGCCGCATCGTTTATGGCACCTCGATCAGCAACAGCAGCAACGGGACCAAGGACTTCGCCGCGGTGCGGTTGAATCCGGACGGGTCGCTCGACGCCAGTTTCGCCGGCGACGGAACGAGCGTGATCCCCGCTCCGGCCGGCGACGAAACTGCCACGAGCATGGTCATTCAAGCGGATAACAAGATCGTCCTCGGCGGCGTCAGCATCGTCGGCGGCGTCGATGACTCCGCACTCGGGCGGTTCAACGCTGACGGCACCCCGGACGCGACCTTCGATGGCGACGGCTTCTACCGTCAGTCGCTCGTGAATACCTTCTCGCCAGATTTGATTTACGGCATGGCGCTTCAGTCGGACGGCAAGCTGCTCGCGCTCACGGGTTGGGCCACCGACCTGCGAGTGGCGCGGTTCAACATGGGAACCCAGTCGCTGACTGCGAGCACGACCGTGACGGTTCTCGACGACGAACCGGTGGCTCAATCGCTGTCGTTCTCGACACGCGAGGACGTTCCACTCACCGCGTCGCTCGTGGCGACCGACCTGGCCAACGACGCCCTTACGTATTCAGTGGTCGCGGCGCCCGCGCACGGTTCGGTCATCGTCACGAACGCGGCGACTGGCGCATTCACCTACACGCCCGCCGCCAACTTCAACGGCGACGATTCCTTCACTTACAAGGCGTCACACGTCGGCGGCGACAGCAACGCGGCCACGGTCACAATCCACGTCATCAGCGTAAACGATGCGCCGACAGGGACCGACAACACCGTGACGACCCTCGAAGATACTGCTTACGCCTTCACGACGTCCGACTTCGGTTTCAGCGATTCCAACGATTCCCCGGCAAATGCCTTCCTGGCCGTCGAGATCACAACGCTGCCTGCCACCGGCTCACTGAGCGACAACGGCGCGGCGCTGGTGGCGGGCGAGTTCGTTACCGCCGCGGACATAGCGGCCGGAAAGCTGAACTATACGCCTCCGACAAACGCTTTCGGCGAGCGTCTCGCCGGCTTCACTTTCCAGGTTCAAGACAATGGCGGCTTCGCCAATGGCGGGGCCGATCTCGACCCCACGGCCCGGACCATGTTCATCAACGCGATCAGTGTGAACGACGCGCCATCCGGGGCGAACAACACCGTCACCACGTTGGAAGACACGGCGTACGTGTTCACGACGGCCGACTTCGGCTTCAGCGATGCGAGCGATTCGCCGGCGAACGGCTTCCTGGCCGTGAAGGTCGCTACACTTCCTGCGGCCGGTTTGCTGACCGACAACGGCTCGGCAGTGACGGTGGGCCAGTTCGTCAGCACGGCGGACATCGCGGCCGGCAGGCTCGTGTTCGCACCGGCGGCAAACGCGAGCGGCGCAAACTACGCCAGCCTCACCTTCCAGGTGCAAGACGACGGCGGCACGCTGAACGGCGGGGTCGATCTCGATGCCACGGCCCGGACCCTGAGCGTCAATGTGACCAGCGTGAACGACGCGCCATCCGGGGGGAACAACACCGTCACCACGCTGGAAGACACGGCGTACGTGTTCAAGGCGGCCGATTTCGGCTTCAGCGATGCCAGCGATTCGCCGGCGAACGGCTTCCTGGCCGTGAAGATCGCTACACTTCCCACCGCGGGTTCGCTGACCGACAACGGCGCGGCCGTGGCGACTGGCCAGTTCGTCAGCACGGCGGACATCGCGGCCGGCAAGCTCGTGTTCGCACCGGCGGCAAACGCGAGCGGTGCGAACTACGCCAGCTTCGCCTTCCAGGTGCAAGACGATGGCGGCACGCTGA
>Ga0134125_10008950_pt1 | contig 11280 bp, 13 predicted proteins | sample KB31751_FD_96464 | JGI IMG/M metagenome (GOLD analysis project Ga0134125, IMG submission 96464) | Terrestrial soil microbial communities with excess Nitrogen fertilizer from Kellogg Biological Station, Michigan, USA - KB3-175-1 | ecosystem: Environmental > Terrestrial > Soil > Unclassified ...
CCACGCTGCTGGGCGAGGCGGTGGATGCCACGGCGATCACCGGTGTCAACGAGCAGGTGGCTGTGGCGACACGAGGTCGTGCCACCAACCCCGAGGCGCACCGGCTCTACCTGCAGGCGCGGCACTTGCTCGATCGCCGCAACCGCGACGACACGACGAAGGGGATTGGGTTTCTCAAGCAGGCGCTCGAGCTAAATTCCGCGTTCGCGCTCGCATGGGTGGAGCTAAGCCGGGCGTATGCGACCGAAGTGAGTGAAGGCTGGACCGCCGTAGCTAAAGGACTGGGACATGCGCGTGAGGCGGCTGTGCGGGCACTCGTGCTGGAGCCGGAACTGGCCGAGGGGCACGCCCAGCTCGGGTGGATCCAGATGAACCATGACTGGAATTGGCGCGATGCGGAGGCGTCGTGCACGAAGGCTCTTGAGCTGGCGCCGGCAAATGCCGCTGTGCTGCGCCGCGCCGGGGCTCTGGCCGCGAACATGGGTCGGCTCGACCAAGGAATAGCGCTTTATCATCGTGCGATCGAGCAGGACCCGTTGAGCGCAGCCGCGTACAACAACCTCGCGCTTGCCCTCGACGCGGTAGGGCGCTTCGCCGATGCCGAGCAGGCATATCGGAGGGCGCTGGAGCTCGCTCCGCAGCGAATCGCCACGCATGCAACCCTTGCGCTGAACTTGCTCGCTCAGGGGCGAACCGACGAGGGGCTAAACGAGGCGCTGCGGGAGGCGGATGAGATGTGGCGTAACTGGGTGCTCGCGATCGTTCAACATACTGCGAGCCACTCGGCCGAAGCCGATGAGGCGCAGCGCCAACTCATTACGAAGCACGCAGAAGATGCCGCGTACCAAATTGCGGAAGTGTATGCCGCCCGGGGCAAGCCGGATCTCGCGTTCGAATGGCTTGAACGGGCGTACATTCAGCGCGATTCAGGATTGAGCGAAATGAACTGGAAGCCGCAACTGCGTCTTCTGCACGGCGACCCTCGCTGGAGCGCTTTCCTGCGCAAGATAGGGCTGGCGGACTGAGGGAACGACTCGCATGGAAAGGCTCGTCGCGGACGCGCAGCTTCACAAGATCGCAGCCGCGAAGCTTGCTATCGATGCTCAGGTTGAACAGTGCAAGATCGCGGGTGCGCGCCTGTATCTGAAGCCGGACGCGAATCGTCCAGATATCCTTGATCTTCAAGGGCGCCTTCTGCCCGACGAGATTTCCCTTATTTCACTTCGGAAATACGGGTCGAGTCTTGTTCAAAAACAGTCTCCGACGCGGCCACAGTAGCGAGCAGTAAGCAGTGTTCCGAACAGCCAACGTGCTATGACGTCGTCCAGTTCATTCTTCGGCACGTTGGCGTTACGGCCGAGTCGTCTGATTAGCTCCGCCGTACGCGCGTTAAGACGGCCGAAACTGCGCACTCGATGAAGATCACCGGCGCACTTTCGGAGCACGCATCGTCCCGCAAAGATGATGAGACTTCGCGCACCGGGACGTGGGGACGGTGCAGTCAGCAGCCGCGTAAGCGATGGAACTTTGAACGCGAGAAGCTGCGTGAGAGCGAGGGCAAAATAGAAAGGGGACGCAAGCAACGTGCGTCAAGTGGTTGTCTGCACGAGGAAGTGCGCGGGACCGCTGCTCATGTGCACCGTGCTGCGCCGAGACCGTTTAGCGCACCTTGGCGCCCATCTTCGGCATGCATGGCTCATCTAACGGATGAGCCCTTGTGTCCGGGACCGAACCGCGGGTGCGTTTCCTCGGCCTGCAACGCGACCCACAGCCCGGAGACACCGAGAACGATCACGGTGAACCAAAAGGCGCTCGTCACACCGTTGCGCCACTGGGCGACGAGCCCGAGAGCAACGGCGCCGATCGCGTAGCCCGTATCGCGCCAGTAGCGATAGGCACCGAGAGCCGTGCTGCGCCAAGCGGGATGCGATATGTCGGCCACGGCGGCGATGAGATTCGGATAGAGCAGTGCCATGCCGAATCCCGCGACGGCCGCACAGATCACCCACGCAGCGAAGCCGTCGACCCGGGTCATCGGCGCGATTCCCGCGGCAAGGACCCAGAGACCCGCGACGATCGTCTTCTTGCGTCCGATGGCATCCGACAGGGCTCCCGTTCCGAGCTGCAGGCCTCCCCAGACCATTCCATAGATTCCGGTGATCCAGCCGATCTGAACAACGTTCAACCCGCGCTCGTGCAGGAATACGGGAAACAGCACCCAGAGCAGCGCATCGGCCACCTTGTTGCTGACGCCGGCCTGCGCAAACGACCGAAGCGTCGGATTGCGGAACGACACGAGCGTGAAAATCTCCCACATCCCGGGATGCTCGGATACACCGTCGACGAAGCGCGGCTTTTGGCCTACGTAGCTGCCGCTTGCATGCTCTCTGCTCTCCGCCTTCGCCCACGGAAGGGTTTCGCGCAGAAAGATCGACGCGACGACGACCGCGACGAGAACGACCACCAGCGTGAACCAGAAGAGCGCCTGCCGCGGACCGTAGACGAGCGACAGGTAGCCCGTGAAGATGCCGGCGATTCCGACCGCAGCATAGCCGGCGAACTCGTTCACGCCGGTCGCGAAGCCACGCTGCTCCGCGCGCGTGATGTCCACCTTGCTTGTGACGGTCATCGTCCAGGCGAACCCCTGATTGATGCCGAGAAACACGTTCGCCGCCACGGTCCATCCCCAACCCGGGCCGTAACGGATCATGAAGGGAATCGGAAGCGCCGCCAGCCACCCCAGGAGCAGGACCTTCTTGCGCCCGATGCGCTCTGAAAGCCGCCCGGCCACGAAATTCAGCGCCCCCTTCACGATGCCGAACGACGCGACGAACGACATGAGGAAGAGGAACGATCCCTTGGGAACGCCGAAGTCCTCGCTCAGCACCGGCAGAACGTTGCGTTCCATACCGATCACCAGTCCGACGAAGAAGACCTGGATCGCCTGCTGGATGAACTGGTGGATGTTGGGGCGGATTCCGCGAGCGTAAACGGCATCGGCGGTGGGTGCAGCGCGCTCGCTCATCGCAATCTCGCGTGCCGAGGTCGGCCAGGTCGGCAGCGCCAAACCCGCTATGCGGCGAGACCGCAGTTAATCCGCACCATCCGCTCCATGTCCGCGGGCCTCGGTGGAACCGCGCGCACGGCGGCGACGAACTCCTCGCGTGGCTTCGACAGCAGCGCATTCCAACGCTTCTCGAACCCGAGAGTCGACGACGCCTTGCCCGACAGACCGGCGCCGCAGACGCTTCCCGCCTGGTGCCCTGGAAAGATCTCGATCTGATCCGGCAGCGAAAGCAGCTTCGCGTGTAGCGTGTCGTAGAGCTGCTCCGCCATCTGCTCCTCGCGTCCAGCGAGGTCCGGGCGTCCGACGGCACCGACGAACAGGGTGTCGCCGGTGACGATGAACCAGGGCGCATCACCGCGGCGCAAATCAGTAACGAGCAGACACACGCTGTCGGCCGTGTGTCCGGGCGTATGCAGCACCCGGATTTTCACGTTACCGAGATCGAGCAGCTGCCCATCCTTCAGCGGCAGGAAATCGAAGGCGACATGGCCGCGATTGCTCGAGGCGTCGACGCTTGAAATTTGCCTGAAGAACATTGGAGCCTTTCGATTCTGCGGCTCGCGCGAAGCGATACGAGGCAGGCTATTTGCGGCGTAATTCGAGCGGCATTCCGGCGGCCATCCACTCGCTCACCCCGTCGGCGAGCTTGGAGACGCGGAACCCGCGCTTGGCGAGCAGTTTCACTGCCTCGTCCGACATCAGGCAAAAGGGTCCGCGGCAGTACGCAACGATCGGCTTGTCCTTGGGAAGCTCCGCAAGGCGCGCACGCAGTTCGGAAAGCGGCAGCGAGCGCGCGAACGGCAGATGCTGCTGTGCGTACTCGTTGGCCGGGCGAACGTCCAGAACCAGAACTTCACCCCTGCGTGCCTTGCGCAGCAGGGCGTTCCGGTCCTCGCCGTGCCACGTGCTGTCCGGTGCGCCGAGCTCGCCCATCGCTTCCTGGAGTTCGAAAAGACGGTCCTCGGCGAGCATCCGCAGCGCCACCCAGATCCGCGCGATGTCCGGGCTCGCCAGACGGTAGATGACGTTCTTGCCCCTGCGCTCGGTCTCGACGAGGCGATTGGCCCGCAGCTCCTTGAGATGCGCGCTTGCGAGCGTCACGCTGATGTCAGCTTCGCGAGCAAGCATCTCGACCGGCTTTGGAGCCTGGCTGAGCAGCTCGAGCAACTCAAGGCGCTTGGGGCTCGCGATTGCCTTGGCGACACGAGCGACAAGTGCGTATAGGACGTTCTTGAGTTCCCGGCCCTTGGTCACGAATGCGCGCTGGTCTACGGGGGTGCGTGCCGTTGATGGATCAAATCGCGCCCGCCCAACACTCTAACATTCGTTCAAACGTTAGTAAAGAATGTTCTTTGGCGCCGCGGAAATGAACCCGGGATTCTCGTGTCGCGTTCATCGACGTATATCGCAACGAATACGGGTCGAGTCGATCTCCGCGCAACTGCCGATGCGTCGACGTCCTGCCGGGCACAATTGCACACCGACCCTTGACATCCACTTGGATGGTGATAGGATGCGCCACATTGGAGACGCAACATGCCCCAAGTGAAACCGAGGCTGATTGATACCGAAAAGATCACGGTCAATCTGGGTCTCATCGATCTCGGTCAGATCGATCTACTGGTTCAGGAAGGCTTCTATTCGAACCGTACCGACCTTATCCGCACAGCGATCAGGAACCAGCTCGCGGCACACGGTGAGGTGTTACGTCAAACGGTGGCCCGGCGCACGCTCGTGCTCGGGCTCCAACAGTTTTCGAAACGCGATCTAGAGGTCGTTCGAGAGTCAAGGACGAAGCTGCGTATTCAGGTATTGGGCCTCGTTCGCATTGCCGATGACGTCTCTCCCGCGCTGGCGCGAGCGACAATCGAATCCATTGCTGTGCTCGGCGCATTGCACGCCAGTACCGCAGTCAAGGCCGCGTTGGCGGATCGGATCCACTAAAAAGGACATAGATGAATATCGATATGAACCGCACCATGCAGGAAAGCATGCGTTTGATGCGGGCGGGCGATCTACACGCCGCCACCCTGGCCATTCAGCGCGAGCTGTGCGGCGCCGAATCAACTCATACCAGAACGGAACGGGCCGGGCGGGGCGAGAGGGCTGGCTGCATTGAAGGTCGCTATCGAGTGGTTCCCGAAAACGATAGCGATCTCTCCCAGACGCCCGGAACCACCGAGGCTCCGGAAGACAGTTCCAGCAAGCGGTTGGACCGCGAGTTTCGCGACCATCGCTTTACCTGCGACGCCGGCTCCATGCACTACAAGATCTTCATTCCAGCAGCAGTCGGTGCCGCAGCGCCGCCGCTCATCGTGATGCTGCATGGCTGCACGCAGTCGCCTGACGATTTCGCGCGCGGCACACGCATGAACGCTCTCGCCCAGGAGCACGGTTACGTGGTTGCGTATCCCGCACAAGCGAAGAGCAAGAATGCAAGCAAATGCTGGAACTGGTTCCGCAGCCGCGACCAGCAACGCGGCCAGGGCGAACCAGCGGTCCTCGCCGCCCTCACTCGCTACCTGGTCAAAGCGCACGGTATCGACGAACGGCGTGTCTACGTCGCCGGGCTATCCGCCGGTGGTGCAATGGCCGCTGTGCTCGCCGGTACCTACCCGGATGTTTACGCTGCAATCGGCGTCCACTCCGGGTTGCCTTTCGGCGTGGCTCACGATCTTCCCTCGGCGTTCGCGGCGATGAGACAAGGTGCAGGCAAGCCGACGGCTGGAGTGCCGCCGGCGCGCTTGGAGCCCGTGCCCGCCATCGTCTTCCACGGGGACAGGGACATGACGGTCGATCCATGCAATGGTGCGGCCGTTATCGAACAATGCCTGGGCACGGCCCGCTCGATCAGTGAGGCGGAGGCGCACGCAACGCGCGCGACAGTCGAACGCGGGTCGGTGCCGGGGGGACGCAGCTATACGCGCACTATCTTCACCAATATCGCAGGGAGCGTCGTGGCCGAGCAATGGCTCGTTCACGGGGCCGGTCATGCCTGGTTTGGCGGGGACATCTCGGGCTCCTACACCGATCCCTCCGGTCCCGATGCGTCGGAACACATGTTGCGCTTCTTTTCCACCTGCGCGCGAAGTGCGATTAACTGATGCTCGCTGGTTGCAGGCTCCGACGAGAATGATCGAGATGAAGGATGCCAGTGCAAAAACATAATCGGCGAGCGCGGCACTGCCGCGCACTTCTGGAGCAGGGTGAAAATGACCACCGGCGGATACACTGGAACGGGTTGGGTGCCCGAGAAGCACGCGATGGAATTGCATCGCTGCAACGCCGTCCCTACAAGGCAGATCGAGCCCGAGACCGAGCAGGTGAAAGCGCAATAATTCCAAAACTCCGGAGCGCCGTCTCGGCCTCTGCGACTTCGACGACGGCGGTAGTGAATGATTCAATCAGCGCGCGAAGTGCTTGACGTACGCCGTTGTCTTGGTGCGCGATATGCATGCGCGAACGTGTGCCCTTGTCGCTCCGCCTGAACGACGCACTTTGACCGGGCTAGACAGGCGGCCGGCGCGCCGCCGACCGCTGAGGCGCAGCCACGGCGCTGAATCGAATGCGTTCAGCAGCTAGCCTTCAATTCATCCCGGATCTGACGGGCACCGCGTGAGAAAACGGGCGGATGGAAGTCCGCCGCTTCGTCAGTGCTTCGCGGCGAACGGCCCGCGCTTCACCTGCGCGCTATTGACCGTTTTCGCTCGACATGCAAATGCGACGCACCTGATCGGCTGTCATGTAACCGCTGCGCTGTGCGTCCAACGTATCCCAGCGTAGGCTCATCTGGCTCATGAACTCTTCCCGCGTGATTCGGCCGTTGTGCGCCGTCGCGTGCTTGCTTATCCAGGCGTCGAAATTCTCGCCCTCGGTCTTGTTGTTGCTGCCCACCCCGGCAGTCTCCGGTGTCTGACCCAGCGGAGTCGTTGCGGCGTCAGTGGTCTTCACGTGAGTGGTTTCAGTGGCGAACACCCTGCCGGTGACACCGATCGCTGACGCCATTGCGGCGATTTCCATTCGTTGTTTCGTTCTCATGTACTGCTCCTTTAAAGCGGCCAGGCGCTGAAACGCTGTCTCAACATACCCGGCATCCACATCCGTTGAGGGGTCGGGTGGATCGAGCAGCATGGGCTCGCTGCGTTAGACAGGCATCAGCGAATCTCCTGTACGCCGGTAGGCGGAGCCGACGTTGTGTCTTCGTACCCTCCTACGCGAAGCGCAGGGTTCCAACGCCGCGAGCGCCACCACGGAACGGAGTCGGCGATACTGCGATCTGCTCGAGCAAGCGACGAGGCGGCCCCGCGAAGCGCGAGCTGCCCGTAACGTGCGGTGGCGTACAGACGTTTCCTCGCCGGGACGATAGCGTCGCAAAGTGCCGATGAACAGTACAGTGAGTGACGCGCTGCTCGTTGGCAAAGAGCTGATGGGGGCTGCGGTAACGCGTGAGCGGCGGCTTGTGGAGGAGCTGGAGCGCGCCAGAGTGACGCTCGACTGCATTGCCGACGGCGTTATCTGCGCGGACAACCGGGGTGACGTGACGTATCTCAACGCTGTTGCCGAGAGAATGACCGGCTGGTCGCGCGACGAGGCGTCGGGGCGAAGGCTTGCCGATGTATTGCGCCTCTGCAATGGGGACGCGCACGTAGCGGCTGCCGATCCGCTTGAGAGCGCGGTTCAAGACGACAAAGCCGTCGCGCTGGGGAGAAACCTCTCGCTGATTCGGCGCGACGGGCGCAAATCGGCCATCGAGCGTTCCACCGCGCCGATCCGGGATTCGTACGGACGAGTGACAGGCGCGGTGACCGTTTTTCGCGACGTGACCAGTTGGCGAGTGATGGAACTGGAGCTGTTTCGTCTTGCTCAGCATGATCCCCTTACGGATCTGCCCAACCGCGTCTTATTGAACGACCGCCTGAACCAGGCTATATCGCGAGCGCAGCGGCATGGCAGTCTGGTGGCGGTGCTCTTTCTCGACCTTGATCGATTCAAGCGCGTGAATGACTCGCTGGGACACCTGGTTGGTGACAAGTTGCTGCAGGAAGTGGCTACGCGGCTCACGGGTGCGGTACGCGAGTCCGACACGGTAAGTCGCTACGGCGGCGACGAATTCGTTATCGTGCTTTCCGAACTCGGACATCGCGCAATCGCAATGATGCAAGCGGAAAAGATTCGCGCCCGGCTGTCGGCGCCGCATTTCATCAAAAAACATGAGTTGCACACCAAGGTAAGCATCGGAATCAGCATTTTTCCCGAGGACGGGCAGGATGCGCAAACGTTGATCGATTGCGCCGATTTCGCGATGTACCGTGCGAAGGCTAGCCGACGGACGCTTCAGTTCTTCGGGCCCGGATGACGGATCCAGGCCATATTCTCGGCGTTTCTTGCGCGCCGGTTTCGTAGTGGCGCCTGCTGTGTGCGCTGCCGTACCGACGGCCTGCCGCCGAGCAGCCACGCTTACGCCTATTGCGATGAACTTATCGGACTGCCTCCGATGATGTTTCGGATGGGTCACGACAAGCGAGACCTGATGAGATCGATCCTGGACCCGTCGTTTCGATATACGCCGAGCTTCGCTACGGACTTGAAAAAAACGTTTGCCAGAACCCGGCGAGAAAATAAGCAAAACTCGGCAAGGATGGCGGACGCGCCCGGCAACGTGGCGTCCATCGCCAGGATCCGAGCGACAGCAGCGCCGAGAGTCGCCAAATCGCCGCTGCGGCGCTCGCGTTGAGCCATCGCCATGAAGACGGCCCCTGCGGTAGTCGAGAGCAACTCCCTGACGGTGGACGTGCCGCGCGAATTCCACCGGCGCATGGCGGCGATAATCGAGGCCGTCCAGACTGGTATATGGGATGCGGGGGCACACGATCTGCTCGGTTACGCCACCGACTATGCGTTCGGCGACAAAAGAGGTCTGCAGACGCTGGCTTTGAAAAGCAGGCATCGGTCTGCTTATGTGCGCCTGCAATGGGAGACCATCATGCGGGATACGGCTGCCGACCGGCGACTGGTGGATACCGCGGTCGAGAATGCGATCCGCGAGCTGTCGTAAGACCATTTGCGGTCCGTACGTGCGCTATCGTACAGACGGCTCAACATGGTTGAAGTGACACTGAGCCCACTCTTTGATTACGAAGCCCGCATTTACCGTCTATCGCGCACCTTCATTTGTAATGCCATACGGCGGCAAATCCGGACGAGAAGCGCGCTCACAAATAGAGTCCTGATACAAGGACGACGTGCGGGATTCTGTATTGCGGCCGAGGTTGTTTCCCGGCCGTTTTTTTTGTGCGCCCAGCGTGGACGCGGACCCGATGAGGTCGTGTGCGTGCCAGCGCACAGACGCCTTCGCCGCATGACGACACTCTGTCGGCACCCGCACCGCGTTCCAAGTTTGGCGCTCCACGGAGCGGACTAACCGACTCGCGACCAACGGAGAACATCGATGGCGGCGACCCGAAATGCTTCTCCAGTCAATCGCTTGCTCGACGCGCTGCCGACCATCGATCGGCGGCGAATACTCGCTGAGTTCGACAACGTGGAGCTGGTGTTCGCCGACGTGCTCTACAACCTCGGGGAGACGCTTAACCACGTCTATTTCCCGCTCGGCTGCTTTATCTCGCTCATCATGCCGATCGACCATACCTCGATCGAGGTCGGCCTGATCGGAAGCGAAGGAATGTTCGGAATTCCGCTCGCCCTCGGAGTCAACGTGTCGCCCGTGCGCGCCGTCGTTCAGGGTGCGGGATCCGCCCTACGCATGGGGGCCGCATCGTTTCGCCGGGAACTAGGACGCAGCCCGGCACTGCAACGCGCGATCGACCGCTACGCATGCGTCCGATCGAGCCAGCTCGCCCAGATGGCTGGCTGCACGCGATTCCACGTGATCGAAGCGCGGCTGGCCCGGTGGCTCCTGATGACCCAGGATCGAGCGCATGCCGACAGCTTCCATATTACGCAGAACTTCCTGGCCGTGATGCTCGGCGTCCGCCGCGTCGGCGTCACCAAGGCGGCCGGTTCACTACAGAAGCGCAACCTGATCCGTTACAGCCGGGGTCGAATGACCGTTCTCGATCGCCGAGGCCTCAAGGCCGCTTCCTGCGGTTGCTACGACGAAGATCGCAGGTCGTACGAGCGGATCCTCGGTTAGTCGCGTTCATCGAACCGTCCGCGCCGTTCACGAAACGATTCTTCATCGAGATCCCTCTCGGTGCACAAGGAATCGCATGTGTGTGCGTCGGCGCACATACTCGATCAAGAACTTCGCGTATTAGTGAAAGAGAACGAGGAGTCAGCACCTTATTCACGGCCGAGGACCAGGTTTCTGCCAAATCGGCGATGTTGCTTAATTGCGTCGGCCGGCTCATTCGAATCATTTCAAGAGGCACGCGTTATGAAGATTCCAGTCGAAACGAAGCCGGCCCTCTGGGGCGCGGTCGGTGGAGCGATCGCTTCTGCGATCATCGGTTTCTCGTGGGGTGGATGGGTTACGGGCGGCACGGCGGAAGCGGAGGCGACACAACGCGCCAATACTGCCGTCGTAGCGGCTCTCGCACCCGTGTGCGTTGAACGCTTCCAGAGCGCCGTCGACGTCGCGGCGAATCTGGCCGCGCTCAAGAAGGTCGATTCATGGTCGCAGGGTGATTTTATCGAAAAGGGCGGCTGGGCCGCAGTGCGCGGATCGAAAGCACTCGACCAACAGTCAGCGGTGGCCAAGGCTTGCGCTTCATTGCTCGCTCCCGCATAACCCGGGCGCGCCGACAACAGCATGTCACGGTCGGCCTCGACAGCGAGTTCCGGGTCGACGAAGGAGACGAGACTGCGAGTTGGCATCCGCGGTCGCGCGCCCTCGAGGGATCCGGCGCTCGTGACCTGGCCGACGACGTCGGCAACGGAGAGAAGCTGGCGTCGCGCCGCCAAGCCGGCCGTCACTCGCACGTCGGCGAGGGAGCGATCGATGAAATCGCGCTGGTAGGTGAATTCCGTGACGGCCGCGGCGATCGCGTTGTCCAGGCAGCGGCTGCGCGTTCGGAATTCGTCGACGTCGATCACGACCTCATGCTCGAGTGCCGACTCCGTGATCGCCTGGCAGAGGCGCCATAGTCATGAACGACTTGGTCGACGGTGAATCCGTGCTCCATCAGCTCGCGCCCGTGTCGCGCCGCAGTCGCGCCAATCTCGGCAACATCGGCGTCCCTCCCCCCGACGGG
>Ga0134125_10008951_pt1 | contig 11279 bp, 11 predicted proteins | sample KB31751_FD_96464 | JGI IMG/M metagenome (GOLD analysis project Ga0134125, IMG submission 96464) | Terrestrial soil microbial communities with excess Nitrogen fertilizer from Kellogg Biological Station, Michigan, USA - KB3-175-1 | ecosystem: Environmental > Terrestrial > Soil > Unclassified ...
ACCGCTCGGCGTGCGCACCAGGCAGACCACGCCGCGGCCGCACTGGGTTCGACTGGTGCTGGCGATCATCGCGATCATCGCCGTCTACTTCGTCATGAAGCTGCTGCGAGCCGACAGCGGCGTGATCGTCGTGCTCCTCGTGTTCGGCCTCGGCTTCGGGTTGACCATCTCCGTGCTCAACCTGGCCGGCCCATTCGTGCTCCGCGTCGTCGCGAAGTGGGGCGTGCGCCGCGCGAAGACGCCGCAGCGCCTGTTGGCCGCCCGCGGCATCCTCGAGTCGCCGAAGGCCGCGTGGCGCCAGGTCAGCGGTGTCGCCATGACGAGCTTCATCGCGGTGTTCGCCGGCGTGGGCATCGCCGTGACGAACTCGATGGGCAGCACGAGCGACAGCCTCGAGTTCGTCTTCGACATCCGCACGGGCGTGATCATCACCCTGGTCGCATCGTTTCTCATGGTCGCCTGCTCGGTGGGAGTGAACCAGGCCTCGGCGATCCTCGACCGCCGCGACCTCTACCTCAGCCTCGACCGCCTCGGCATGCCCGTGAAGACCATGGATGTCGCCCGCACGCGGGCGGTCATGTCACCGTTGCGGCTGGTCAGCATCGGCTCCGCGCTCACGGCCGCGGTCGTGATGCTGCCGCTCACCGGCGTGGCGCTGCTGCAGGATCCGGCATCCCTCGCGATCATCGTGGCCTGCCTCGTGGTCGGCATCGTGGTGGTCTGGCTCGGCCTGCGCGCGACGCGTCCCGTGCTCACGCGAGTGCTCGCGGAGCCCGAGCGCGCGGTCGGCTAGCCGCGCGTCGGGTGCGTAACTCAGGAGATTCTGGCGACATGCCGCATCCGCAGCCCCGGAGGACGGCGCGTCTCCCAGATCTCCTGAGTTACGCACCCGAGGTTGGTCAGCTCAGCCGAAACTGCGAGCGGCGCGTGCTCACCGTCGCGAACTTGCGTCGATGACGGCGGATCGTGCCGCTCGACACTAAGTTTGCATTATGACTATTAAGCCTCCGGCGTCGACGGGAAACCTGGCGTGACCAAGGCGGATGTCGAAGGTCGGCGCGGGGGAGCCACGACTCGCGCGCTCGCGAAGGTCAACAGCACTTCGATCACCGAACTCCTGCGTCGAGTCGGCGCGCTGTCGCGGCGCGAGATCGGAGCCCGAACGGGACTGAGCCCGGCCACCGTCAATCGGCTGACCGCCGAGCTCATCAAGTCGGGCATCCTCGTGGTGGCCGGGCATGAGCCATCGAATGGAGGCCGCCCCTCGATCCTGCTCCGCTATGCGGGTGACGCGCGGCTCGTCGCCGCGGTCCAGCTTCATGCGGAACGGGTTGCCGGCGTGCTCGTCGACCTCGACGGCCAGATCGTGCTGCGACGCGAGGTCGCCCTGCCAGGGCCGCTCGCACCGGACGCGAGCGCCGAGGCGATCGCCCGCAAACAGTCGACGCAGCTCGAGCTGATGATCGAACTGATCAACGTTCTCGTCGATGCCGCCCGCGGTCTCGGTGCTCCGTGCGTCTCCATCGGTGTAGCGGTGCCGGGCACTGTCGCGCCCCCAGATGACCTCGTCGCCAGGATGCCGGAGATCGGATGGAACGAGGTGCCGCTCGGGCGCATCCTGCGCGAGCGCTTCGAACTCCCGATCGTCGTGGAGAACGACGCGAACGCTCTTGCCTTCGGCGAACTCAGCCGAGGAGCGGGTCGTGGCACCTCGAGCCTCGTCTCACTTCTCCTGGGCCGAGGCCTCGGCGCGGGAATCATCACGAACGGCGAACTGCATCGCGGAGCGGGTGCCAAGGCGGGCGAGGTCGGCTACCTGCTGATGGATCGCTCGGCCTTCGCCCGTTCCTATGACGAACACGGCGACCTCGAAGACCGCATCGGATCTGTCGCGCTCACGAAGCAGGCTCGGGAGCGCGGAATCCCCGTGCCCGGCAACGGCAGGGTGACGGCCGAAGACATCTTCCAACTCGCCTCGGATGGCAATGACGCCGCGCGGGAACTCGCCGAGGAGATCCTCGACCTGATCTCGCTCACGATCGCCGCCCTGGTGACGGTGCTCGATCCAGAGCTCGTGGTCGTCGCCAGCAGCTTCGGCAACGGCGAGCGCTTCGTGCCCGCGATCTATAAGCGGCTCACCGGCAGAATCATCGAGGTTCCGCGACTGGTTCCCGCCACCTTCCGCGAGGATGCCGTGCTCATGGGCGTCGCGGAGTTGGCCGCTGCAGAAGTAAACGAGTTCACCTACCTCTCCTGAGGCACGCCGCAGGTTCCGGGCTGTTCGACCGCGCCCCTTGACGACGTCTTGGCGCGGCCATAAACTGCTGATACTTTCGTATTAGAGTGATACAAAAGTTCAGCAGAGTGGCTAGGACCCAGTGATCGTTGGAATCGACCTCGGTGGCACGAAGACCCATGTGATGGCCGAGGACAACGGCGTCGTGGTCCTCGATCGAACGGTGTCGACGCGAAGCTGGCAGAAGCAGTACCTGCTCGCCGACGAGACGAATCCGAGCCGACTGTTCGCATCCATAGCCGAGTCGATCGACCTGCGTGGCGCTGCCATCGTGATCGGCGCTCGCGACCTCGACAGTGTGCAGCAGATGCGCGTCTTCGGTGATCGAGTGCAGCGGGCACACGATGGCCCCACGCGAGTCGTCAACGACGTCGAACTGCTCGCACCCGCCGCGGGTCTCAAGGATGCCATCGCCGTGATCGCGGGCACCGGATCGAAGGTGGTCGGCCACGGCGCAGACGGCGCGCTCATGTCGGCCGGCGGCCACGGCTTCCTCGTCGATGACGAGGGAAGTGCTCCCTGGATTGCGCGGGAGGCCGTTCGCGCGGTGCTGGAAGCAGACGATGAGGGCCTGGAACCCGACGTTCTCGCCCACCTGCTCATGGAGCGTTACGGCGTCACCGGCGTCGCCGAGGTCGCGCACGCTTTCGCGGCCGAGGTCGGGCTGACCACCTGGGCGCGGCTGTGCCCACTCGTGTTCGAGGCGGCCGATCGTGGAAGTGCGCTCGCCGCATCCGTGATCACCGCTGCCGCCGCCGCACTCGCCCACGACGTCGGCCTGGTGCATCGCCGGGGCGCCGTCGGCGGCAGCGTGCTCTGCGCAGGCGGAGTCATCAGCAATCAGCGCCCGCTCTACGACGCGCTCGTTCGAGAGATCGACGCACTCGGCGTCGGCCTCTCGGTAAGTCTCCTCACCGTTCCACCGGTGATGGGCGCCCTCGCCCTGGCGAGGGAGATGTGCAACACAACCACGGCAAGGTGACCAATGGAGGATCACATGAAAATCAGAAGCAGAGGCATCCGCAAGCTCGCAGGAGGTGTTGGGCTCGCCATGGCCGTCACGCTGCTGGCATCCGGCTGCAGCGTGACGGGAGCCAGCACCGTATCCGGCGCGGGCGGCGGTCAGAGTGGCACGATCAATGCACTGTTCATGAAGCAGGCGGGCTACTCGGAGACCCAGATCAACGAGATGATCGCGTCGTTCGAGAAGAAGTATCCGAAGATCACGGTCAAACCCACCTACGTCGCCTACGAGGCGCTGCACGACAAGATCGTCACATCCGCCCCCGCGGGCACCTATGACGTCGTGCTGACCGACGTGATCTGGCCGGCCGAGTTGGCGTCCAAGGGTCTGATCACCGATGTGACGAAGAAGATTCCGGCGAGTTGGAAGTCGGAGATGCTGGGCGGCGCCCTGTCGACCGCGGAGTACCAGAACAAGTACTACGGCGTGCCATGGGGGCCGTCATCCAAGATGTTCTTCTACAACAAGGCCATGCTCGCCAAGGTCGGTGCCACTGCTGACGACATCAAGACCTGGGCGGGAGTGCTCGAGGTGGCGAAGAAGCTCAAGGATGCCGGCGTGGTCAAGTACCCGCTGTCGTGGAGCTGGTCGCAGGCCGAGGCACTCATCTGCGACTACGCGCAGATCCTCGGTGCATTCGGCGGATCCTTCACGGACTCCAGCGGCAACCTCAGTGTCAACGACGCTCACGGTGTCGAGGCGCTCACCTGGATGAGGAAGACCATCACGGATGGTCTGACCGACCCGGCCTCGCTGACCTTCCTCGAAAACGACACCGACAAGTCGATGGCCGCGGGCAAGACGGCAATGGAAATCAACTGGGAGTCCACCCTCGCCGACATGAACGACTCGAAGATCTCATCGATCGTTGGCGATGCTGCCGTCGCGGTAACGCCATCCGGCCCGACCGGGCTGCACCCCGGTGTCAACGGCTCCATGGCGCTGTCGATCCCGACGGGTTCCAAGCATCAGGATGCCGCGTGGACGTTCATCAAGTACGTCACCAGCCAGCCGGTACAAGAGAAGTACACGACCGGATGGCTGCCGAACTGGAAGGCGAGCTACACGAATGATGCGATCACCAAGGTGAACCCCGAGATCTTCGCGGTGGGCGCGAAGGAATACGATTCGCTGATCGATCGCCCCGAGGTCACCAACTACAACTCGGTGTCCCAGATTCTGCAGGTGCAATTGCAGAAGGCGCTGCTCGGCGACGAGACGCCGCAGGCAGCTCTGGATGCGGCTGTCTCGCAGGCGAAGTCGGCAAAGGGCTGAGACTGTGACGGTTGTCAGTGCGAAGAGCGCGCCTGGTACGCCAGGAGCGACGGACGGGATCAAGCGCCGCAAGCGCGACAGGCAGGGACGCCTCGCGTTCTGGCTGCTGTTGCCCGCGGCGGTCGCCGTCTTCGGCGTGATCATCTACCCGATCTTTCGCACCGTGCTGGTCTCGCTCTTCCAAGTGAATTCCGCGCTGGCAACCGTCACGCCCTTCGTCGGACTGGGCAATTATGCGCAGGCTCTTTCGGAGCCGCAGTTCTGGGACTCTCTCGGGCGCACGCTCTACTTCACCGTGGTCTCGACGGCGCTCGAACTCATCGTCGGCCTGGGGGTGGCGCTGCTGCTCAATGCGAAACTCAAGGCGCGGTGGCTGTTCCGCACCATCGTCGTGATTCCGTGGGCGATTCCCACGATCGTCAACGCGGCGATGTGGAAGGGCATCTACAACGCGCAGTACGGTGCGCTCAACGCCCTCCTGACGCAGCTTGGCATCCTCCACGAGTACAAGGCCTGGCTGGGCGAACCCTTCACCGCATTGAACGCGGTGATCATCGCGGATGCCTGGAAGACGATTCCGCTGGTCGCGTTCTTCATCCTCGCCGGGCTGACGGCCATCCCGGGGGAGCTCTACGAGGCGGCGCGAGTCGACCGTGCCGGTCCCTGGCGCATCTTTCGCTCGATCATGCTCCCGCTCCTCGTCCCATCGATCTCGATCGTGTTGGTGCTGCGCACCGTGGAGGCGTTCAAGGTCTTCGACATCATCTACGCGATGACGGGCGGTGGCCCCGTCAACGGCACGTCGACCATTGCGTTCTTCGCATACACCCGAGCGTTTTCCGACCAGAACTTCGGGATCGGTTCCGCGCTCTCCGTGCTGATCGTGATCGTCATCCTGATTCTCACCTCGATCTACCTTCGACTTCTGCGCAAGTCAGAGATGAGCCTGCTATGAATCACGCCAGACGCAACTCCGTACTCACGCATGTCGCCGCATGGATCGTGGCCATCTGTTGTCTCGCGCCCATCGGCTACATGGCCCTGGCCAGCATCACCCCTCAGCGCACGCTCATCACCACGCCGCTGAAGTGGATTCCGGATCACTTCGACTTCAGTCGCTTCGCCACGATCTTCTCGGGAGACGGTGTCGGCGGCGCCTTTCGGGCGGCCCTCGTCAACTCGACGGTGATCGCGGTCAGCACCGTCGCCGTCGCGATGGTGGTCGGAATACTGGGCGCCTACGCGTTCGCGCGGCTGCGTTTCCGCTTCCGTCGAACCGTGCTGCTGCTGTTCCTCGGCACCTACATGCTGCCGCAGATCGCGCTGCTCATTCCGCTCTACCTGATCCTCAGCTCGCTCGGGTTGCTCAATACGTTGACCGGCCTCGTCATCGTGGACTGTTCGCTCGTGGTGCCGTTCGTCCTGTGGATTCTCAGCAACTACTTCATGACGATTCCCGAGGACCTCGAGGATGCGGCCCGCATCGATGGCACGTCGCGGCTCGGTGCGCTGTTCTACATCGTGTTGCCCGCGGCCAGACCCGGCATCTTCGCCGCGCTGATGTTCGCCTTCCTCCTCGCGTGGGACGAATTCATGTACGCGCTGGTCTTCACTTCGAGTGACGCCGCGAAGACCCTTCCCGTCGCGATCAGCGAATTCGCGGGCCGGTACACGACCGACTTCGGACTGGTCGCCGCCGGTGGCCTGGTTGCGGCCATCCCGCCGCTGATCATCGCGCTGATCTTCCAGCGCTACATCGTCAGCGGCATGTCCGCCGGATCAATTAAGGGGTAGCGGATGCCAGAGATAGATTTCGATTCAGCCGTGCGATCGCAACCGGCGCAGCTCGCGCTCATCCGGGAGACGGTGATGGCGCAGCTTGCCTCGGCTCCGCTTGCGGCCCTCGGCGCGACGGAGACACTCGGCATTGTCGGCATGGGTGCGTCCCACAACTCGGGGCACGCGGTGGTCGCGGCGCTCGCCGCGGCCGGTCGGCGTGCCGTCAACCTCACCGCCACGGACCTCCTGAACGCGGCATCCGGCTATCAGCCCGCCGATCGCTACCTCGTGGTGTCAGAGTCTGGCCGCAGTCCGGAGCCCATCGCCGCGGCAGAACAACTGACGGCCGGTGCACGGATTGCCGTGACCAACGTGGCAGCGTCGCCGTTGAGCCGCGTCGTCGATGCGACTCTCGGCCTGGGTGAGGTCCCGGACTCCGCCATCTACACCGTCGGTTACACCGGAACGCTTCTTGCCTACGCGCTGGTGCTCGAGCACCTGGGAGCGCTGCCGTCCGACGAGTCGCTGGCGGCCATCCCCCGCAGCGTCGAGAGTGCGCTCACCGGGTTCGCGAAACCGGCCACACGAGCAGGCGAATGGATAGCGGCAGCGGCCGCCGTGGACGTGATCGGGCGCGGCACCTCGTTCGCATCGGCGACTGAACTTGCGCTCATGTTGCGCGAGGGACTGCGGATGCCGAGCGGCTGCTACGAGAGCTTCGAGTACACCCACGGGCCCATCGAGGCCGCGTCACCTCAGACCGTCGTGGTGATGTTCGGCGATGGACGAGAGCTCGAACTCCTCGCGCCTCTCACGTCCCGCGGGGTGCGCGTCGTCTTGGTCACGTCTGTGCCCTCTGCTGAGTCGCGTGCCGCGGATCCCGATCTGCTCACCGTTGTCGAACTGGAGCCGACGCTGGTGGGGATTCCGCGCGCGATCATCGAAGCAGTATTCGCGCAACTCGCTCTGTCGGCGGCTGCACAGCGGCGCGGCATCCGACTTGGAGATTTCACTTACAACGACCTGGGCACGAAGATCGCCTGACATGGTCTGCGTGGCCCGAAGTCGAGCCGAGTTGGTTGGCGGTTCGCGCTCGCCTTGTCAGCTCGGAGCCAGCCAGTATTCGCCAAGCCATTCGAGAAACTGCTGCGCCTCGTTCTCTGCGTGCTCGAGTCGTGACTTCCCGCTGCGGGCAAAGAAATCTTCGAACCCCTCGAGCTGCTGCACAGACTCGTCGGAGAGAGGGCGGAACCCCATAGTCCATCGCGGGAACTGGCGAGACGCGACAACCCGTTCGCGCATCGTTTGTATGTTGCGATGCCGCGGGTCTGCGGCGATGATCGCGAACCTGGCGTGCACGACGTCGTCTGGTCCTTCGATGATCTGGATGAACCGGCCATGATGGTAGAGCAGCGCCCCGGTGATGCCGGCGCGCTCATTGTTGGCGCGCGAGCGGACCAGGATCTCAGCGATGTCTTCATCGGAAACCGGGTCAGTAGCGGCACTCACGTAAGCGATCGACAGCACAACCAGTCCCTCCAACTCCAGCCGCGTCCAACGGATTCATCTCCCTTTCGAGGAGTTCCCCGGATGCCGTGGACGAGAGTGGTCACAGCCTATAACCGCCGCCTGCGTTAGGTGCGCGGCGGGGTCACTCCAGACGGAACTGCGAGCGGGTCATGCTGTCGAAGAGGCGGTCGGGAAGCCGGCTGAGCGCTACCGCGAGGCCGGCTCCTCGTCCAACGCGGTACCGAGTGCGCGGCCTGCGCGTGGTGGCCGCCGTGGCTATCGCGGCGGCCACGGCATCCGGATCGCTTGCGACGGGAGAGTCCTGAGCGTTGCGGTGGTAGCGGCTCACCGCCGCGGCCATATCGGCGTAGGCGCCCGTGCCTGAGGTGGCGGTGAGCAGTTGCAGTGCCTCCTCGTGCCAAGGGGTGCGCACCGGGCCCGGCTGCACGACGACCACGTCAACTCCAAAGGGCGAGAGCTCCAGCCGCAGGCTGTCGGAGAGCGCTTCGAGCGCGAACTTGGACGCGTGATACCAGCCGCCGAGGGGCGAGCTGAACTCGCCCGCGAGACTGGACACGTTGACGATCCGCCCGAAACCGCGTTCGCGCATCGGACCGACGATCAGCTGCGTGAGCCGCGCAAGCCCGAAGACATTGACCTCGAACTGGCGGCGGGCTCGGTCGAGAGGCGTCTGCTCGACCGACCCGAATTCGCCGTAGCCGGCGTTGTTGATGAGCACGTCGATCGGCCCGATCGCCTCGGCGGCTTCGAGGGCCGCCGCTTCGATGCTCTGGTCGGCTTCGAGATCGAGGTGCACGGGAGCGACTCCCGGCAGTGCGGCCACTTCCGCGAGGCGGCGAGCAGCTCCCGCGACGCGATGACCGTCGGCGGCCAGCCGCGCGGCAGTGTGGGCACCGATCCCGGAGGAGGCGCCGGTGACGAGGATGGAGAGGGGACGAGGCGAGTTACTGTAAATGGTATTCACAGTTACGAGACTGTACTGTGAACGGTATGCACAGTCAAGAGCCAGCCGCACTTCGTCTCGTCTGGGGCGCGTCCGCAAGGCCGACGAGGGGCCCGAAAGCGCGCTTCACGCTCGAGCAGGTCGTGGATGCCGGCATCGCCGTCGCGGACAAGCAGGGCGTTGGCGAACTCTCCCTCGCTGCCGTGTCGGAGCGACTAGGCCTCGTGACGACGGCCCTCTACCGCTACGTGAGCTCGAAGGACGAGCTCGTCGAGCTGATGGTAGATCGCGCGCTCGGGTCGCCAGCGTCGTGCGACGGCACAGAGTGGCGCATCCGGGCCGAGCAGTGGACCGCAGAGCTACTTGCGCGATATGCCAAGCACCCCTGGATCGTCAGCCTGCAGCCCTCGGGCGCCCCACGGCATCCGAATCGCGTCGCCTGGATCGACGCGATACTCGCCGACCTGGCGGACGGGCAGGTCGCCGCCCCGCTCCTGGTCGCGCTGATCCTCGACAGCCTTGCTCGCACGTTCGCGCCCTTCGCGGTGTCGAGCGCGCCCGACCCGCTGCCCGCGTGGCTTGAGGATCTCATTGCGGAGCGGCATCCGCGCTTCGCCGGCGAACTGACGCGCGACTGGGGCGGCCTCGATGACGACTTTCGAGCGGCCGTGCGGGTGGTGATCGACGGGGCGACCGTCACCACCGCGCACTAGCCTTCAGGCGAGGAATGACGCGTGGCGCGCACCAAACGCGCAGGTCATCGGGCGTCTGGGTGACGTCGACGGTCAGCCCTCGGGGATCGGCTTGACGACCCGGCACGGGTTGCCGACGGCGATCACGTTCGCGGGGATGTCTTTCGTCACGACGGAGCCGGCGCCGATGATGCTGTTGTCGCCGATGGTGACGCCCGGTGTGATGGTGACCGAGCCGCCGAGCCAGACGTTGTTGCCGATGGTGACCGGGATGGGAAGCTCCCAGCCCTCCAGGCGGCGGGTCACGTCAGGCGCGTGGTTCGGCGTGTAGATCGCGCACCGCGGTCCGATGAGACAGTCGGCGCCGATGGTGACGAATCCGCCGCCGATGATGAGGAAATCGGCATTGATGAAGGTGCGGTCACCAATCGACAGCCGCATTCCGTAGTCGATGCTGATCGGCGGCCGGAAGTCGATGCCGACTCCGGCACTCGGGACGAGCTCCTCGAAGAGTCGCTGCGCCTCGGCTGGCGAGTCGTAGTAGACGCGGTTGATCTCCGCGCAGATCGAGTGCGCTTCCTGCGTCAACTGCTGCAGCGCGGGGGAAGTGCGGTATCGCATCCAGTCGCCGGCGAGCAGGCGCCTCAGGTCTTCGTCGCCGTCCGCGAGCCTCTGCACGCGGTCGTCGGTGAGCTCGTCTGCTTCCATGGCGTCTCCTACATATGTTGTTTCACACAACATACAGGATGACGGCCCGCGCAGGACACCCGATCAATCGATTCAACCCGGATGCTTCGTAAGTTGAGTCTCTACCCACCACCTTCTGGCCGGGGCGGGCATCCAACGCGCGGGCCACGCCAGAAGGGAGAGCGAGAGCGCCAGAAGCAGCCACCCTATGACGAGCGGCAGGAGGCTGGGTGTGTAATACGAATAGGTGCCGTTGACCCCTTGGGCGGCTGCCCAATCGCCGAAGATGTAGGCGCTCAGTGTCACGAGGGTGCCGACAACGACTCCCGCGACCGTCACCTCTCCGTTGCCGAGCCAGGCTCGCCTCCTCGGACCGATGAGACGAATCGGCAGTCCGAGGAGCCCGACGATCAACCCCGTGCTGACGAACACGAGCCCGGCCGCGACCGCCTCTACTGTGGCGTCCACGCCGCGACCGACGAACCAGGCAAGAATGTTGTCGAACTCGCCGAAGATCGCTTCCGGCGTCAGCGTTAGCTGAACGACCACGACGACGCTGAGTACGCCCATGACGGCAGCGGTGACTACGAACTCCCCGAGCAAGAGCACCCACGGAACCCACCCAGCGGACCGCGCACGCGTGGCGGGCCGCTCGACGGCAGGCCCCGACTGGGGATCATTGCCGTCAAGAAGGACTTCAGGGGCTGAGTTCATCATGCTCCGTTCGCTGAATGTAACTCAGGCAATTATGTACCGGCGCTCCCGTCACGCGTTATCGCGAAATCCGCCGTGGCCACTTCACCGGCGAGCGGGCAACGCGATTCGCCGCGCTGCTTCAACGACGAAGCGGCGACGTGCTGCCCGCTCGTCCAGGTCGTCCGGTGTGGCACGCGTGATCATCTCGGCCAGCTGGGGAACCGTCTGCCACCAGGCGGCCAGGGCGATCAGGACGAAGACGAGGTGGCCGGGATCGATGTCCGGATCGAGGTGGCCGTCACGTTGGGCGGCAGCGAAGCGCGCCACCTTCTCCAGGTAGTGCGTCGCGCGCACTGC
>Ga0134125_10008953_pt1 | contig 11279 bp, 7 predicted proteins | sample KB31751_FD_96464 | JGI IMG/M metagenome (GOLD analysis project Ga0134125, IMG submission 96464) | Terrestrial soil microbial communities with excess Nitrogen fertilizer from Kellogg Biological Station, Michigan, USA - KB3-175-1 | ecosystem: Environmental > Terrestrial > Soil > Unclassified ...
CCGGGGCGTCGGCTACACGCTGCGCGAAGACTAAGGCATGTTTGCCTCCCTGCGGGTTCGGCTCACGGTTGCGTACTTCGTGGTCGCCGGGCTCCTTCTGGGCGTCGTCGCCGTCGTCGGGACCGTGTTCGTCCTCTCGATGTACGCCCACGCCACCGAAGAGAACGTCATCGCGGTCATCGCCCAGGCACCAGCGATCGCGAAGCTCGTCGGTGCCGAGAAGCGGCCGCTAAAAGACGTGGCGCCGCAAATGATCGAACGGCTGGAGCGCGTTTCCGTGCGCATTTCGGTCATCACCAACGACGAGACGCGCATTCAACGCAGCGACAACGGTAGCGGTAAGATTCAGACGATTCCCGAACGCCGCCCTCCCTCGTTCGGGCGCCGCAACGATTTCTGGCGGGGCATCCTGTTCGGAATCGGCGGCATGCTCGGGATGCATCCCGCTTCGGCGCGCATCGCCGGCGGACTCGTCAACGCGTATCCCGACCTCGACCGGTTCCGCGCGATCCTGGTTTCGTCGATTTTGACGATGTCCGCGGCGGGGTTGTGCATGGCGCTCATCGCCCTCATCCTGGGGCGGTATATCACGAACCAAGCGCTGAAGCCGCTGGTCGAGGTGACGCAATCTCTGCGCCGGTTTTCACAGGGTGATTTTTCGCTACGGCCCGTCGTCACGAGCCAGCGTAACGAGCTGGGTGAACTGGCGACGGCGTTCAACGCGGCCGCCGACCAGGTCGTTTCCGCGTTCGGCGAACGGGAGCGAACCGCGCGCCATATGCGGCAGTTCATCGCCGACGCAGGCCACGAGCTGCGCACGCCCTTGACGGTCGTGATGGGATATATCGACGTCCTGCAACGCGGGGCCGTCACCGACCGCGAGCTTGCGACGAACATCCTGACGACCATGGGCGAAGAAAGCCGCCGGATGCGCCGGCTCATCGACAAGCTGATCTTGTTGGCTCGGCTCGATCGCGAGGAGGTACAGGAAATCATCGAAACGATCGACGTTGCCGAGATCGCCGGCAAAGTCGTCGAGAAATTTGCCCCCCTTGCCTCCTCGGGCTTGAAATTCGAACGAGCAGGGACCGCCTGGGTGCTCGGCGATCCCCTCGAGATCCACGAAGCGATCTCGAACATCGTCGACAACGCCCTTAAGTATGCATCGAACGCGCCGATCGACGTCAGCGTCGCTTCGAACAACGGTCACGTCGAAGTCGCCATCAAGGACCACGGCCCCGGCATGTCGGCCGAAGAGCAGGCGCATGCCTTCGATCGCTTCTACCGCGGCGAGCGCCGCTTCGAGGTCGAGGGGTCGGGCTTAGGACTGGCGATTGCGAAATCGGCCGTCGAGCGCGCTCACGGGACGTTGCACGTCGCGAGCACGCCCGGCAAAGGGACCGAGTTTCGCATCGAGTTACCGAAAGCCGACTAGCCTAAGCTACGTCGGGATACTCGTGCTTGATCGTGACGAAGTCGTGCGCGACGGCTTGGAACGCCGCGACGACCATCGGATCGAATTGCGTTCCGCTGCCCGACTCGATGTAGTGCGCGGCGTCGACGAACGTCCACGGCTGCTTGTAGGGACGCGCTGAGACGAGCGCGTCGTAGACGTCGCAGACGGCCACGATACGGCCCGAGAGCGCGATGCTGTCGCCGCTCAAACCATGCGGGTATCCGGCGCCGTCCCAGCGCTCGTGATGCGAGAGCGCGATCTCGGCGGCGAGCTGAAGCAGCTTCGACTTGCTCTCGCGCAGGATATCGTACCCCTCGATGACGTGCTGCTGAACCGTCCGCCGTTCTTCCGGCGTCAACGTCGCAGGTTTGAGTAAAATTCCGTCCGGCGTCGCGACCTTGCCGACGTCGTGCATCGGCGCAGCGAGGCGGATCAGCCGCTGATCGTCGGCGGACAGCCCGAGCTCGCGCGCGAGGCGTTCGGCATAATGCGCGACGCGCTGAATATGTCCGCCCGTCGTTTTGTCGCGATACTCTGCCGCGCGCACCAGGCGATCGATCGTCTCTTCTTCCCGGCCGACAATGTCGCCGGTTGTGCGCTCGACTTCTTTTGCGAGCCACGAAGCGCGATCGAGCAAATCCTTACCGCGCGCGCGGAGCAAGAGCAGGTTTTTCACTCGCGCTAAAAATTCGATCGGGTCGATCGGCTTGATCAAGAAATCGTTGACGCCCAGTTGAATCGCGTGATATCGGATTTCTTTTTCTTGAGCGACGGTGATCATCACGACGGGAATGTCGCCCTTGGTCGGCATCTTCCGCATGCGCTGCACGAACTCGAGACCGTTCGGAGGCGGCATGTGAAAATCGATCAGCAAGAGGTCGAAGTCGTTCTTCCGGCACCACTCGAGTCCGCCCGAAGACGACGTGAACGAGACGACACGAACGTTCGGGAGCCGCTTGAGAACGCGGCCGTACAATTCCAAATTGACGGCAACGTCATCGACCGCGACGATCGTACCGGGGGGCGCGTCCTTTTGTGAAAAGCTTTCTGGGAAGACGGAACCTATCATATGACTACGGTCCAATACCCATGGGAGCGGCTCGTCGCCTGGTCTTCGGCGCGAAGCTTCGTCGGCCTACGTCGGCAGAGTTAATTTCGGCCGCGGATGGAATGCCGGGGGCGCCACCCTTGACGCGAGGGCCGCCGCCATCAGTTCGAGGGCTTTGTCGAGTTGAGGATCGCGGCCGGCCTTTGCGTCGTGCGGTGCGATGTCGATGTCGTAATCGGGATCGGTCCCATAGTTTTCGACGGCCCAGCCGACGTCGACGAACCAGAAAGAGAATTCCGGTTGCGTGGTGAGCGTGCCGTCGACGAGGCGGTGATAAGGATTGATCCCGACGACGCCGCCCCACGTCCGCTTTCCGACGAGCGGGCCGAGTTTGTAGAGCTTGAAGCAATGGCTGAAAATGTCGCCGTCGGATCCGGCGAATTGATTGGTGAGCGCGACGATCGGCCCGGCCACCGATTCCGGCGGATAGGGCACGAGCGGCCCGTATCGCGGCACGTCGTATCCGACGCGTTTGCGAGCCAACTTTTCGAGCAGCAGCGGCGAAACGTGGCCGCCGCGATTGAACCGGACGTCGACGAGCAGCCCCTCGCGGTCGAGTTCGGAGAGATAGCCGCGGTGGAACTCGGAAAAGCCCCACGGACCCATGTCCGGGATGTGTAAGTAGCCGACCTTGCCCTCGGTCCTCCGGTGAACTTCCAGGCGGTTCTGCTCGACCCACGCGCGATAGCGCAGCATGCGTTCGCTGCGAAGCGTCTTGATAAGGATGCGCCGCCGTTCGCCGCCTCGCACGATGCCGAGTGAGGTTTCACGGCCGGCGAGATTGATGAGCCGTGCGCCGGGCGGGGTGTCGGCGTCGAGCGGTTTGCCGCCGACATCGACGATGACGTCGCCTTCGCGCGCATCGACTCCGGGCTCGGCCAGGGGTGAGTCCTGCGTGCGATCCCACGAGTCGCCGCGCAAAATGCGGACGATCCGATAGCCCCCCGCAGGCTCGTCCCACGCCAGGTCTGCGCCGAGAAAGCCGCGCCGGTACTGCGGCGGCGAGCGGTGGTCGCCGCCGATCTCGTAGGCATGCGACGTCCCCAGTTCGCCGTAGGCTTCCCAAATGAGGTCGGAAAGCTCCGTGCGCGTGCGCAGTTTCGGAAGCAGCAGCGCATATCGTTCGCGCACGCGGTCCCAGTCGACGTCGGACATTGCCGCGTCCCAAAATTGTTCGCGCTGCAGCCGCCACGACTCGTAGTACATTTGCGCCCACTCGTCGGCCGGCGCGACTTCGACGCTCGCGCGCGAGAGATCCAGCCAGCCGGTGCGGCGAGTGGTTTCGGGTGCTTCCTTGTCGTCGTCGTCTTCCTGATCGGGCAGCTCTCGACCGGCGTCGATGACGCGCATCCGGTCGCGCGACACGTACACCAAAGTCCTGTGATCGGCGCCCAAACGCATCTCCGAAACGTTGCTCGCCAACGTTGCCGCGCGCTGCTGCTCGAAGTCGTAAGCCTGCAACACGCCGACCTCGGGTTCTTCGTCCCAGCTCCGGCCTTCGGGCTTGATGCCTTTGACGGGAAATTTCGTAAAAAGCGCGCGGCCTTTCGCCGCAACGATGTGCTCGTAGTCCGCTTCTTCGACAGGGAAACCGATGACGCGGCCTGCGATTCCGTCGAAGTCTATGCGTAGGGCGGGTGTCTCCTCGTCCTTCTCTTTCTCGTCGTCCTTCCCGTCGCGATGGATCGGCGCGGGTTTGGGCACGAACGGATTTGCAACGTCCTTGCGCAGGGTCACGAGAAACGGCCGCATCGCCTGCGGAAAGCTCAAGTCGAACTGCAGCGCGTCGTACACCGGATTGAAATCGCGGGTCGAGATGAAGTACAGGTAGTTGCCGTCGGGATCCCACGCCGGCGAGCGATCGACGCGCATCGGCGAGCTGACGTCGTGAGTCTCGCCCGAGGCGACGTCGGCGATCCGGATGATCGACACGTCGTGCGTCGGAGACCACGTGTACGCGATGAACTTGCCGTCCGGAGAGAAGGTCAGGTCGCCGATTCGCATCGCCCGGCCGACGTCGATTTTGCGCGACGCGCGGCTCTTGACGTCGTGAAGGTAGAGCTCGTGCCGGTGGTTGGCAAATGCAATGACGTCGCTCTTGGGCGAAAGCGCAAGGTCCGTGAATCGGCCGAAGTCGTCGTCGGTGACGTAATGCTTCTCTTGTGCGCCGACGGTCGCGATCAGCGCGACGCGCTCGTATCCGGTCGCGTCGTCGACGCACGCCAGGCGTTTGCCGTCATGCATCCATTCGGCGAGACGATAGCGGACGCGGCTGCCTGCACCGTAATGCGTGACCGCCTCTTCCCACAGCGGCATCGTGTACGGCTGGCCGCGAGCAATGAGGGCGAGCTGGGTTCCGTCGGGAGAAGGCGAGAAGTGCTCGAGCTCGGCGCCGGCTTCCACAAAGCGCCGGACCGTTTGCGGCGCGGGCGACGGCGTCGAGAGTGCAATGCGAGCCGAAGCGTCGCTGCGCGGATCGTAGAGCGCGATCTCCGCTCCGGCCTGATAGACGATACGCGTTCCGTCGCTGGACGGAAAGCGAACGTAGTACTCGCGCTCGTTGGTATGGCGGCGCAAGTCGACCCCGTCGGGCATGCACGAATAGAGATTGGCGATCCCTTCGTGATCGGAGACGAAGTACGCGCGGCCAGCCAGCCAAAAAGGATTCACCGGTCCCGGCAGATCGATCAATCGGGTGAACGTCCCGCTCGCGCGCGCGTCGATCCATACGTCGCCGGCCGTGCCGCCCCGATAGCGTTTCCAGCGCGCAGTATCGTTGGCATTGCGCGCTAGGAGAATGGCGCCGTTGGCGGCGACGTCGATCGTCATGACATGCCCGTAGTCGAGCGGCCGCGCGATTCCGCCGTCGAGCGGAACGGCAAAAGCGTGCGTCTCCTTGACGAACGGCGAGTAGGCGTCGGACGAAAACAAAATCTCGCTGCCGTTTGGCGTCCAGCCCGAAACAATGCAGGCTTCACCGCCCAAAAACGTCACCCGTCGCGGGGTCCCGCCTTCCGCGGGCACGACGTAAACCTCGGGGTGGCCTTCCTCGCGACCGGTGAACGCGATCCAGCGGCCGTCGGGCGAGAGCCGCGGGTAGGCGATATCGCCGCTGCTCGCCGTCAAGCGCCGTGCGATGCCGCCGCCGGCATCGACGGCCCAGAGATCGTCCTCGCTCACGAAAACGACGGTCGCCTCGTGAATCGTCGGATAACGATAATAGCCTGTTGCGTCCATCAGGCCTCCCCAATTGGCGACGTTCACGAGGCTCCCTCGCGTGAGGAAGCAAAACGCGAGCGTCGTCGTCAGAGATTCGTGACGGGTCGCTCCGGAATCTGAGGAAGCAGGATGACGATCGCGTGACGGGTCGACGTCACTCCGTCGGTTTGCGCGTATGCATTGATCGTCAGAACGCGAATCTTTGACGAGCGCGGCGGCTTGACGAGCAGCTTTCCGCGCGAAGCGCCGATGATGCGGTCCTCGATCGTTCGCGGTCCGATTTTTGCGACGATGTGTACTTGTTGTCCGTTCGACTCGAACGAGACGGTGACGGGCTGGCCGTTCTCGGCCTGCCAGGGAGTCGACACGGCAACGGCAGGGGGCGTAATGCTCGGCCGCGCGGGCGGCAGGTTCGCCGCGATGACCGGTACGGGCTGGACCACCGGAGCCTTTGCGACCCGGGCGGGCCGCCGGGGCTTGGGAAGGGCTCGCTTCGCTGCGATCCGCGGCGGACTGGGCGCAACGTGGCGCGCGGCAAGGCGCGGGGGCGCGCCCGGCACCATCGCAAGCGAGCCGAAACCCAGGGCTAGGACTGCCGCCGCGGCCAGCCTCCCCACGGTGGCGCGAGCCGACTCGAACGGTCGCCGGCGTTCGTCTAAGACGATCGGGCGGGGTCCGCCGAGGACGCGCACGCGCATCCGGACCGAGCGCGTCGGCCGCGCGAGCTCGATGACCGTGAATTTGCCGGGCTCGACGGTATGCGATCCGAAACAAAGCGGCTCGCGCACGGCCGGGACGACGACGTCGACGTGCAGGTGCTCTGGCTCGCACCCCCCATTGAGCAGCAGCAGGCGAACGGTGTCGTCGCAGTGCAGCGCGGCGCTGACGCGGCGGTTCGTTTCCAGCGAAATGACGTCGGAACTGGGATCTGACCCTAGCTCGAAAGCCCGGAACGAATCCATACTCTCTATATCGGCTATGTGGTGCGGAGGGAGTCAAGTGCTCCGCGATACAGCGATAGCCAGCTTGCTCGCTTCAAGGGTCCGATGTCGGAGACCCATAACAAGGGCTCTCAATGACGATTCTGGAGCTCTTTGACGGCGCGCTGGCCGACCGGCGCGACGCGCTGGCGTATGGAGACGTGTCTTTTAATGCCCTGCACGCCGGGGCTCGCCGGGTCGCGGCCAAATTGCACGAGCGCGGTTTGCGTCGCGGTGACCGCATCTCGTTGTATACGGAGAATCGCATCGGCTTCGTCTACGCGTATCTTGCGTCGTTGCGGTTGGGTGCGATTTCGGTGCCGACCAACGTGCTCTACCGCACGAGCGATCTAGGGCACGTCCTCGAGAACTCGGAAGCGAAAATGGTCGTCGTCTCGTCGAAGACAGCCGAACACGTCGAGAGCACCGGCAAGTCCTATTCGATGGTGAACGCCGCGGAGATCGAGCGCTGGGCGACCGACGACACGATTACGCCGTTTACGGCCGACTATCACATCCACGCCGACGACGTCGCGACCATCGTGTACACGAGCGGGACGACTGGCCGCTCCAAAGGAGCGATGCTTTCGCACGGCAACCTCGCGATGATTGCCGTTCAAGTCGGCACGAGCTGGCGCTGGCAAGCGACGGACACGCTCGTTATTGCGCTTCCGCTTTTCCACATTCACGGATTGTGCGCTGGGCTCGGCGGTTCGCTCGCGATGGGCGGCCGCATCGTCGTGCACGAGCGGTTCGACGCGCAGCGAATGCTCAAATCGTTGCGTGACGAGAAGGCGACGATGTTCTTCGGCGTCCCTACGATGTACGTGCGGTTGCTCGAACATGCAAAGCGCGAGGACGTTCCCGCGTTGAGATTGTTCGTTTCCGGCTCGGCCGCGCTCTCCGCCGATCTGCATGCTCAGTTCAAGGAGCGCTTCGGCGTCGAGATCCTCGAGCGTTATGGTGCGACGGAATTCGGGTTCCCGCTTTCCAATCGCTACGCGGGTCCGCGCGTCGCCGGTTCCGTCGGCAATACGACGCCGGGAATGGCGGCGTATATCGCGCCCGCCGACGGCGTCGAGCCGGTCAAGCCCGGTGAAATCGGCGAGCTCATGATTTCGGGTCCGTCGGTCTTCAAGGGTTACTGGAAAAATGCCGAGGCAACCGAAGCCGCCTTCGCAACCGACGCGCGCGGCGTACGCTGGTATCGGTCGGGCGACCTGGCGACGTACGACGCAAAGGCCGACGTCTTCCAAATCGTCGGACGCTTGAAGGAGCTCATCATCACGGGCGGCTTCAACGTCTACCCGCGCGAACTCGAAGAAGAAATAGAGCAATTTCCCGGCGTCCGTGCCTGCGCCGTCGTCGGGCAGCCCGACAGGGCGCGCGGCGAGCTTCCCGTCGCATTTGTCGAGGCCGAAGGCGCGTTCGACGCCGAGGCACTCCTCGTCGTTTTGCGCGAGCGGTTGGCCAGCTTCAAGGTGCCCAAAGCCATTCACGTGATCGAGAAGCTTCCGCGCAACGCGCTCGGCAAGATCGAAAAGCCGCGTTTGCGCGAACAGCTCGCGGAGAATGCCGCCCGCTAGACGAACTCTATCCGAGTTGTGGCGAGCAAGCGACCCCTAAGAATCATCATTGCGAAAGCCGGCCTCGACGGTCACGACCGCGGGGCCAAGGTCATCGCGCGCGCCCTGCGCGACGCCGGGATGGAAGTCATCTACACGGGCCTCTTTCAGACACCCGAGCAAGTCGTGCGCACGGCGATCCAGGAAGACGCCGACGGCATCGGACTTTCGATCCTCTCGGGCGCGCACATGACGCTCTTTCCGAAGATTCTCGAGCAGCTCCGCGAGCAGGGCGCCGAGGACATCGTCTTGTTCGGCGGCGGCACGATACCGGCAGCCGATGCGGAGAAACTCAAAGCGATGGGCGTGCGCGAGATATTCACACCGGGTGCGCCGTTGGCCGACATCATCGCGTTCGTTTCGCGCGAAGGCGCAAAACGTCGAGAGCTGGTCGGCTCGTGACCGTCCGCACGCGCATCGCGCCGTCGCCGACTGGCGATCCGCATGTCGGCACGGCGTATACGGCCCTCGCAAACTATTGCTTTGCGAAAAAGAACCGCGGAGTGTTTTTGCTGCGCATCGAGGATACCGATCAGGCGCGCAGCACGCCCGAATCCGAGCGGGCGATCCTCGACGCCCTTCACTGGACGGGGCTCTCGTGGGACGAGGGACCCGACGTCGGCGGCCCGCATGCGCCCTATCGACAGAGCGAACGTTCGGCGATTTACAAGCGGTACGTCGAAGAGCTGCTCGATCACGGGCACGCGTTCCGGTGCTTCTGCACCCCCGAACGGCTCGAAGAGATGCGCATGCTGCAGCGCGCCGCCAAGCAGCCGCCGCGGTACGACGGCCAATGTCTGCGCCTGAGCCAAGAAGATATCGCGGACAACCTCGCCACGGGCAAGCCGTTCGTGATCCGCATGAAGGTGCCCGAGCGCGGTCTCTTCACGTTCAACGACGCGCGCCGTGGGCGGATCGAGATCGACTGGAGTACGGTCGACATGCAGATCCTCATGAAGTCCGACGGCCTGCCGACGTATCACCTCGCGAACGTCATCGACGATCACCTCATGGAGATCACGCACGTCATCCGCGGCGAAGAGTGGGTCTCCTCGGCTCCCAAGCACTTGCTGCTCTACAAGTACTTCCAATGGGAGCCGCCGGTGTTGATGCATCTGCCTTTGTTGCGCAATCCCGACAAGAGCAAGCTCAGCAAACGAAAAAATCCCACGAGCATTTTGTTCTACGAGCGAATGGGCTATTTGCCCGAAGCGCTGCTGAATTTTTTGGGCATTTTGATCGCGCCGCCGCCCGAAGGTCAGGAGATCGCCGATCTGCCCACGCTGATCGAGCGCTTCTCCTTCGAGCACGTCTCGCTCGGCGGTCCGGTCTTCGACGTCGCGAAGCTCGATTGGCTCAACGGCAAATACCTGCGCGAACTCGACGACGAAGCGTTCGTGAATCGCGCGGTGACCTGGGGCTTCGATCGCGAGCGCCTCAAACGGATAGCGGCACTCGCCCATTCGCGCGTCGAGCGGCTAAGCGATTTGGGCCTGCTGACCGCATTTTTCTTCGCCGGTCGCTTGCCGGTGAAGAAAGAAGATTTCGACCACGGTAAAATCGATTTGGAAACGTCTCGCAAATCCCTCGCTCTTGCAATGTGGGACCTCGATGCGGAGCGTGAATTCGACAAGGGAGTGATCGAACGCGTCCTTAAAAACGTGTCCGACATGCTCGGTCTGAAATTTCGCGATCTCGCGCGCGTCTACTACGTTGCCATGACGGGGAGCCCGGCCTCGGTCCCGCTGTTTGACGCCATGGAGATCCTGGGGCGAGATATGTGCCGAGAGCGCTTCCGCGTCGCGATCGACGTGCTCGGCGGCGTGAGCAATGCGGAGCAGAAAAGCTGGCGCAGCGCGCGCCCGGCAGACGATCTCGTTGGAGCAACGCCGTGAAGGCGCGCGCGGTCGTCCTCGCTGCGGGCAAAGGGACGCGCATGAAGAGCGCGCGTCCGAAAGTCTTGCACGAGTTGTGCGGACGGGCGATGTTGTGGTACGTGCTCGAAGCCGTCCGGGCGGCCGGCGTCGGCGAGATCGTCGTCGTTACCAACGAAGAGCTCGATCCTCATCTCGCCGGTTTTGCGGCGCCGGGCGGAATTCCGATCCGTACCGTGATCCAGGAGCCGCAGCTCGGGACGGGACATGCCGTGCAGGTCGCTTTGGCGGGGTTGAGCTCTTCGTCCGGTGCCTTGCTGATCGCCTACGGCGACATGCCGCTGGTCCCGGCGGCGACGTATCGGCGCGTCCTCGAAGCCGTCGATACGAACGTTTCGCTCGCGCTGACGACCGCGCGGATGCCGCTGCCTTCGAATTTCGGACGAATCGTCATGCGCGGACCGATCCTCGAGCGAATCATCGAGGCGCGCGACTGCTCGCCCGAAGAGCTCGAGATCGACGAGATGAATGCCGGCATCTACGCCTATGACGAAGGCGCCTTACGCGGCATCATCGGCCGGCTGAGCAACGAGAACGCACAAGGCGAGTTCTATCTTACCGATACCGTCGAGCTTCTCATCGGCAGCGGAAAGCGCGTCATCCCCCTGCTCGAGCCCGACTATCGCGTCGTCCTTGGGATCAACGACCGCGTCGAGCTGGCGGCTGCGGCCAAGCAACTCAACGCGCGGATCTGCGAAGCGCACATGCGCGATGGCGTGACGATCGTCGATCCGGCGACGACGTACCTCGAGCCCGAACTGACGTTGTCCGCGGACGTCGTGCTCCAGCCGAACACGCACGTCGGAGGCCGCTCGAAAATCGGGCTGCGGAGCGTCATCGGCCCGAATTCCAGGATCACGTCAAGTACGATCGGCGCCGACGTGAAGATTTGCGAAAGCATCATCGTTGATTCCGCGGTCGGCGACGGGTCGACGATCGGTCCGTTTGCGCATATGC
>Ga0134125_10008954_pt1 | contig 11277 bp, 3 predicted proteins | sample KB31751_FD_96464 | JGI IMG/M metagenome (GOLD analysis project Ga0134125, IMG submission 96464) | Terrestrial soil microbial communities with excess Nitrogen fertilizer from Kellogg Biological Station, Michigan, USA - KB3-175-1 | ecosystem: Environmental > Terrestrial > Soil > Unclassified ...
TCTCAAATCCATCGTGATCGCAATCGTCGGCGACCGCATGCAGTTCGACGAGTTCCTGATCGAGGCCAAGCGCCGCTATGGTCTGGTGATCGGCGACGCCGAAGGTGCGCACCTAGTGGAGGCCAAATCCATCGACCAAGCGGAGCTCAGCGAAAACCGCGACAATCTGGAAGCCCGGCTTGTCGGCCTGGGCCTGGTGCGCCGGCTCTCGGATTCTTGCTCGTTTGTTGAAAACCCGTTCGTGTCTGAGGTAGATGCCGCATGTTGACCGATCGCATCATCGGCCGCGTCGGCGCGGAGATCCTCGCCAAGTGCCTCGCCAACCCTGCCCAAGTGGGCGATTCCGTCGCGCTCTTCCGGCTCGACAAGCTCTCGGCCAGTCAGGTCGCCGCTGTGGCGCGCTCTGTCATGGGCAAGCCCGACCTAGTCGCCCGGATGGATCTGATGATCCCCGAAGCTTTGGTGGAGGGCCAAGGCTTGCCGCCGGAGATCCTGATCCAGCAGAACGCCGGCTACGTGCGCAACAATGCCGAGACCGAGAAGGAGGCGATCCTCACTGCCAGTGGCAGCGAGCACAACCTCTCGGACACGCTCGCGTACGTCACGCCCATCGGTGCCAAGGAGATGCGCTCCGACGCCCAGCCTTGGGTGGACGCGGCGCTGCACACTGGCGGCCTCTCGCCCGTGGCGGACGACCGCGCGGTCTTCCACGCGGCCATTGGAGGTCTTCTCAGTGCCTCGGAGCCCTCTCTCGTGCAGCTCGGCGAGTTTTGCGCCGAAATCGTCGAGGGCATTTCTACCCGAGGCTTGCCGATCCGCGACGCGGTGGGCTATGCGCTACCGAGAGCGGGGTTGCCTAGGGACAGCGGATATTTCTCCAACGCGAAGACGTTCGGGATAGCGCGCGGCCCATGGCAAAAAGCCTTCTTGAAGCTCCTCTCCCAGCGCGCCCCACTGCTAAGGAAGCTTCGCCAGAACGGCCAGCCGCTTGATGCGGATGAGTTGGTCGAGCGCATCGAAGCCAACGTCGCCGAGATCGCCGAAGGTGCGCGCCAGGCATTGGAAGCCTTTGCCGCGGCGCCGGTGGGCGACCAAGAGGCCGCCGCGGCGCTCGCCCAGTTCGAATGGGAGTCCGATGGCGTCTATCTAGCCTTCGACAAACCCAAGGAGAGGCAGCAGGGCTTGGCGGACACGACGCTGCGCTACTTCGACCACGATTGCGACGAAGAAAATGCTTTGGAACCGGAGGGCCGCAAGCTCCTCGAAGATTTGAAGTCGCGCGAGCGGCGAGCCGAGTTTACGCCCGAGGACGAAGAGTTCTTCGCCACACACCGGCGCTTCCTAGAGCGCGACTCCAAGTTGCTGTCGCGCTGGGAAAAGGCGCTGTTCGGCAAACCGATCGAGTGCAACGATTTCTTCAATGGATTCGCGCGGGTGGTCAACAACTTGCATGCAGGCCTCGAAGACGCCGAGGGCGAGCGGATCTTGCGCTTCACCGTCAACAAGGGCCGGACCGAATGGCGCGAGCGCTTCAACCATGATGCCGGCTGCTTCTTCTCGGCCATGTATCGGGGCTTGCGGGACTTGATGGGAGCCAAGGTCGATTGGAAGGTCACGCGCATGACCGCGGCCGATCTGCCGGATCCTCTATTCGACTTCGAGCGCTTCATCGCCAAAGAGCGCGAGATCGCAGAGAGCCGAAAAAGAAAGTTCAAGGCCGTCACCTCGCTCGCGCGCCAGGCGATGCAGATCAAGTTCGACGTCGAGCTGTTGAAGGTGGCTGGCGGCGTCGAGACGAAGATCAGCAAGACTCAGCTCCTGTGGAGCTACAAGCCCACCTCGATCGGCCTGTCGATGGTCGCAGACATGCGCCGCCTCTTGGAGAAGGGCGCGGTCGGCTGCACGGAAGTCCCACGCCGCTTGGTGAGCAAGAAGGGCGGGGTGCAAAACGTCTCGCTGCTCGACACCGGCACCTTGGAGGCTACCTACTCCACCGATGCTGGCTCGCTTGTGCCCGCCGCCAACAAGCTCCGCAGCTTGCGGGCTGACATCAAGGCCCGGATCAAGGACCTCGCGGATGAAGGCCGCCTGACTCAGACGCAGCGCGACGAGGTTCGGGGTTCGTGGGACGCGTTCGAGGCGGACTACATCAAGGCGATGGATGACTTCGTCTCTACTGGCCTGCACGGCGAGGCCGTCATGCGCCAGGCCGAGTCCTTCGGCGCGCTGCTGAACACGCTGATGGTCCATGCCCGCGGCGATGTTTGCCGCTCGCGCCTAGTCTCCGAGATCCTGTCGGTGGGCACGGTCTTCGTGGCCGGCGACAACCCCTCCCTGATCATCCCGCCGTGGCACCCGGAGCGCATGAAGGCTTTGGCCGTAAAGTCCCGTCGCGTGGCGGGCTTCGCCACCCATTTGCTCTCCAGCGGTAGCATCCTCTACGGGGACCGCGATATCTTCATGCGCGAACTCACCGATGAGATCGCCCATCCGTTCTATCCGGAGATCGCAGTCCTCAGCAAAGGCGGCTCGCCCAAGTTGGTCTGCGAGAGCAGCACGGTCAATGGCTACAGCCTCATGGAGGCACCCATCCGGGGCGACGAGGACGCCATGACCGACGTGGATCCTGCGGCCGCGGCCAAGCAGGCGCGCGAACTCTTGGAGCGCTACGTTGGCCTGCAGCCCCACGAGGCTTCAAACCTCAGCATCGTGCTCTACAACGCCGATGCGGCCGAGCTACCGCTGGCGACGGTGCGCGAGCTTTCCTCGATTCAGGAGGACGGGAATCTCCAATGCAGCGTGTCAGTGCGCCATACCAACCAGGCAAAGCTTCGCAGCGTCTACGGCGAGCTGGTCAACAAGACCGGCGACGATCCGGATCTGCCCGTGGTAAGCGAGACCAGCGACAACTTCATCTCGAAGCTGCGCATCGCGGTCACTCCGATCTCGGCGACTCCCGGCGAAAGCGCGCAAGGTTTCAAGGCCTTCGACGTGGCCTTCCTTCATGACGTGGTCGCTCGCTCGGCCAAGGAGGAGTGGCTACCCGTCGCTTGGACGAACGACCGCCCGAGCCTGGAACACGCGCCTTCGCGTTGGTCCTATCGGAGCGCCTCCGGCGAGGACGAACTCAAATCGACCACGTTCCTGACCTGCCCGTGGCAGACAGCTTCGGGGTGGGCCTACGTCACCGCTGTGGCCGCCGTCTGCAACCAGACCGATGCAGTCCCCGACAAGCGCTTCTTGCCGGCCCGGCGGATATCCCTGCAAAGCAAAGATCTGGCCGCGTTGATCAAGGACGCCCACGACCTGGCCGAATGGGTCGCCACCTACGACGAGTTGCTCGACAAGCGCCAGCTTCAGCACAACGGCATCACCGTCGTCCGCTACCGCCGCGGCTCCACCAATGGCCGCAACATGATCGTTAGCTCGACCTCCGAGCTCCGGCTGCTTGGTGTGCTGGTGCGCCGCCGCCTCGATGAATTGAAGCTCCGCCTCACGTCTGAGGAGATTGGCAAAACCGCGGACAAGGCCAAGCGCGATGCACTCTCGGTCTCCGGCGACATCGTGCTGCGCGCGGCAAAGCGGGGCATCTCCGCGGGCGAAATGATCGGCCTAGTTCTCAGCCGCCATCTGTTGGCAGAGGAGTTCAAGGCGCAAGCGAGCGGGGGCCCGGTCTTGACGGCCTACTTTCTGCTCGACGACTACGCGAGCTGGCTCTCGCAGCCGGAGAGCCGCATCGCCGACATCCTCGCCATCAATGTCGAGGAGAATGAAGAGGGGATCCGCGCCGTCATCTCGATCGTTGAATCGAAGTACGTCGGGGTCGATGGCCTGGCTGCGGCGCGCCGCAGCTCAAAGGACCAACTGCTGCAGACGTTGGACAAATTTCGGGAGGCGCTCTTTGGCGACCCGGGTCGACTCGACCGCGACGTTTGGCTCGCCCGCCTTGCTGACATGCTCATCGACGCTGATATTCCGCCGGGGATGACCGGCCTGATGGAGCGCGCCCGCTCGAAACTTCGCGAGGGGGATGTGGAGATCTCGCTACGCGGCTATTCCCAGGTCTACGTCCATACCTCGGACGCAGGCTCTGGATCGGTCTCCGAGCAAGAGTCCCTGTTGGACGAGAGCGGCGTAAAAGCCTGGCAAGAGGTCTTCGATCGAGAGGATCTGAGAAAGCTGGTCGAAGCCTACGCGAAGAACGCGGGAAGCCTGGATGCACGAGCCGGCCTCGGCCCTCACGAGCCTTGGTCAGGCCATAATTTCAAGAAGCCCGCGCCTCGCGTGCCATGGCTCTCGGCCATGGGTCAGCTCGCCAATGGAGCAGGCGAGGCTGCCATGGAGGCGGCTGCGGATGAAGCCCTAGTTTCGGGAGAAACCAGCACTCCGGTGCAAGAGCCTCCGACGCCTGCGCAAAGCCCGGCCGAAGCCGGCGCCGCGCCACGGGCTTCGGCCCCAACTCGCGCGCCCGCTCCGACCGCAAGCTTCGGATCGGCTCTCGCTGAGCTCGTCGCCTCCAAGTTCGCGGGCGGCGCGCAATCCGATGCCGAGCGGGAGGAGTGGGCCCTGGAGGTCACTAAGAAGCTCAAGGCCGCGCTCAACAGCTATGGCCTGCAGGCTGCCGTCCTTGGCACGCGCCTGACGCCCAATGGCTGCCTGGTGCGCCTAGCAGGCTCCGACCGGTTGCGCGTCGAAGACATCGAAAACAAGCGTACCCAGCTTCTGACCACGCATGCGATCAGTCTGGTCACAGTTCAGCCTAAGCCCGGTGAGATCGTGGTGACGGTCGCCGGCTCCAAGCGCCAAGCGGTATCGCTATGGGAGCTGTGGTCGCGTCGTGAACTCAATCGCAACGTCGCCGGCATCAACACGTCGTTCCTTTTGGGACTTCAAGAAATCAATGGCGCGCTGCTGTATCTGAATCTCGGCGCGGAGTTCGGTGGGCTCTCATCTCACGAGCCACACTCCTTGGTGGCAGGCGCGACTGGTAGCGGCAAATCGGTACTGATCCAGGCGCTGCTCTTAGACATCGCCGCAACAAACTCGAAGGATCTGGCGCAGATCATCTTGATTGATCCGAAGATGGGTGTGGACTACGCCCCCTTGGCTGACTTGCCGCACATGCGCGACGAGATCGTCACCACCAAGGAGAAGGCTGGTGAGGTCCTTGGAGCGCTGGTCCAAGAAATGGAGGATCGCTACCGCGCTTTCGCCAAAGCCAGGGCGCGTGACCTGCCGACTTACAACTCCAAGGTCTCGGTCGGGGAGCGGCTGCCGATGGTCTTCTTGGTCCACGATGAGTTCGCTGACTGGATGCTGGACGACTCCTACAAGGCGGCAGTGAGCGCAGCGGTACAGCGCCTTGGCGTGAAGGCTCGCGCGGCGGGAATCCATCTGATCTTTGCGGCCCAACGCCCCGACAAGGATGTGATGCCAATGCAGCTTCGCGAGAACTTGGGCAACCGTCTTATCTTGAAGGTATCCAGCGAAGCGACATCCAAGATCGCGCTTGATCGGCCGGGAGCGGAGTTGCTTTTGGGTCGTGGACATTTGGCCGCTAAGCTCAATGGTGAGCAAGGCTTGATATTTGCGCAGGCGCCGTTTCTGTCGGATCAAGATATTGAAACTGCGGTCGCAGCGATTGCGAACTCGCAAACTTGAAGATGAAAGAAGCACTGCATGTCAGTGCAAACTCTCGCCGAGGTAACGATGACTGAACAACCGCGAGGCCCACAGCCTTTTCGTATCGCCGCCCGTGCAATGCGCCAGCTTGGGGCGGAGCTGATCACGTCTGACGAGATGGCTCTGTACGAGCTTATCAAGAACGGTTTTGATGCGAAGTCGCCGCGAACGGTGGTACAGATCTCTGCGCCTGCCGATGCCGCGGCGGTTGCGCTTGTTCGCGAGCAGCTATCAACGGGGCGAGTGTCTGTGGCTGTCGCGCTTGAGCGCCTGGAAAAAACGCTCAGTGCGGATCTGAAGATTGAACAGCGAGTGAGTGCACTTCAGCGATTCAAGGAGCATGCAACATCAGCTACTGCATTCAGCGACTTCCTCGAAGCCTTTCTCCGAAACGACTTTTGGATTGAGGTCCGCGACACGGGGAAGGGCATGTCCGCAAACGACCTGCTCGAGAAGTTCATGATGGTGGGGACGCCCAACAGACTAGTCGAAAAAGCGACGGAGAAACGGACGATTCTGGGCGAAAAAGGCATTGGCCGGCTCTCGATGATGAAACTTGGCCACATGGCCATGGTGCGTTCAAAAGTTCATGGGGAGGCTTCGTGGAATTCAATTGAGTTCGACTGGAAGAAGTTCGACAAGCCGGATGCTGAGCTTGGCGAGATCAAATTCGAAGTGATGGACAGCGAACCTGACGCAGTGCAAGTAGAAGGAACGGTGATACGTGTTACCGAGTTGCTTGCGAACTGGTCGGCAGCAAAGGTGAACGACTTCCTCAACAAATACGTGCGCAGACTTCAAGACCCGTTCGCCAAACCTCGCCGCCCCTATCCGATCGACGTACTACTCAACGAGCAACGATTGCCAATCACGCCGATCCCGACTTGGCTGCTTGAAGTTGCACAGTTTCGATGCGAGATTGGCTTCACTCCTAGCGTGTCAGACAGCCAGTCGGTAGCCCTTAGACGAGAGGTGGCTTGGAAAGGGGGAACGAGTGCCGAGACGAGAACTTGGACACTAGATGAGCTGGCTGCTCTCGCCGGTGTGCCGGTTGAAACCTGCCGCAGCCTTGGCCCTTTTACTGCATCATGCTACTGGTTCAATCGTGCGCTAATCGCTGGAACGATCGACCATCCCAAGGCTCGGATGTTGGCAGAGCTCAATGTCTGGTGTGGTGGATTCGCCGTCTATCGCGACGGCTTTCGTGTGGGCCAGACTGGCGGCATGGAAGACGATTGGCTGGAGTGGGACGGGAAGGCTCTGAAGACTAAAGGCTTCATGCTGAATCGGTATCAGACCGTGGGCACCGTTGCCATCTCATCGAAGGAAAATCCCCGTTTGATCGATGCCGCCAACCGGGAGCGTCTTGTGTCCTGTCCTGAGCAGACACTTTTGGTCGGGCTCCTCGGGGACATTCTCGTCAAGGACCTGCGCTCACACATCGATGCGATCAAGCAAGTTGAGGTCAAGCAAGCAATCGAGGAGGAGTCGGCTGAAGAAAGCTTGAAGCGTTCCGAGAACTCGCTGAAGAACACACTACAGTCGGTCGAGGAGATCGCCAAAGTTATCCCCGCTGAGATGCGGCCAAAGATCGAAGAAGTTCGGCGTTCACTTCAGTCGCAGGTCGAATATGTGGAAACCATCCGGGGGGCACTGCAGCTCGCGCGCGAGACCCGAGTCGAGTTACTCGAGCTCGCGAATATAGGACTCGTGGTTGAGATCGTGGTACACGAACTTACCCGCTTAACTCAGAGCACTGGAGACTTGCTGCTGAATCTACGCAAAGCGAATGCTGTCGATGCATCGCTGGTGAGCTTGATCGACAACCTCCAGTCGCAAATCAAAGCCACAAGCAAGCGGATTAGCTCTGTCGATGTCTTGAGCCCATCAGGAAGAAACCGCCGGGAACGGTTCAACGTCGTAGCGCAATTGAAGACGATCGTCAGCGGTTTCGATGCGCGGTTCCAGCGTCACTCGGTTGAATGTGACGTACTGGTCGATGGGGAACCGGCATCGACGCAGATTTTCGAGGTTCGGTTGGTTCGCGGCCTCATTGCTCAGGTGTTAGAGAATCTGCTGACCAATTCCGTGTATTGGGTCCAGCAAGGCCTCAAGCGTGGGGAGGACCGGCGACGTATCGTTGTCGAACTAGATACTCGTTCAAGCGCTGTGATGGTCACAGATAACGGACCGGGCATCGATCCGTCGCATGGAGGGTCGATCTTTCGACCCTATTTCAGCATGAGAAAGCGCGGCAAGGGGCTGGGTCTTTACATTGCTCGAGAGCTGGTCGAATACCACGGTGGAAAGCTTCATTTGGACGCAAGCGGTGAGTCCGACGGACGCCTTAGAACATTCGTCCTTGAACTACCTAGGGAGGGAGAGGCGTGACTAATCAAGACATGCCAGATGACGGCAACGTCGGACAAGTAGCTAGCGCAGTGCAAGGTCAAGGTGCCGTTCAAGCACCTCAGCCGAATCAAGTTCCGAAGATCATTCTTGTAGTCGATGACGAACTCTTTCAGCTCAAGAAATCTCACGTCAACGGTCTCGCCGCGGACTTCTATGCCACGATCGCTGACGTGACTGATCCAGCGTTTGAAAACCTCTGGGACGTGGCTAGAGCGGTACCTGGATTGGAGGCGGCAAATTGGAATGTTGATACCGCAGCGACCAATCTCGCTGGCGATGCGGCTGTCTCGAGCGTTCTTCTTTCCCCAGAGTTCGCGCAGATCGCGCAAGAGCGACTTCAAGGATTGCTTGCGCCATTCTTAAGTAGAGCGACCTGGGTCGCGGAACTCAAGCGCGTATTTCGGGATGCGTATCCGGCGCCTGAGTTTGACCTGCAATTCGCCGCGTCGCCTCGACCATCCTTGGAAAATGTTCAGCAGTGCGCCGCTGTCTTCTTAGATTTGTTCCTGGAGCAAGGCGGAGTCAATCCAGTCGAAGCAGTGCAGCAGTACCTGCGTGACCTAGCCGTCGCCGCGGGCAACGTGGTGCTACCTCCGCTTGTACTGATGTCTTCGCATCCGGAGTTGCTGCAGCATAGACTGAATTTTAGTGAGCAGGCCGGCATCAGTGCCGCTGGCCTGATGGTGCTCCCTAAGGCCAACTTGATGGAGCCAGAATTTCGCGCCGTTGGTCTGAAGCTCGCGCTTACCCAACTAGATCGTCAGAAAGACGTGGCGCATGCGCTGCGACGATTCATGACTTCCTGGCTCGATGCGCTAGAAACTGCGAAAGTGAAAGCCGCACGAACGCTTTGGAATCTGGATGCCTCTGCGATGCAACAGATCCATTTGGCTTCAATCAGCGATGACGACCCTTATGACGAGCATTTGAACGAGTTCCTTTGCCGTGAGCAGTTGTTCCACGTAGAGGCACAGCGGGACGTTGCTGCCAGCATAGCTGACCTTGATAAGCAATTTCGTGCCCAGCTAACTGCCGATGGTCAAATCGCGAACCGGTTAATTTCACCGTTGGCGGATGTCAAGACCGTTCGCGAGTTCATCTCTCATTTCACATGGTCTGGCTCGGCGACACCTGCGAGCTTCATGGACGAAGAAGTTGGCGCAGCTGAGCGCATCAGCCGGTCGTTGCCCTTTGGCAGCGTTCTCGTTCAAGAGCTAGTTGGCGACGGAAGCAGGTGCTTGGTGCATATCACGCAGCAATGCGACCTAAACGCCATTAGTCGAAGCAAGGATGCGTCCCGCACGCTGACGTTTGCAACAGCCTGCGCGAGTGAATTGCTTGCCTGCTCGAACCCAGTTGTCAAAACGACTGATCTGGTCGCAAAGAGTCTTCGGGCTTTGCAAGGAGGTGTAGAGCGCGAATTTGATCTACGAATCAACATTGGTGAGATCGTCGCGATGCCGCTTCGCGAATTTCTGGAGAAGACACGCGTAGAAGGTTGGCGAGTTGTCGGACGGTTGCGCAGCGATATCACCAACCACATTGTTGCCGCTACTACCAACCACATGTCCCGGCCCGCCTCGCAGAAGATGATTCGGCCAGGCATGCTTAGGTCTAAAGTCTTTTTGCAGCACGCCGCGTTCCATGGCAGAAAGACTGCGCTCATTGACAAAGACTCTCCTGCAAATCCTAAGGCAGCCAAGGAGTTCTCTTTATTGCGCGACGAAAACAGGTACAGCTTCGAAGACAGTGCTTCCATCGAGATCGCGCTTTGGCTCGTCCATCACTCAGCAACCATCGAATTGACTCTGGATGCTGACCTATTGTCCGCTACTTTGCGTCGTGGCTGGACATCTCCTATCGAATTGCCGGGGGGGATAAGGATTCGAGTACACACATGTGATTCCCTGCAGGCGGCCTACAGGGGGCTCGTTGGGGGCGACATCGGTCAGGGTGATGCGCAGCTTACGATTGTCTTTGAGAAGTAATTCGTAAGCTTCCCGGGAAGTCAGGTTGAACTGGTGACTGCCGCCTAGGACGTTCGTATCCATCAAGAGCTTAAGGGTACCTAGACACATGCACGGAGAAGCGCCCGGCCGTCGTTGACGGAATCACAGCGAGGAATTCAAGGCTCAGGCCAGACAAGCGTGCAAGCGGTTTCGGGGCTCGTTGCCGTCGGCCGCCATGGAACCACTACCTTTGTGCGAACGTCGTCCTCGGATCTAAGCGCGTGCACTTGCGTCTCCCCCTAGATCGAGTGGGCGTTCATAGCTCTATAGGGCTGGCGCACATTTAAGCTTGAGACGTATGCGCCAACGGTAGTTTTTTTCGGCAGTAGAAAGGGGTGCCCCGTCATCTACTTATGGCAGACGGCGCAGGAGCCGTTGCCCTCATCCACCCCGTAGACATCGTCGATCTCCTCAGGGCAGGCCCTCGCAGGCCGTAGAGGATTGATAGGGATGCTCTTTCGCATGCGCGTGCGGCGGACCTCATATTCCGCTTTGATCGCAGTCACGCGCGAAGGCTCTTCCATGTCGGAGAGCGACTCGCCCTTCGACCAGGTGAAAGGTGAGCCATGCTCTACGGCGTCCTTTTCCAATGCCTTGGCGGCCTCATAGGCCTCAGGGTGCTGCTCCCTCAACCTGACCCATTCGATCTTCTGCTGAAAGAAGCAAAAGGTGCAACCGCTCCGCGAACGCCATTCGTAATACTTCGGATATCCGACGCCCGAGTTTTCCAAAATGTCGATGACGCCGGCCTTGTCGATGCCTGCCTCGCGGAAGGGCATCTTCACGAACAGGTTGTCAGCCTTGGCCACGTAGCCCTCGCGATAGTTCTCGTCGGCGCGGATGGCCACATAGGACGTGACCTTGTTGCCCGCCGCCAGCATGGGCCGCACCCAGTCCTCGAAGGGGGCGAGCTTCAATTTGCGGGTGCACCAGCGCGTATTAGGGTTGGGCAGGAAGTGGTTGTATTGGCGCAACCAGAAGCGGAAGTCGCGATTGGGGTTTAGACGCAGGATCGGTTTGCCGAGCCGGCCTTCGAGCTTACTGAGGAATTCGTAAACCTCGGGCAGCTCTTCGCCTGTGTCGGTGAAGAAATAGTCGATGTCGAGCTCGGGATGGTGCTCGCGCATGTACACGGCCAGCGCCGCACTGTCCTTGCCGCCGGAGATTCCTAGAA
>Ga0134125_10008955_pt1 | contig 11276 bp, 7 predicted proteins | sample KB31751_FD_96464 | JGI IMG/M metagenome (GOLD analysis project Ga0134125, IMG submission 96464) | Terrestrial soil microbial communities with excess Nitrogen fertilizer from Kellogg Biological Station, Michigan, USA - KB3-175-1 | ecosystem: Environmental > Terrestrial > Soil > Unclassified ...
CCGCCGCGGTGGTCGTCCCCGCCGAGGACGTCGAGGGCTTCCTGGCCACCGTCTACCCGCGGCTGGGCCGCCGCGTGTCCATCAGCCCGCTCGATGACTCGGTCGAGCTGCCGCCGATCCTGCCCCCGACCCTGGTGCTCTCGGTCCTCTACCCCGGAGGCGACGCCGTCGAGCTGTCCTGGGACATCGACTACGGCCACGGCCCGATCGAGGCCGACCTGCGCGACACCGAGGCCGAGGCCGCGCTGGAGGAGGCGGCCCTGGCCGCGCTCGCCGATTCCACCGCCCTGGCCGGCCGTGCCCTGGTCCCGCGCACCCTACACGGGCTGGACACCGTGGACTTCGTGCGCCGCTCGCTGCCGCTGCTGGAGCAGGTCGACGGGCTCCAGATCCGCTCCACCGGCACACCGCCCGACTACCGGGAGCTGACCGAGTCCCCGGAGCTGACCGTCACCACCGTCGAGTCGGAGCGGCGCGACTGGTTCGACCTGGGCCTGGTCATCGCCATCGGCGAGCGCCGCATCCCGTTCGCCGACGTGCTGCGCGCCCTCTCCCGCGGGCAGGCGCGCATGCTGATGCCGGACAAGACGTACTTCTCGCTCGAGCACCCGCTGTTCGACAAGCTGCGCGAGCTCGTCGCCGAGGCCGGGGCCCTGAACGACCGGAACTCCGAGCTGCAGATCACCCGCTACCAGGCCTCGCTCTGGGAGGAGCTCGAGGAGCTGGCCACCGTCACCGAGGGGCCGGACTCCTGGTACGCCGGGGTCAACGCGCTGCTCAACGTCGCCGACGCCGATCCGCCCGCCCTGCCGACCGGGTTGCAGGCCACGTTCCGGCCCTACCAGCGCGAGGGCTTCGAGTGGCTGGCCATGCTCTGGCGCAACGAGCTCGGCGGCGTCCTGGCCGACGACATGGGCCTGGGCAAGACCGTGCAGACCCTGGCCCTGATCCTGCACGCCAAGGAGCAGTGGGCCGCGGCGGTGGCCGCCGGGCAGGACCCGGACGGCACCCGGCGCGGGCCCGGGCCCGCCGCCGCCCCGGCGTCGTCCTCCACCGCCGTCCCCGGGCCCTTCCTGGTGGTCGCCCCGACATCGGTGGTCGGCAACTGGGCGGACGAGGCCGCCCGCTTCGCCCCCGGGCTGAAGGTCGAGGCCATCTCCGACACGCAGGCCCGCGCTGCCCGGCCGTTGTCCGCCCTCGCCGCGGCGAACGACGTCGTGGTCACCTCCTACACGCTCTTCCGGCTCGATGCCGAGGCCTACCACTCCCAGGCCTGGGCCGGGCTGATCCTGGACGAGGCGCAGTTCGTGAAGAACAAGGCCACCAAGGCCCACCACGCCGCCCGGGACCTGAACGCCGCGTTCAAGCTCGCCATCACCGGCACCCCGATGGAGAACAACCTGATGGAGCTGTGGTCGATCTTCGCGATCGTCTCCCCCGGGCTGTTCCCCTCGGCGCTGCGCTACGCGGAGAACTACCAGCGCCCCATCGAGAAGCAGGGCCTGGAGGAACCGCTGGCCCGGCTGCGCAAGCGCATCCGCCCGTTCATGCTCCGGCGCACCAAGGACGCGGTGGTCACCGACCTGCCTCCGAAGCAGGAGCAGGTCCTGAACGTCGAGCTCGCCCCCAGGCACCGCAAGATCTACGACACCCACCTGCAGCGCGAACGCCAGAAGATCCTGCGCCTGGTCGAGGACATGGACAAGAACCGCTTCACCATCTTCCAGTCGCTGACCCTGCTGCGCATGCTCTCGCTGGACGCCTCGCTCGTGGACCCGGAGTACGACGGCGTGGCCTCGGCCAAGCTGGATGTGCTCTTCGAGCAACTCGCCGATGTGCTCGCCGAGGGGCACCGGGCGCTGGTGTTCAGCCAGTTCACCTCGTTCCTGAAGAAGGCGGCGGCCCGGCTGGAGGCCGAGGGCGTGGAGTACGCGTACCTGGACGGGTCCACCCGCCGGCGCGCGGAGGTCATCGACTCGTTCAAGTCCGGCCAATCCCCGGTGTTCCTCATCTCGCTGAAGGCCGGTGGATTCGGGTTGAACCTCACCGAGGCGGACTACTGCTTCCTGCTGGACCCGTGGTGGAACCCCGCCGCCGAGTCCCAGGCCGTGGACCGGGTCCACCGCATCGGGCAGACCCGCAACGTGATGGTGTACCGGATGGTCGCCAAGGACACGATCGAGGAGAAGGTCGTGGCCCTGCAGGATGCCAAGCGCGAGCTGATCTCCTCGGTGATGGATGCCGGGGAGGGCTTCGGCTCGGCCATGACGGCCGACGACATCCGCAACCTGCTCGTGGAGTAGGCCCTCCGACGCCCCGCTGCTCCGGGAGAAGCCGGGCCGCCCCGGGCGCCCATCGGCGGCGGCGCCGTGCGTCACCCCGTGTTGCGCCATGTGGCGCCGCATGAACGACGACGGCACCGAACTTCAAACCGACGGTGCCCGCGGCTAGGGTGGAAGCAGCTTCACGAGCCATGGCCCCGTGTCCCCTTCCCCGGGAGGGCACGCGGAAAGCTCCGACTGGCCATGCACCAACCCCACTGCGGACGCCGCACGCGTCGTCCACGGATTGTTCGGCGGGTGGTTCGGATGAGGAAGCGGCCCCCGGTAGCCGCCAGGGGCAAGGACGATCCGAAAGGCACCACCATGCAGGCATTGCTGCCCCACACCCCCGACCACCCCCACCCCTCCACCGGGACCCCGCGCTTCACCGGGGACTGGGTGGAGGCCGCCGTCGTCCTGGAGCACGGGGGGATCCGCGTGGACACCGCGGAAGGAACACGCCTGCTCATCGCCGAGGACTTCGAGACCCTGGACCAGGCCCTGGCCGTCGCGGGTCCGGTGGGGCGCGGCACCGGTGCCCGAACCGGTGTGCAGTACAACCAGACGCTGGGCCAGCTGCTGGTTCCCGGAGGCCACGAGCGTGCCGGTCGGTCCTTCTTCGCGGTCCGCCCCGCGGAGCCGCCCGCGACCTGAGACCACCTGCCCGGCATCGGGTTCGTCCGGCACCGGCGGACCCGTGGCACGCGGGTGGTCCGGGATGCAGGGCCGGACTCAGTGCCCCGTCTGGGCCACGGCCACCAGTTCGGCGGCCGGGCCTGTCAGCACCCGTGGTCCGGACCACACGGCGGTCAGCGGCCGTTTCGGTGCGCGGTGCTGCAGGGGGACCCGCAGGAGCTCTCCGCTGGCGAGCTGGTCACGCAGCGCCAGGTGGCTCAGCGCCGCGGGCCCGGCACCGGAGGCGACCGCGACCCGGACCGCGGCATTGCTGCCGAGCGTCTGCGCCGGTTCGACGGGTGGATACCCGCCCAGGAGCTCCCGCAGGGCCTCCCGTGTGCCGGAGCCGTGTTCCCGGACCACCAGCGGGGTGCGCGCCAGCTCCCGGGCACCGACACCGCCGGCCCGGGTGGCCCAGACGTGGTCCGGGTCCACCACCACGACCAGTTCGTCCTCCTGGACCACCTGGGCGTTGAGCCGGACCGGCACATGGGGAGTCTCGACGAAGCCGAGGTGGAGCGTGCCGGCCTGGACCTCGTCGAGCACGCGGGCGGAGTTGAGCACCCGGACCTCCGCGCGGACCTGCGGGAGGCGGCGCTTCAGCTCGGCCAGCCAGGCCGGCAGCAGCGTCTCGGCGATCGTCATGCTGGCCCCGATCCGCAGCTCGAGTATTCCGCCCTCGTGTCCGGCCTGCAACCAGTCGACGAACCGGCGGGCGGACGCCAGCACCTCGCGGGCCTGGTCCGCATACAGGACACCGCGCGCCGTGGGCACCGTGCCCCGGGGGCTGCGCTCGAGCAGTGGCGTCTTCAGGCGGGACTCCAGCTGGGCCAGCGTGCGGCTGGCATTGGGCTGGGCCATCCCCACCTTCCGTGCCCCGGCCCCGACGCTGCCCTCCTCGACGACGGCGACGAACAACTCCAGGGCGGGGAGGTTCGGCCAGCTGACACTCATATGAAAAGTATATGTACCCATGCGCGATCGCCGGCTACCGATATTCCGCCGCGGGGTGGAAACATGAAGCCATGCCCCTCGCCACGCGCTCCCCGGCCCCTGCCCGCCCGCTCACCGACCGCGGCGCCGCCGTCTTCAGGACGTACTCGCCCGGATTGCTCGTCTGCGCCGTGGCCGTGGCCGTCGCCATGGCCGTTGGCACCCTGCTGCCCGGCGTCAGCCCGCTGATCGTGGCGATCATCCTGGGGATCGCGCTGACGAATCTACTCCGCCTGCCCGATGCCGTGGCGCCGGGGATCACGTTTGCCGCCAAGAAGCTGCTGCGCCTGGGGATCGTCTTCCTCGGCCTGCAACTGGTCCTGTCCGACATGCTCTCGCTGGGGTGGCCGATGCTGCTGGTCATCGTGTGCATCGTCTCAGGCGGCATCTTCGGCACCCTCGCCCTGGGGCGGCTGCTGAAGATGCGCCCGGCCCAGGTCCTGCTCATCGCCTGCGGCTTCTCCATCTGCGGGGCGGCCGCCGTGGCCGGCGTCGAGGGGGTGACCGACTCCGACGAGGAGGACGTCGTGACCGCCGTGGCCCTGGTCGTCATCTTCGGGACCCTGATGATCCCCCTCATCCCGGTGGCCGGCCAATTGCTGGGCATGAACCCGGAACTGAACGGCCTCTGGGCCGGCGGGGCCATCCACGAGATCGCCCAGGTGGTCGCCGCCGGCGGCGTCATCGGTGGCGGGGCGCTGGCCGTGGCGGTCATCGTCAAGCTGTCCCGGGTCCTGCTGCTGGCCCCGGTCGTGGCCATCCTGAGCACGCGGATGCGCCGGGCCGGACAGACGTCACCCAACGGCAAGCGCCCGCCGATCATCCCGCTGTTCATCATCGGCTTCCTGGCCATGATCGTCCTGCGCTCCACGGTGGAGTTGCCCGCGTCCATGCTCCATGCCGGGGGCCTGCTGCAGACGGCGCTGTTGTCCGCTGCCATGTTCGGCCTCGGGTCCGGCGTGAAGATCCGCAACCTGGTCCGCGTCGGTGTCCGGCCCTTCATCCTGGCCTCGGCCTCCACGGTCCTGGTCGCCGGCATCGCCCTGGCCGGCGTCGAACTCGCCCACCTGGGGTAGCCGCCGCGGCGTCCCGCCGCCGGGACGGCAGGGCGCGCGGCCCTCAATCGGGTCTCCGGCGGCCGCGGCCGCGGTGCAGCCCCCTCGGTGCGGCTGCCGGATCCTCCCAGAGGGTACCGGCCCGGTGCCGTCCGGGGATACAAGTGGCCTTAAGTTGCCCCGGCACCAGCGGCTGGAGGGGTCCCCGGGGGACCTGCGCGGTACCGCCGGGTCAGGGCACGAGCATGACCTTGATGGAGCGGCGCTCGTCCATCGCGCGGTAGGCGTCCGCGGCGTCTTCCAACGGCATCACCGCGTCGAAGACCAGTCCGGGGTTGATGGCCCCGGAGAGGACGTCGACGAGCAGTTCGGGAATGTATTCGCGGGTCGGCGCGGCACCACCGGCGACGGTGATGTTGCGGGAGAACAGCACCCCGATGGGCAGCTCGGCACCGCCGGCGGGGACCCCGACGAAGCCCAGGGCGCCCCCGGCGCGGGTGCAGCGCAGCGCCTGGTCCATTGATTCGGCGGTGCCCACGCATTCGAGCACGGAATCGGCCAGTTCCCCGCCGAGCAGTTCGGAGACCTTCGCGGCGGCGTCCTTGCCCCGTTCGGCCACGATGTCGGTGGCGCCGAGGGCGCGGGCGACGGCGGCGCGGTCCTCGTGCCGCGACATGGCGATGATGCGGGTGGCGCCCAGGCGCTTGGCCGCCAGGACCGCACTGAGCCCGACGGCGCCGTCGCCGACCACCACGACGGTGCGGCCCGGTCCCACCTGCGCGCCGAGGGCTGCATGGTGACCGGTGCCCATGACATCTGACAGGGACAACAGGCTCTTGAGCAGCGCCTCGTCCAGCTCGGTGACACCGGGGACGACGACGAGGGTGCCATCCGCGTTGGGCACGCGGACGGCCTCGCCCTGGCCGCCCTCGACGTCCACGCCCTGTTCATCCTGGCCGCCCCAGATGGCGCGGTGCCGGCAGGCGACGGTGATCCCGTGGCGGCAGTCGCTGCAGGTCCCGCAGCTGTTCGCCCAGGGGGCGATGACGAAGTCACCGGGCGAAAGCGTGGTGACGCCGGATCCGACCTCGGTCACCGTACCGACGAATTCGTGGCCGATGGGGTGCGGGGCGGTCGTCTCGCGCACGCCGCGGTAGGGCCAGAGGTCGGAGCCACACACGCAGGCGGCGGCAACCCGGACGATGGCGTCGCCCGCGTGCTTGAGGACCGGGTCCGGCCGGTCCTCGACGCGGATGTCGTAGGGGGCGTGGATCATGGTGGCGCGCATGCTGCTGCTCCTGGGTGCGGTCGGCGGGGTGGGGAGGGCACCGGGGCGGGCCCGGCGCTTCTCCCCCACCCTAGAACGATTCGCCGGCACGGGCAGCGAAACCGCCGAGGATGAGGTCCAGTCCCTCCAGGAAGGCCCGGCGGGCCCGCTGCGGTTCCCCCAGCCCGGCGGCGAGTGCCTCGGTGAATTCCCGGCTGGCGGCTTCGTCGGCTTCCCAGACCACCGTCGGGGCCGCGGCATCCAGGGCCGATCCGAGGATGAACGAGTCGAGGATGGTCACCGCGCGCAGGGTCGCTGCGGGCCCGTACCCGCCGGCGGCGAACGCGCGGGCCATGGCGTCGTAGACGCGCAGCGTCGTGGCATCACGGACCGTGTAGGCCGTGAGCAGCGGGATCAGCCGCGGGTGCCGGGCATAGGAGTCCAGGTAGCCGATGGCGATGCCGCGCAGCACGGCCATCCAGTCCTGGTCCCCGGCGGCGGGAGGGGAACCGCCGTCGGGCAGCCGGTCGGGCAGCGGGTCGGGCAGGGCGGGCAATCGGATGGCCGACATGGCTTCCCCGCGCATCAGTTCGACGATGTCCGCCTTGGAGCCGACGTGGTTGTAGAGCGAGGACGGGCTGACGCCCAGGGCGGTGGCGAGGGCGGGCATCGTGAATTCCCCCGAGCGGTCCACCAGGGCCAGGGCGGCCGTGGCGATGGCGGCGCGGCTCAGCTTCGGCGTGCTGGGGCGGGCCAAGCATCCTCCCGGGGGTCGTGGGAGCGCCGGGTGCGGTCCCTGTTCGCCTCCGAGTATCGCATCCGAACGTAAACGAATTGCATTCGTTAAACCCCTTGCGCGAGACATGTGATGCGGTTCATACTAAACGAACGTCATTCATATACTGTCGTTCCCAGGAGCATCCCCATGTTGGAAATCTTCAACCCCACGCCCCCGGCTCCGCCCTGCCGGGTCGCAGCACCCGAGCGCGGCAGCATCCGCGTCGGACTGGTCCAACACCGGTGGCAGCCCGACGCCCGCGCGCTGCGCGCCGAGCTCGACGAGGGCATCGGGCGCGCCGCCGACCGCGGTGCCGCCGTCGTGTTCCTGCCCGAGCTGACGCTGTCGCGGTATCCGGCCGATCGGCGGCCCCAAGGCGTCCCGGCCGACCTGGCCGAGGACCTGGAGGCCGGCCCCACCTTCGCCTTCGCCGCCGAGGCGGCCCGCCGCCACGGGACCAGCGTCCATGCCTCGCTGTACCAACGGGCCGACGCGGGCGACGGGCTGGGGCTGAACACGGCCATCCTGGTCGGTCCCGACGGGAGCCTGCAGGCGACCACCCACAAGCTGCACATCCCGGTCACCGCCGGCTACCACGAAGACCTCTATTTCCGGCCGGGCCCGGCGTCGGATCCGTATCCGGTGCACTCCCCCGCGCCGTTGGGCGGGTTGCGCCTCGGGCTGCCGACCTGCTGGGACGAATGGTTCCCCGAGGTCGCCCGCAGCTACTCCCTGTCCGGCGCCGACCTGCTGGCCTACCCCACGGCAATCGGGTCCGAACCCGACCACCCCGGGTTCGACACGCAGCCCCTCTGGCAGCAGGTCATCGTCGGCCACGCCATCGCCAACGGCCTGTTCATGGTCGCCCCGAACCGACACGGGGACGAAGGCACCCTGTCCTTCTACGGGTCCTCCTTCATCTGCGACCCCTACGGCCGCATCCTGGCCCAGGCTCCGCGCGATGCCTCGGCCGTGTTGGTGGCGGATCTGGACCTGGACCTGCGCCGCGACTGGTCGACCCTGTTCCCCTTCCTGCGTACCCGCCGCCCCGACACGTACGCGTCGCTCACCGCCCCCGTCCCGGATACCCCGCTCGGCGACGTGGCCGGACCGGTCCCGGGCACTTCCGCCCCGCTGGCCCCCGCCGCGCAGGGGTCCTGAGATGGCCTTCACGATGCCCGCCGAGACGTCGGCACAGGACCGCGTCTGGATGGCCTTCCCCGCCTCCGGCTACACGCTGGGCGACACCGAGGCCGACGCCGAGGCCGCCCGCACCTGCTGGGCCGACGTCGCCCGCGCCGTGGCCCGCTTCACCCCGGTCACCATGGTGGTCGACCCGGCCTCCCGGCAGGCCGCCGAGCGCCATCTCGGCGCTGCCGTCGACATCGTCGAACTCCCCCTCGACGATGCCTGGATGCGCGACATCGGCCCCACCTTCGTCCATGACGACGCCGGCGACGTGGCCGCCGTCGACTGGGTCTTCAACGGATGGGGCCAGCAGGAGTGGGCCAGCTGGGGGCGCGACCGCCACATCGGCAGCGCCGTCGCCGGGCTCGCCGAAGCACCACTGCTCTCCTCGACGCTCGTCAACGAGGGCGGGGGCTTCCACGTCGACGGGGCCGGCACGGCCCTGGCCACCGAAACCGTCCAGCTCGACCCGCAGCGCAACCCCGCCACCACGAAGGCCGACGTCGAGGCGGAGTTCTCCCGCCTGCTGGGGATCACGAAGGTCATCTGGCTGCCCCGCGGACTGGCCCGCGACAACGGCGAGTTCGGCACGCGCGGCCACGTCGACATCGTCGCCACGTTCCCCGAGCCCGGGGTCGTGCTCTACCACGACCAGCGCAACGCAGAGCACCCGGACCATGCGCTCAGCATCGAGCTCCGCGGGCTCTTCGCCGCCGCGACAGACACCGCCGGCAACCCGTTGCGCGCCATCGGCGTGCCGGCCCCGGCCACGCTGCGCGACGCGGAGGGGTGGGTGGACTACAGCTACCTGAACCACCTGGTCACCAACGGCGGCGTGATCGCCTGCACCTTCGACGACGAGCACGACGACGAGGCCCTGGCCGTGCTCTCCCGGGCCTACCCCGGCCGCGAGGTCGTCGGCGTGGACGCCCGCGAGCTCTTCGCCCGCGGCGGCGGCATCCACTGCATCACCCAGCACCCCGGAGGCGACCATGAGCACGGACACCGGAACCGAACCGACCACCCATCACGAAAGCGCCGCCGGCAGCGGGGGCACCTCCAAGGGATTGGCGGCCAGCCAGATCGGCCTGGGCGCGGCGATCCTCATCGGCGTCTCCACGATCGCCCCCGCCTACGTGCTGACGTCCTCGCTGGGCCCCACCGTTCAGGCGATCGGGCCCTACCTGCCGGCGATCTTCATCATCGGGTTCGTCCCGATGTTCCTGGTCGCCCTGGGCTACCGCGAGCTGAACACCGATACCCCCGACAGCGGCACGACCTTCACCTGGGTGTCCAAGGCCTTCGGCCCGAAGATCGGGTGGATGGGCGGCTGGGGGCTGTTGGCGGCGAACATCATCGTGCTCTCCAACCTGGCCGGGGTCGCCGTCGACTTCTTCTACCTGCTGATCTCCCAGGTCACCGGGCGGCCGGAGCTGGCCTCGCTGGCGCAGAACATCCCGGTGAACATCGCCACCTGCGTGGCCTTCGTCGGCCTGGCCGTCTGGATCTCCTGCCGCGGCCTGCACACCACGCGCACGGTGCAGTTCCTGCTGGTGGGTTTCCAGGTCGTGGTCCTGGCCTGGTTCGTCGTCGCCGGGATCTCGAAGGCCTCCGCGCAACCCGGGCACCTGGCGTTCAGCTGGGACTGGTTCAACCCGCTGCACATCAGCTCGTTCTCCGCATTCGCGGTGGGCCTGAGCCTGTCGATCTTCGCCTTCTGGGGCTGGGATGTCTGCCTGACCATGAACGAGGAGACCCGGAACGGCGGCAGGACCTCGGGACTGGCCGCGGGTTTCACCGCCGTCGTCGTCCTGGCCATCTACCTGCTGGGGTCCATCGCCGTCGTGATGTTCGCCGGCACCGGGGACACGGGCACCGGGCTGGGGAACCCGGAGAACGGCGAGAACGTCTTCGCCGCGCTCGCCTCCCCCGTGATGGGCCCGTTCGCGATCCTGCTCTCGCTCTCGGTGCTCTCCAGCTGCGCGGCCTCGCTGCAGTCCACGATGATCTCCCCGGCCCGCTCCCTGCTGGCGATGGGCCACCACGGCGCCCTGTCGAAGAGGTTCGCGCGGATCAGCCCGCGGTCGTACTCGCCGGTTTTCGCCACGATCTTCGCCGGCGGCGTCTCCACGGCCTTCTACGCGCTGATGCGGGTGCTCTCCACCAACGTCCTCAACGACACGATCCTGGCGCTGGGCATGATGATCTGCTTCTACTACGGGCTGACGGCGGTGGCCTGCGTCTGGTACTTCCGCCGCACGGCATTCGCCTCGGTGCGCAACTTCGCCTTCCGCTTCCTGGCGCCGCTGCTGGGCGGGATCGCGCTGACCGCGGTGTTCCTGCAGACGGCGTTCGACAGCTGGGACCCCTCCTACGGTTCGGGCTCGGAGGTCTTCGGCGTCGGGCTGGTGTTCGTGGTCGGGGTCGGGATCCTGGCGGTGGGGCTGCTGCTGCTCATCGGGTCCCGGCGCCGGCACCCCGGGTACTTCTCCGGGACCTCCCTGCCGCGGTCCGCACCCGAACGCTGACCCACTGGCTGCCTGGCCGACTGGCCGACTGGCCGTCTTTCCAGGCAAAACCTGCAGAACGACGGCGGCGCCCACCTTCGCGTGGAAGGTGGGCGCCGCCGTCGTGGTGCGGTGCCGGCCCGGGGCCGGGCCGGCGTGCGGTTCCGGATCTAGAGGTTCGAGGCCTCGGGGTGCTCCGGGTAGACTTCGCGCAGCAGGTGCGCGGTCTCCGACGGGGTCTTGCCGACCTTCACGCCGGCGGCCTCGAGGGCCTCCTTCTTCGCCGCGGCGGTGCCGGACGAGCCGGAGACGATCGCGCCGGCGTGGCCCATCGTCTTGCCCTCGGGGGCGGTGAAGCCCGCGACGTAGCCGACGACCGGCTTGGTGACGTGCTCCTTGATGTACGCCGCGGCGCGCTCCTCGGCGTCGCCGCCGATCTCGCCGATCATCACGATCGCCCGCGTCTCGGGGTCGGCCTCGAAGGCGGCCAGG
>Ga0134125_10008956_pt1 | contig 11275 bp, 7 predicted proteins | sample KB31751_FD_96464 | JGI IMG/M metagenome (GOLD analysis project Ga0134125, IMG submission 96464) | Terrestrial soil microbial communities with excess Nitrogen fertilizer from Kellogg Biological Station, Michigan, USA - KB3-175-1 | ecosystem: Environmental > Terrestrial > Soil > Unclassified ...
CAAACGCACGTGATCACGAAGCTGGATCTTTCGAATATCGATGAGGAAGCGTCGGAATCTGAAGTGCGCAAGAGCGTCGATGCTAGCGTAGACGCTTCGTGTCGCGCATTGCGCACCGAAAAATTGGATACCCTGCTGCTGCACGACTGGGTGCATCGCCATACGTGGCGCGGCGCCGCCTGGCAGCGTGTACGTGAGCACCAGGTTGAGGGGAAGATTTCGCTTTTAGGCGCATCGGTTTACTATCCGCACGAAGCACTCGCGGCCCTTGCCGATCCGGAGATCCAACACTTGCAAATACCGATGAATATTTTGGACTGGCGTTGGAGAGATTTTGGGCGAGCCGTCAACCAGCGTTCGGATGTCGTCGTGCATGCGCGTAGCGCGCTGCTTCAGGGAGTTCTGGCGCATCCGCCCGAGATCTGGCCAGTTGTCCGCGATTTCAATAATGCCGAATGTGCTAAAAAACTCCGGGGGTTGACGAATAAATTTGGCCGCAAGAGCGTGGCTGATCTCTGCCTGGCCTATGTGCGTTCGCTGCGATGGATCACCGGTGTTGTCGTAGGTTGCGACACGCTCCAACAGCTGGAAGAAAATTTGCAACTGTTCTCGCGGCCTGAATTATCGGCCGAAGAAATTCACGAGCTGGAACACGCCTTGCCTAAGGCGCCCGAAGAACTGCTCAACCCAGCCAAATGGAAGCAAAAGGCTGCCTATGCAAGTTAGCGTCGGCAGCAATGGCCGGATCGGCGTACCCGTTCTCGCCATCATTCAGGCGCGGATGGGATCGTCTCGCTTTCCTGGTAAGGCCTTGGCTGATATCTGCGGTCGTCCGATGATCTGGCATGTTATCGAACGTGCCAGACGGGCCTCTCGCATAGATGAAATCTTAGTCGCGACAACCGATTGCCCTTCCGATGACTCTATCGCAAATTTCTGCGCTGCCCACGGCCTGGCTTGTTTCCGAGGGAGCGAACACGACGTACTGGATCGTTTTTATCGCGCCGCCAAAAAAGTTAATGCTCGTTCCGTGGTCAGAATCACGGCTGATTGCCCGCTGATCGACCCCGATGTCATCGATCGAGTGATCGATAGATTTTCCGATGGGAAATGGGATTACGCCTCCAATACCTTGCGGTATACATATCCCGATGGATTGGACACTGAGGTCTTTTCGTTTGCTGCGTTGGAGCGTGCCTGGCATCAGGCGACAAAATCATCCGACCGCGAGCATGTCACGCCATTTATGAAGGGCGAACAATTCGCGGTGTGCGGCGTTGAGAGTGATAAGCCGCTGCCCGCGAACGTTCCGGTTCGGTGGACGGTGGACTATGCGTCCGACTTGGAATTTGTGAGAGCGATTTATTCCAAACTGGCTGATCGTACTGATTTCGAAACGGTGTTAAAAATGTTGGATGAAGATGTCGAATTGAGCGCTTGCTCGGCGTCCAAAATATCGAATGAAGGCTATTATCGGAGCCTGTTTCGCGAAGCGCGGGCGGGAGCCGCGAAAGCTTTGCCGCTATCCGAATCGCGAGCCTGGCTTGAACGCTCGCTGAAAGTCATACCCAGTGCCGCTCAGACCTTCAGCAAAAAGCATACTCAATACGTCCAAGGCGCCGCGCCAGTCTTTCTGCAATCTGGTTCGGGGTGCCGGGTGGTCGATGTCGACGGCAATACCTATTTGGATTATGTCCAGGGATTGTTGCCGAACATTCTGGGATATGCGCATCCCGAAGTGAACGCGGCAGTGACCGAGCAATTATCGCGAGGACACACTTTCTCACTTTCTCACCCGCTTGAGGTTGAATTAGCGGAGCGCCTGGTTCAGATCATTCCGTGCGCAGAGATGGTGCGGTTCGGAAAAAATGGTTCCGATGCGACATCTGGGGCGGTCCGCCTGGCGAGAGCAGTGACCGGACGCGACCGGATCGCGTGCTGTGGCTACCACGGCTGGCAAGATTGGTATATCGGAAGCACAACCCGCAATGCGGGCGTGCCAGAGTGCGTAAGATCTTTGACGCATACATTTCGATACAACGATTGCGCTAGCCTCGAGAATTTGTTCAGAGAGCACCCCGGTGAGTTCGCGGCGGTGATTCTGGAACCCTTCAATTTTGAGGAGCCGAAAGCCGGCTTCCTGAATGGAGTTCGAGACCTGGCAAAAGAAAACGGCGCAGTCCTGATTTTCGATGAGATATGCAGCGGCTTCCATTTCGGATTGGGCGGCGCACAAAAGCTGTTTGGCGTGATTCCGGACATGGCTTGTTTCGGAAAGGCAATGGCCAACGGCTTTCCGATTTCCTGTGTCGTCGGACGAACCGACCTCATGCGTAGTTTTGACGACATCTTCTTCAGCTTTACTTTCGCTGGCGAAGTCGCGTCCATGGCCGCGGCGATGAAAGTTCTCGATATCCTTGAGTCGAGCGATGCGCTGCAGCGAATGGAATCGAACGGCAAGGTTTTGCAGGACGGACTGAAGGTCATGATAGAGGAAGCAGGACTGCAGGCAAGAATTCGTTGTTTGGGGCGGCCCCAATGGTCTCTGCTGAAATTCCTGGACGACTGCGGCAAAGAAGATCTGATTTTGAAGAATCTGTTCCAGCAGGAAGCCGTGAAGCGAGGCGTGCTGGTGATCTCAACTCACAACATGACGTCAGCGCATGATGGTCCCGCCGTGCAAAAGACGTTGGAGGTTTACGCCGAGGTGCTTAAAACCCTGGCGTGCTGGATCGAAGACGCAAATCCTGCGCGTTTTCTGGAAGGGAAAATGAGCCAGCCGGTATTTCGCGTGCGGTGATCAAGTGGCTCGGTGCAGCCGATGAGAATCCTCTTCCTCCATTCCGAAGATGCTGCACAATCCGGGGCGTGGGCCAAGATGCGCTGGGACCAGGTAATCGATCTCGGAATTTCAGGGGCGCACACATATGAACGCTGGGGTGAGTTCTTTCAGTGCCCAGTAGCGGACCTGGGGTTTCAACGCACAGCTTCCGGCCCGGTGCGAAATGCGTTGGGTGCTGGATTAAGTTTCCTGCTGGACGACCATGGCATAGATTGGTGGGAAGTTATCTCTATGCAGTACGTTCAGCAGATATACCGAATCGTAGCTCTGCAAGAACTTGTTTCGAATATTTCTGCGCAGGATGCAGTATTTGTCAGCCGGTTGGGTTTGGATTCGCGTGTTTTGGAAAGCCTCTTGGGACGGCCAATCCCATGCTTTTCACAAGGCGCGCAGTTCTCGCAAAAAATTGGACATTTGTATGACCTAAGCCGAAAACTCACGTATTCGCAACTGAAGCAAATCTGTTGGGACAAATACGACGAAAAACACAGAATTCGGGCCCTCCTCGCGCCTGAGAAAGTGCGCGGTAAAGATCCGGTGATTCTTTTGCCCACGGCATACGTAAACGTCACGCGCACCGCACTCGCTTACGCAGAAACTTTACGCAGCAATAATTTTCTGCTCGTGGCTGCACGTTCAAGCGGGTGGGCGAAAAAGTTACCAGGAAATGTGAAACAGGCAGACTTGGCGGCCTACGCGCAAAAGCAGATCGACGAGAGGGAATATGGTGAACTTTGCGCCAGATGGAAAGATCTGAGAGGCAGATTACGTTCTCATCCAGTTATGGCAGCCCTTTTAATCAGTGGGGCTGCGGACGCATTCGACGGCGCGTTGCGAAAGTGGTTGGCGGTGCGAAATGCTTGGATCAATGTTTTCGAAGCGGAAGCAGTGGCTGGCGTGTTGTCGTGTGACGATGTCAATCCTTATACGCATATTCCAGGATTTTTGGCGAAAAGACGGGGAATCACGTGGACCAGTGCTCATCATGGTGCACTCGATGGTCAATATATTGTCAAGCAGAGTCGGGCCGATGTATTGCTCGCGAAGAGCGAAATGGAGCGGGACTATCTAGTCGGGACCTGCAAGATTCCTGAGGATCGAATAAGAGTGGCCGCCCCGATCATCAAAGCACCGGATGGCTGCAAGAAATGCAAGTCATCCATTGTCTTTTTTTCCGAAGATTACGAAGTATCTGGAGCAAGAAGCGAAGAATTTTATTTGGACGTGCTTCCTCCGTTGCTGAAATTGGCGAAGGAACATGGCAAGGACTTAGTAGTGAAGTTGCATCCCGCCGAAAGCGTGCGCGATCGGCGTCGCATTCTGAAGAAAGTGCTTTCGCCCGATGAGCGGCGCGAACTTCGAATGGTGGATGGTCCACTAACGGAAGAGTTGATTGAGAAAATGTGGTTTGGCTGCACGGTCATTTCTACGGCTGCACTGGACTGTGCGATGCGTGGTATTCCTGTGTTTCTGTGTGGCTGGCTTGAGAATTGGCCATTCGGATATCTTGAGCAATTTGCGGCTTACAAAGTTGGAATAAAACTGTCACATCCCCGCGAGATCGCACAAATTCCACGCCTATTAGAAAGCTTCGAACTGAAGCAGGAGCTAAAATTCCAGCAGTCAGTCCGCCTCGAGTCCTGGCAGGAAGTTATTTCTGAAACATTGCCGGCCCCAATCCAGGTCGCATGAGGGAACCGCTTTGCCTTTAGGCCCGCTCTTAATTCGTGCTGATGCGAGCTTGGCAATAGGCGCGGGCCACGTGATGCGCTGTCTGGCTTTGGCTCAAGTGTGGAGGAGGGCTGGTGGAGAAGTAACTTTCCTGATGGCATCCAGCACGGATTTCACAACCAAGAGATTGGACAGCGAAGGCTTTGAAATTCTCAAGGTTCCTGCTTCTCCGGGTACTCGTGACGATGCTAATCAAATCCGGAACATGGCATTAGAGCGCCGTGCAACATGGATTGTCATTGATGGGTATCATTTCAGCGCTGGTTATGTTGCGTCGGCCAAATCTGCGAAATGGAAGATTTTGCGGGTAGAAGACGAACCCGGAGCTGAGTTTGAACTTGCGGACGCGATATTGAACCAAAATGTCACTGCTGAAAATTCCACTTACCCGGAACACACCAGAAGCGAATTGTTACTGGGACCGCGATTCGCTCTCTTGCGGACTGAGTTTGCTGGCGCGTGGCAAAGCGATCGCGAGATTCCCGCAACGGCGAGCAAAGTGCTTCTAACCACTGGCGGTGGCGATCCGAAGAACCTTCTTCCACGACTCATTGAGGCGATAAAACTCTCCTCAGCGAAGCTGCAGTCAAAATTGGTGGTCGGCACGGCGCCGGATAAAGATCTCTTACCGCAGTCCAGCTACAAATCTGAAGATTCGCTTGAAGTAGTCGTCGGCAGTCACGACATGGTTCCCTTCGAGGCGTGGGCGGACATTGCCATTGGAGCCGCAGGGTCGACTTGCTGGGAATTTTGCGCTCTCGGCCTGCCATCCATTCTTATTGATGTTATTGAAAACCAGCGAGCCATCGCCGAAAGACTTAGCGACAAAGGAATTTGTATACATATTCCGTTCCAAGAAGCGAGCCCAAGGCGAATAGCGGAAGAAATCGATCGTCTGATTGCGTCCCCGTTACTCCGAGATGAGATGTCGCGGCGTGGAAAGAATTTGGTGGACGGACACGGCGGATATCGCGTGGTTGGTGTAATGCGAGCTTTAGGAACGCGCTTTCGGCGCGCAACACAGAATGATTGCAAGCTGCTTTGGAAGTGGGCCAATGATCCAGTGACTCGGGACAATTCTTTCAGTCCGGCGAAGATTTCCTGGGACGAACACCGAGACTGGCTCGACGAGCGCCTGGCCAGCGATCGGACGATTATTTTTATCGCGGAAGAATCGCAAATTCCCGTCGCCGTGCTTAGGGTCGAGGAAAAAAGTCCAGGCGTTGGAGAAATTAGTGTTACCGTTTCGCCGGAGGCACGCGGTTTTGGGCTAGCTCCCCATCTGATTCGAAAGTGCGGAAAAGAGGCCGCCGAAGAGTTGAATTTCACAGAGATACACGCGTTGATCAAATCAAAAAATGCAGCGTCGCGACGCGCGTTTGAAACTGCCGGTTATAGTCTTACTGCAGTAACGGAAAAACGAGGCTGCGAGGCTGTCCGATACATCCGGCAAATCGGCTTTAAAACGAATCCTAATGAACTCGTGCCAACGCTGGTGAGTGAGCATTAAATGCAGATATGCGGTCGCACAATTGGGCCGGGGCAGCCGGTGTATATCATTGCCGAACTTTCGGCCAATCATCATCAGGATTTTGAACGGGCCGCGCGGCTGATCGATGCTGCCAAAGATGCCGGCGCTGACGCGATCAAACTGCAAACCTATACTCCGGACACGATCACGATTGGCAGCGATCGCAGCGAATTCCGCATTGGTGGCGGGACCCTGTGGGACGGACGTTCGCTTCACGAACTTTATTGCGAGGCATTTACTCCCTGGGATTGGCAGCCGAAATTAAAGCAGATGGCCAATAGCGCCGGACTGGCTTTGTTTTCCTCTCCTTTTGATGAAACCGCGGTTGACTTTCTCGAGGAGATGGATGTTCCGGCATATAAGGTGGCGTCATTCGAGCTAGTCGACATTCCACTCATTCAAAAAATGGCGCGGACTGGCAAGCCACTCATCATGTCCACCGGAATGGCGACGGCCGAAGAAATCGAAGAGGCGCTGACGACGGCGAGGCAAGCGGGCGCAACCGAAATAGCGCTGTTGAAATGCACCAGCGCTTATCCCTCGCCAGCCGATGAGATGAATTTAAGAACCATTCCGGAGCTGGCGCGAAAATTTGGTGTTCCCGCAGGACTGTCGGATCACACTATGGGAATTGCGGCGCCGGTTGCCGCGGTGGCGCTTGGCGCCTGCATTATCGAAAAACATCTCACGCTATCGCGAGCGGACCACGGTCCGGATAGTGCGTTCTCGCTGGAGCCGGATGAATTCAGAACAATGGTGGATGCGGTACGCTTTGCTGAAAAGGCATTGGGGGCTGCGCAGTTTGGACCGAGTGCGCGTGAGCAAGCCAGCCTGAGGTTTCGCCGATCTCTGTTCGTTGTGGAAAATGTGCAAAGTGGGGAGACATTCACCACCAAGAATGTGCGCTCCATCCGGCCGGCTCACGGTTTGCACACTCGTCATTTGCCCACGGTTCTTGGACGCCGCGCCGTACGCGACATCGCCCGGGGCACGCCGCTGAGCTGGGACTTGGTAAGCGGCTAGCATTGCTCACAACTCATTGAAGCGAACCCATCTTGGCATATCGCCATGTCGCGGTCTGCACTATCCTCGACCCAGAAGCTGTTTCTTCGAAAATAACCGTTCATGAGCGCTGCCACCAACATTCCTCCGCAGGAACTTGCAGTGCTTGCGCCCGTTCTGGTGGCGGAGGGTGCCGAGTTTCGCAGCCGCATGGGCAGCATCTCGCGTCAATCGTTTGTCTACTTTGCCGGAACCATTTTTACCGCGGCGACGGGATATTTCTTCAAAATATATCTGGCGCGAACTTTGGGCGCGGAAGCGCTGGGTTTGTATGCGCTGGGCATCACCATCATCGGATTTGTGGGACTCTTCAATTCTCTTGGTTTGCCCATGGCCGCAGCCCGCTTCGTCGCCGCCTACTGCGCACGAGGGGAATATTCGCAGCTCGGAAAGTTTTTGCGCGGCAGTTTGGGTTTACTCACCGCGGTAAATGTCGTATTGGTGGGAATGGTGCTCCTGGTAGGCCCGTGGCTGGCGCGGCACTTATATCACGCTCCCCAACTCAGTTCATACCTGTGGGCTTTCGCCGCGATCATGTTCCTCGGTGTTTTGAATATGTTTCTGGGTCAGGTGATGGCCGGATACCGCGATATTGCACGGCGCACGTTGATTACCCACTTCACCGGCAGTCCAACGAACATCGCAATCGCGGTGTTGTTGATCAGTCTTGGATTCGGCCTGTCCGGATATTTGATTGCGCAGGTTGCAAGTGCATTGCTGGTCCTTTGCCTGCTGGGGGCGTCGGTGTGGAAGATGAGCCCGGGCGAAACTCGAAGCGCCATGGGTTTGCACATCAAGCGGGAAGTGGTGACATTTTCGGCGGTGGCTTACGGAATCGCTGGGTTACAATTTCTGCTCGCGCAATCTGACAAAATCGTCCTGGGTTATTACCTGGACGCTAAACGCGTCGGGATTTATGCGGTGGCGATGGCGCTGGTCGGCTTTGTGCCGATCGCGCTGGACTCAGTGAACCAGATTTTTTCTCCTATCATTTCCGAACTGCACGCCGCCGAAAATCATGCTGTCCTGCAGCAGCTCTATGCCACGCTGACGAAATGGGTCATTGCTCTGACGATTCCTTTGGCACTGAGCATGATCATTTACGCGCGTCGCCTGATGTTAATCTTCGGTCCTACTTTTGAGTCTGGCACTACCGTTGTCATGATTGGAGCCGCTGGGCAGGTCCTCAACTGTGCCGTTGGATCGGTTGGATTTCTTCTGCTGATGTCAGGAAATCAGGCGCAGCTGATGAAGATTGAAGCGGTCAGTGCGGCCCTGATGATCGGGCTGAACATCTTTCTTGTACCCCGGTTAGGGATCGCGGGCGCCGCAATTGCAGCAACGATTGCCACACTCGCGACCAACATCTGGGCGGTAGCTTCAGTGCGGCGCATTCTGAAAATATTTCCGTACAACGCTGGTTATCTGAAATTGATATGGCCCAGTGCATTCGCTATGGCGGGCACCCTTGCGTTAGCTCGTGTGATGAACGGAATTCACGCTCCCTGGAAAGTTGCCGGTGCCGGGCTGATCTTTGCTTACATGATTTTTATAGGAATGACTTTCCTTTTTGGACTGGAGCAGGATGATCTCGAGCTTGCGAAAATTGCATGGGCCAGAGTAGGCCAAGGTTTTCGAAAAACGGTGTTCATTTAACCATGACTGAAACGCGAAAGATTGTTTTGTCTGAGCAGTTGTGCTCCGCCGCCGAAGAGAAATTCTCACACCGGTTCGGTACGGTGGAGGAGCTTCTGACGGCCGTACTGGATGAATTACTCCGGGACGATGCGCGGCGAATGGACGAACAGGAGCAGCAGATCATTGAAGCGCGCTTGCAGGCGCTGGGTTACGTTTAATTGCGTTTGCGCACAGAGGAGATGATGAGTTGCTAGATTTTGCGCGTAACTTATTTCGGCAGGAGCCGGAGCCGCCGGGATTTACCTTCTCACGACCGCTGGTCGCAATTCAAAGCGATGACTGGGGAAGACTGGGCGTGCGTGACCGTGAAGGATACGACTGGCTCCGAGCGCGCGGAATAAAACTCGGCGAAAATCCTTATGACCTATATTCGTTTGAGACCGCTGATGATGTCACCGCTATCGCATCTCTGTTTTCCCTGCATCGCGATTCGTCGGGCCGCTCGCCATGCATGGTCATGACTTTTTGCACTGCCAATCTAGATTTCAAGAAGATGAAAGCGCGGGGTTACAAAGGAATTGAGGTACTTCCGCTTTCTCAGGGATTGCCCGGCTCATGGTCGCGTCCAGGATTGTTTGACGCTTATCGGCAGGGAATTCAAAACGGATTCTTCTATCCGGCAATGCATGGCCTGACACATTTCTGCCCGGTAGCAGTTGAAAATAACCTTGCGAAACAGGGCGAACGCACGGAACTTCTACGACTTTTTTGGGAAGCGGAGACTCCGTATATTTACTGGCGAATGCCATGGGTGGGCTACGAATATTGGAACCCCGAAAAGCCGCACACAGGTTTTTTGCCGCCGGAAATTCAGCGGTTGCAGATCAGCAAGGCACGCGAGTGTTTCACTGCTTTCTTTGGACAGGCGCCGGTTTCCGCTTGCGCGCCCGGGTACTTTGCCAATCGCAACACACGTTCCATCTGGGCTGAGATGGGAATTCGCGTTGCACAAAATGGCGCCGGCGTCGGTCTGAACGCCCCGTATATCGATGCCGCCGGCATGTTGCATCTTCACCGCACAATCGATCTCGAACCTAGTCACCAGGAGCTTGAAGTTGATAAATACCTGCAGATTGCAGGCAATTCTTTTGCGCGCGGACTCCCGTTCATAATTTCAACTCACTCCATCAACTTTCATTCCACGCTGAAAGATTTTCGCACGTCAACTTTGGCTACATTGGGTTCATTACTGACCGCCCTGGAATCAAAATATCCGGATTTGTTGTATGTCCACGATCAGGATATTTACGACATTGTGAACCAAGGAGCATTCCAGGGCCGCGACACGCGAATCACGGTAGCAGCCACACGGCAGGAGTTGAGGACGCGAGTGGCGCATCAAGGAGCCATGTGAACGCTGGGCCTCGTTCATTGGTACTGATCACGGTGGACTGCCTGCGCGCTGATCGTGTCGCGGTCTCAGGCGATCGAAGCGCGATCACACCCTTTCTGGATTCGCTCGCCGGCGAGAGCTTTGTTTTCAGGAATGCATACGCTTCGGGGATTCCGACTTACTACTCGCTGCCGGCTCTGCTGGCTTCGCGATATCCCCTGGCGTTGGGCCGGGATGTGATTGGCATTGCCCCGGGCGAGAGCACAATTGCGACCGAGTTTAAGGATTCGGGGTTTCAAACTGCTGCATTTGTAGCCGGCAATCCTTATGTTTCTTCTGCCGATGGCTATAGCGCTGGCTTTGATACGTTCCGGAATTTTTTGTCGACTGCAGATACTGAATTCGATGAAGGCCATTCGTCACAGCAATCATTATGTGGCCGCGCGAACAGGTTGCTTTCAAAAGCTTGCCACACCCTTCCCGGAATTGGCGCTGCCTACGACGAAATCTACTTCCAGTATTGTCAGAGAGCGATCCGTAATGATGGTGCATCTTTCGACAATCTGCGCAGATTTCCATCTGCTGACGTGATAGTCGATTGCGCGATTGGCTGGCTGCAGCAAAATTCTGCGAGTCCATTTTTCTTGTGGCTTCACCTCATGGATCCGCATGCTCCTTATTATCCGAGGCCAGAGGCCTTGGAAGAGATGGGAAGCGATCTCGATTCATTTGAAGCTCGGCGTCTGAATTCTGTTTGGGCCAGAGAAGGCCTGAGCTCCCGTCGCTTGGCCAAACACCGCGAGTGCGTGGAAATTTTGTACGATGCCGGCGTTTGCTGGGCAGACCAGCAAATTGAAAGGCTTGCTAAGAGGTTGGTTGAGCTGAATCTGTGGGACCAGTGCGCGCTAGCGGTCACTGCTGATCACGGTGAAGAGTTCCTGGACCACGGCGGAAAGTTTCATGCGCCCGTTGACTTGCACGAGGAACTCATACGAGTGCCTTTGCTGATGCGGGTCCCCGGTCATCCGCAAAGCCGCGATGTGAAATGTCCGATGGGGTTGATCGATCTGGCACCGAC
>Ga0134125_10008957_pt1 | contig 11275 bp, 9 predicted proteins | sample KB31751_FD_96464 | JGI IMG/M metagenome (GOLD analysis project Ga0134125, IMG submission 96464) | Terrestrial soil microbial communities with excess Nitrogen fertilizer from Kellogg Biological Station, Michigan, USA - KB3-175-1 | ecosystem: Environmental > Terrestrial > Soil > Unclassified ...
CACTACCGACCACCCGCAGATCATCGGCGCTGGACAACCGGACGGTCAGGGCATCGGTCAACATGGCGTGACTGTCGATGAGGAGAACCTGCGGCTGACGGTCAGCTGCCGGCTGGAGCGGCTCGGAGGACTTTGTCGTCGTCGCCGTTGCTGGTGGTGACATACAGCGCGCCGTCGCCCCCGACGCGTACTGCACGCAGCCGGCCGTAGGTGCCGTCGAGCTGCGGCAGCTGGCCCACTTCGGTCACCGTTCCGTTCGGGTCTACCCGCATGAGCAGCAGCTTGGTGCCCTTGAGCGCGGCAACCGCCAGTAGACCCCGCATGGTGCCCCACTGCTCACCGGTGATGAATGCGGCGCCGCAGATCGCTTCGGTGTCGCCACCGGAGCTCCACACCGCGGGAATGGCATCGGGGAAGCGCGCCAGGTCGGTCATCGGCACGTTTTCGTTGTAGCCGTCGCGCGTGCCACCGCGGGAGGGGTCCCAGCCGTAGTTCGCCCCGGCGCGCAGCAGGTTGATCTCGTCGTCGACGTCCGGGCCGTGCTCGGCGGCGAACAGCCGGCCGGTACTCGGCTGCACCGTGACGCCCTGCACGTTGCGGTGGCCGTAGCTGAACACGAGCCGTTCGGCGGCATTCGCGGAGCCGGCGAAGGGATTGCCAGGTGCCGGCTCCCCGGTAGCCAGGTCGATGCGCAGCACCTTGCCGCCGAGCCGGGTGCGGTCCTGGGAGACCGCGCCCCGCGCGGAGTCGCCGGTGCCCACATAGAGGTAGCCGTCCGGGCCCAGCGTGGGTCGGCATCCGGAGTGCCGGCCGGAGGGATTCAGGGTCAGGCCGGCGACAAGTGGATCAGCCACTCGTCGGGCACGCGCACCATCAGCTGCCAGTTCCCAGGTGACCAGCCGGACATCGACCGGCCGGCCACCTTCTAGATGGGTCTGGCAGGTGGTGAACCGACGAGTATTCGCGAAGTCGGGGTGCACTAGCAGCCCCATCAGGCCGCCTTCGCCGGCGACGTGCACATCATCGAGGTCGGCAGCCACCTCGGTGATCCGCGCACCCGGTCTGGTCGACGACAGCAGCTTGATCCGGGCCGGGCGCTCGGTGATCAGCGCTGACCCGCCGGGAAGAAAGCCGATATCCCACACGTGCTCCAATCCCGCGGCCAGCACATCGACCCGGATCTGCGGCGCCGCGGGAACGGCCGACGAGCCGTGCGGAACCCCGGCGCCGACCGGGGCACCTTGGCCGCCGATCGCGCACGCCACAACGAGCCCGAACAACACGAGCAAGACTGGCAAGCGAGACATCAGGTCGGATCTACCACGGGACGCAGACCCGCCGCTCGGGCGACGCTCACTGCCTCCAGGCGGCTGCGCACGCCCAGTTTGGTCAGGATGCTGCGCACGTGCGTGCGGACCGTACTGGTCGACACCACCGACTCCACCGCGATCTGGCCGACCGGTTTGCCGTCCACCATCCGCAACAGCACCTCCCGTTCGCGGTGGCTGAGCACGTCGAGCCGGGCGCTGCAGTCGTGGGCGCGCTGCACGTCATCACGCAGCTCCCGCAACACCGCACCCAACTGCCGCGGCGGGTAGAAGGCGTAACCGAGGGGCACCCCGCGCAGCACCTCGAGCAGGTGTTCCAGTGAGCTTTCCTTGGACACCCACGCGGCGGCGCCGGCCCGGGCCGCGGCCACCGCGTGGGAGCTGTCGTGGCTGGCGGTCAGCACCACCAGCTGCGCCGGGGGCCAGGCGGCGCGCAGTTTGCGCAGCAGCCCGCCGGTCGCAACGGCCGCCGGCCCGATCTCGGTGGTGATCACATCGGGGCGCTGGGTGCGGACGATATCCATCAGGCGCGGGTCGTCCGGGCTGACGCTGCCGACCACCCACAGATCATCGGCATTGGACAACCGGACGGTCAGGGCATCGGTCAACATCGCGTGACTGTCGATGAGGAGAACCCGCACGAACGTCACGGGCTCAACTGTGCCCGGCCCGGTTTGCATATGACAAGTTTCCAGGCGGCAAGACCCGATCTCCGTAACGTTGCTACCCGATCCGGCGGTCACTCCACCGACTCCCCACCGACTTCGGAGACGGGGCGATCACCGCTGCCGAGACAGCAACAGATCCGGCAAGGGCCGACCGCTCCGCAACCGTGCGGCGAACCGGGCTCGTCCACCGGCCGGTCGAGCTCAGCCAGGCCTTCGGGAACACGTACAGCGCGACCGCGGCGTCGAGCATCCGCAGGAACGGGAAGAAGATCCACAGTGCCAGGAAGCGCGCCTTGCGTTCGATCAGCGCTACCAGGCAGGTCAGTGCGAGATCGGCGCCGGTCACCGCCAGCAACAGCACCTGCAGGCTCATGTGCCCGGCCACATCGGCATGCGCCGTCGCGACCCCGGGCCAGCTCAGCGCCTCCGGGTAGACCGTGGGCACCGCGAGGACCACCACCAGCAAGGGCAGCAGCAGGAAGAACATGCTGCTGGTCAGCAGCTCCAGCAACAGCACCGTGAGCATCGCGCTGAACAGGCTCAACCGCGGCGGATGGCGGCGTACCGTCTGCCACAGCCCCAGCCCCCATCGTTTGATCTGACGGATGTAGTCGCGGAGGTTGTCGGGGTCTTGGGTGACCGCGACGGCTCCCAGCGTGAACGCCACCTTTCCCAGCCGCTTGGAGTAGACCTCGAACGTCATATTGAAGTCCTCGATCACCAGGCCGGGCGGGTTCATCTCGATCATCGGCAATACCGACGTGCGATACATGCTGGCGAAACCGGGCACGATGTGGGTGGCGTTGGTGAATCGCCACGTCTGGCCGTATTTCAGCAACCGCTGGGTGATCGCATAAATGCGTTGCCGGTGACATACCAGCACCTTGCCGATGAAAGACAAGCCGCGCTCGTGCCGGGTTCGCACGGCGCCGGCCACCGCGACCACTGTGGGATCCTCGAAGCACGGCAGGGCGGCGTCGAAATAACCCGGCGCAATCGCGGTGTCAGCATCCAACAGCAGTACCGCGCTGAAGCGTTCGACCAGCCCGAAGCGGTCGATCGCCTCCTCGAGGGCGCCGGCTTTGCCGACATTGGTGCGCGTCGAGATGACATTGACGCCGGCTTGCCGCGCCAGTTCCACAGTCCGATCAGTGGAACCGTCGGACACGACATGGATGTTGCCCCGGGGGACCAGGGCAGCGATCGCCTCGATGCTGTTCTCGATCACCAGCTCTTCGTTGTGCGCGGGGATCAGCACCGCGACGTCCTGCACGGTCATCGAGGGGCCGGCATCGAATCCGCGGCGCCGCAGCTTGCCGCGCAGCGTCCTTTTCCGCCAGGTCTCCTCGATCAGCCGCGCCAGGCCGATCGTCGCCCACGCCGTGAAGTTGACCCCGAACACGATCATCGCTACCGGCCACCAGGACATCAGCGTGACGTCCCGTCAGCACTGGGCACGGGCATGATCTTGTGCACCGTTGACCAGGTCCGGTCGTCCTCCGAGCTGATCATCCACAGGAAGACACCGCGGATCCCGGCGGCCTTGGCTGCCTGGAGCTTGAGCGCGGTGCTGTCGGCGTTTTCGAACCAGACCTCGTGCTGGCGGCCCTGCTCGTCGGTGTACTTGAACGACGGCGACTGGCTGAGCCGATCCCACTGCAAGGGGGAGTGGAATTTCTGGGCACGCCCGTAGCACTGGATCCAGGTGACCACCTCAGCCTGGTCGCCCACCCAGTCGTAGCCGGACAGGGCAACCCCGAGCACGATCTTCTCCGGCGGTATCCGAGTCTTCGCGTAGGTCAGCACGTCGCGCACCCAGGGCATCGGCGCGACCGGTCCCGCCGTCGACCCCGACCAGTTGTAGTCGTAGGCCATTACCCGGACTTCGTCGGCCGCCGCGCCGATGGCTGCGTAATCCTGCCCGGCATTGCGCTGGTCCTCGCCGGCTTCGTCGGTCTTGGCGAACACGGCAATGGTGAGGACCTTGTTCTTGTCGTGTAACGCGTCGGCCAGGCGGGTCACGAACGTGCTGAATACCTGCCGGTCGGCGGCCGGCAGATCCTCGTAGTCGATGTCGATCCCGTCGTAGTTCTCCCGCTGTACCAGTGCGACGATGTCGTCGATGTGCCGGGTCATCGCGCCGGGATTGTGGAGAATGTTCGCGACCGGCTCGTAGGTCCACTGGCCATTGGTCCGGTTCGCGATCGACGGAACCAACGGAATCCCCAGCGTGCGCAGCTGCGCCATGCCCGACGCGACTTCGGCGGCCCGCCCAGGCGGCGCCTGCGGGACGATCTGACCGTTGCTGGCGATCCCATAGATCCACGGGGAGACCTCGTTGAAGGTGCCCGGGTTTGCTGCCAGGACGGTCTGACCTGCGCTCAGGTTCCAGAACGGTACGGAGGCCACCACGAGGCTGGCTGGTTTGTGGGCCGGCCCGAACATCCGCGGCACCGTGAACAGCACTGCCACCGCGCCGAGGAACAGTGCGATGAGGAAGGCCGAGCCGGTCAGCAAGCGCAGCCTCCTGGGCCCCCGCATGCTGGGGGTAGCCGGGCGACGCGGCTCAATGCTGATCTTGGTCATTAGACCACCGCTGCCGGCGTCAGGGATCGCTCGTCGATCACTGACCGGAGGATGTCGTCGAGCGTCCGGGTCGGCCGGAAACCGATCAGCTCGCGGGCTCGGGAGCAGTCCGGCACCCGGCGTTGCAGATCTTCGTATCCCGGGCCGATGCCCTCCTCGTAGGACATCTGCACGATGTCGCTGGCCGAACCGGTCAACGCCAGCACCCGGTGGGCCAGACCGCGGATGGACACCTGCTCGGAGCTGCCGACATTGACCGCCGTGCCGTACGCCGCGGGCTGTTCCACCAACGCCACCAAGGCCGGTACCACGTCGTGCACGTGGCAGAAGCAGCGGATCTGCTCGCCGGTCCCGAACACCGTGATCGGCTCGCCGGCCAAGGCCTGGGTCACGAACCGGGGGATCACCATGCCGTAACGCCCGCTCTGGCGCGGCCCCACTGTGTTGAACAGCCGCACGATCACCGCGCGCAAGCCCAGCTCGGTGACGTAGGCGCGGGTGAGGCTTTCGTCGACGGCCTTGGCCTCGGAGTAGGACCAGCGGTGCAGCAGCGGTGAGCCGACCACCCGGTCGTCGTCCTCCCGCAACCCGATCTTGGTGTTCTTTCCGTAGATCTCGCTGCTGGACGCGATCAGCACCCGGGCTTGGTGGCGGTGCGCCGCGGCCAGGACATGCTCGGTGCCCTGGATGTTGGTGCGCAGGCTGGCCAGCGTCCGGTCCCGGATGACGAACGAACCCACGGCGGCAGCGAGGTGGAAGATCGTGTCCACCTGGCCGGTGAGCGTGTCGACCAGTTCCTCGTCCAGAACCGAACCCTCGACGTAACGCAGCCGGGGAAGGGCGGCGACCGCGGAGAGGTTGTCCAGCGAGCCGGTGGCCAGGTCGTCCAGCACGACGACTTCATGGCCGCCGGCCAGCAGATGCTCGGCCAGGTGCGAGCCGATGAAGCCGGCTCCGCCGGTGATCAGCGCTTTCATCGGTTTCCTCCCAAAGAGCTCGCCAGCACTCGGCCGTGGGAACGTGCGCGGCTGCGGACCGCCATCAGCCGCTCGTAGAGGTCGTCGATCCGGCGGGTGACTGCCTCGATGCCGTAGAGCTCGCCGATGGCGGGCACGCCCTGGCGCAGCCGTCGCCCGCCGGCCATTTCGGCGGCGATCTCCTGGCGCATGCCCTCGACGTCGCCGGGGACCTGGCGGGCGCGCTCGGTCTCGATGCCGTCCAGCGCCGGGCAGGTCGTGTACAGCGCCGGTATCCCGTTGGACAGCGCCTCCAGCACCGACAGCCCGAAGGTCTCCTGCTCCGAGGACGCGATGAACAGGTCCAGCGACGACAGCATGGCGGCCACGTCGTGGCGCTCCCCGGCGAAGGTCACCAGCTCCGCGACGCCGTGGCGGGCCGCCTCGGCCTCCAGCTCCGGCCGGATCTGCCCGTCGCCCACGATCAACAGCCGGTGCGCCTCGTCGAGCAGCGGTGCGGCAGCCCTGATCACCAGGTCGAAGCGCTTGATCGGGTCGAGCCGGCCCAGCACGCCGATGACATAGGCATCGTGCGGCAGGCTGAACTCGTCGCGGATCTTGTCCCGGGCGGCGGCGTCGAACATGACCCGGTTGAAGTCCAGCCCGTTGGGAATCAACTCAATCTTGCGGGCCGGCACGCCCCACTTGGTCAGCCGGTGCGCCACCGCGTCGGACACCGCGATCGTGGCATCCGAGCACAGGTCGGTGCCCAGGTACAGGGCCCGCACCCCCAGGGTCATCCGCCGCCGTTCCAGGTGCGTCTCGCCGATGGAGTGCTCGGTGGTCACCACCACCGGGGTGCCGGCCAACCGCGCCGCGAGCCGGCCGTAGATGCAGGACCGGTACAGGTGAGCGTGCACCACGTCATAGGCACCGGCTCGAATCAGGCGCGTCAACCGCAGCAACGCGGGCAGCTCGGTGTTGCGGGTCATGCCCAGATCGCGGACCCGCCCGCCGTCCCCGGTAATCATCTCGGCGACCGGGCCGGGGTTGTAGAGCGTCACGACGTCGGATTGGTGGCGAGTGTGTTGCAGGATCGAGCGCAGCTGCAGCTCCGCTCCTCCCACGCCCAGCCCGGTGATCACGTGAAGAACTTTCACTTTCTTCCTCCCAGGGACTGCCCGGTCGCGGTGCACAGGGTGCGGACCAAGATCACCGCGTCCATCCACGGTGACCAGTGCTCGATGTAGAAGTTGTCCAAGCGGCAGCGTTGCGCGATGCAGGTGTCGCCGTGCATCCCGTTGACCTGGGCCCACCCGGTGACTCCGGCCCGCATGCGGTGCCGGTCGGCATACCGCGGGACCTGCTGCGCGAAGCGCCCCGCGAAATACGGTCGCTCGGGTCTCGGCCCCACTAGGGACATGTCGCCGCGCAGCACGTTGAATAGTTGGGGCAGCTCGTCGAGGTGGGTGGTGCGCAGCCATCGGCCCAACTGCAGTCGACCCAGCCGGGTGGTGTGCTCCGGCAGCACCACCCAGCGGGTGTCCGAGTCCGCGTGGTCGATCATCGAGCGCAGCTTGAGCAGCTCCATCGTCTTGCCGTCGCGGGTCACCCGGGTCTGGCGGAACAGCGCCGGACCGCCACCGTCCAGGCGAACCGCGATCGCCAGCGCCAGCAGCACGGGGGCCAACGCGACCAGCAGCGCGACAGCCCCGACGAGGTCGAAGGCGGCCTTGGCGGCCAGGCCGAGCCGGCTGTGCCCGAGGCGGCGCAGCGGGATCAGCGGTATGTCACCCAGCTCGTCGAGGTAGCCGCGGGGCAGCGCGGCGCCGAGCTCGTAGAGCCGCGGCACCACGCAGATATCCACCGGCAGCCCCTGGGAGGCCCGCAGCATCGGCACCAGTTCGGCGTCCCGGCCGGTTGGGAAGCACACGATGACGCGCTGGATGCCGTGCCGCGCGACGACATCGGCCAGCTCCGCCGGTTCGCCGAGCAGCGGCAACCCGGCCGGGTGCTCAGCCGGCCGGGTGTCGAGGAACCCACGGGGCGTCAACCCGAACTCCGGGTGGGCCTGCAGCAGCCGCGCGACTCGCGCCGCGGTGGCACCGCTGCCGACGACCACCGCGGGTTCGTGCCACCACCCCCGCCGGTGGACGATTTTCAGCACAGTGCAGACCCCGACGCGGACCGCGGCCAGTGCTGCGGCGCAGCGCAGTCCCAGCCCCAGCCCGCTGCTTGCGCCCACCCACGGCAGCACCAGCAGCAGCGGCATCGCCGCCACCGCCACAGTCCGCGGCAGCTGATCGGCCACCCGCCGGCAGATCCGCAGCCGGTGCTGCCCATCGGCGACCAGCAACACCAGCACGGCGCAGGCGTACACGCTCGCTTCCCATCCCGACGCCCTGGTCAGCAGGCAGGCCACGGTGAGGCCGGCGCTGTCCGCCATGGGCAGGGCCAGCGGCAGCAGGGCTGCCGGCGCAGGCCAGCGCAGCCGCCGGCCGAGACCGGGTGCGAGCAGTGAAATCGTCACCCGCGGGCTCCCACCGCGGCACGTGGCTTCAGCATGCCGGTGGTGAGCGCGCCGGCGACCGTCCGCGCGGCGTAGTCGGAACCGCAGACGAACCGCATGACCGGTCCGAAGGTCGGTGCGACCGCAGGCCCGATGAAATACAGGCCCGGTGCTGTGGACTGGAAGTCCGGTCCGACCTGCGGGCTGCTGGCCAGGGTGCGGATCGAGCTGCGCAGCGAGGTATCCAGGAAGGTCAGCCGGTCCAGGTCGGCGCGGTAACCGGTGGCGGCCAGCACGTGGTCGGCGGTGATCTCGCTAGTGCTCCCGTCGGGCGCGCGCAGCCCGAGCCGTGCGCCACCGTCCTCGGCGGCCGCCCACCGCACCGTGTGCCCGAGCAGGGCGCGGATCTTGCCTTCCACCCGTGGGCGCAGCCATGGCGCGCCAGCCGGCCCCAGCGCGGTCCGCGCGGTGCGGACCCGCCGGTCGGCCGGTAGCCGGCGGTACAGGTGCGGCTGGGTGGAGTAGAACCAGGTGGACCACCCGGAGCCGAGGGTGGCTTCGGGCTCGCGCAGCTTCCGCAGCAGCGACCGCTGCGCGGGCAGCGGTTCACCGTTCCACACCAGCTTCGAGGTGCGGGCGATCACGGTGACGCGCGCGCCGGACTCGTGCAGCAGGGCCGCTGATTCCAGCGCGGACTGTCCGGCACCGATCACAGCGACCTCGCGGCCGGCGAACACCGCGAGGTTGTCGTGCGCGCTGGGGTGCGTGCACAGCTGCGCCGGCAGCTCGGCCAGGGTGGCGGGCACGTACGGGAAGTGCTGCACCCCGGTGGCCACCACGACCGTGCGGGCCCGCGCCACGCTGCCGTCGGCCAGGCTCAGTTCGTAGTTCTCGCCCGCCCGGGTGACGTTGATGACCATCAGTTCTTCCAGGTTCGGTACCTCGGCGCGGCGGAACCAGTCCCCGTAGGCCACGAACGTCTCCAGCGACACCGGCAACCCGTAGTCGGCGTACTCACGGCCGGTCGACGCGCAGAACGCGCGCAACGTGTGCCGCCCGGCGGGGTCGGACAGGTTGGACGCGAATCCCTGCGACTTGAGGTACATGCCGGCCGGCATGTTCTCTCGCCACAACTGCATAGGCAGCCCGAACTGGCGAAACGGCACGCCCGCGGCACTCAGGTGCGCGCCGAGCGACAGGCCGTACGGGCCAGCGCCCACAATCGCGACGTCGACCGGATCTTCAATGCCATTTGTCATGCCGGGAACCTCCGTGCGGGTAGTGGTGTAGTGATGGGACGGCGAGTGCCACGCCGGTTCAGCGGACGGATGATCGCCCGCCACCCCATGCGCAGGCACATCAGCCCGAATGGTGCAAGATCGTCACGGGCGAACCAGGCCAGCTCGTCGGCCTGGCGCAGCGAGGCCACCCAGGACCGCAGGTCCAGGCCGAGGCGCCGGTAGGATAGGGCCGCGATCGGGTCGTAGTTCTCCACCAGGAAGCTGCGCCCGAGATGGGGTGCGCCCTGGGGAATCTCCCGGCCGGTCAGGTCTAGATGGGCCGCGATCACCACGTCGACGCCCGCGGTGTCGGAGAACAGCCGGAACTGGGCACCCAGCCTGGGGTTGAAGTCCAGCAGCTTGTAGGTGCCGGTGCGCGGGTCGAAGCGGTAGTCGAGGTCGACAATCCCCCGAAATCCCACGCGGGTGACCAGCTCGGTGGCCTGCTGGTGCAGCTCCGGGTTGTCCACCCAGCGCCCGAGGCTGGTCAGCCCGGCGTGCGCCGGGTAGGAGCGCTCCTTGCTGCCGACGAATCCCGGGCGGCAGCGCGTCTGGGCATCGCAGTAACCGTGGAAGAAGTAGTCCCACCCCTTGACGTACTCCTGCAGCATCAGCGCGCCGCTGCCGTACTCGTCGCAGGCCCGCCAGGCCTGGGCGAGATCATCGGGGGTGCGGATGACCGACGTGCTGCGCAGTTTTTTGGCGCTCTTCGACTGCCACGGCGTAGCCAGCTTGCCCACCAGCGGGAACCCCATCTGCTCGGCGACGCGGGAGGCCTCACCGAGCGTTTCGGGCAGCGCGGCCGCCGCGCACGGCACGCCCAGCTCGCGGCACCGTTGGTAGAGCGTGTACTTGCCGGCCAGCTGGCGCGGCAGGTCGCGCGGCGGAGCGGAGAACAGAAAATACTGACGCAGGTCGCTGCCGTGCTCGGCGAGAAAGATGGCGCCGGCGTCGTCGGTGGGGATGAGCACCGACCGCCGGCCGATCCGCTCGGCCAGCGTGATCAGCCCGGCGCGCACCCGCTGCACATCGTCAGGCGCCGGCCGCCAGATCCACCGACCTTGCAGGTAGCGCGATCGCGCCGCGGGCGCCAGCGGGTCCTCGTGCACCCCGTACACCGGCACGCCCAGGCGTCCCAGGCTGCGGATCGCACCCAGCCCGCCGTGGTGCATCACATTGTGGTCGAGCTTGAGAATGACCGCCGGTGTGCTGGTGTCCAACCTGAGGGGAAAAGTCGGGGAAGTCGGGGAAGCCATCGCGTTCGGCCTCACACCACGCTGCGATGTGCGGCGGCGTCGAACAGATAGGTGGCGTCGAGCACCCGCGGGCAGTCCTGCACCCAGCTGTAGTCGGTGGCCGGGTGCACCACCTGGATGATCGCCAGTTCCCAACCGGCCCCGCTGGGTGCTGCGGCATTGCTCAGCACCCGGCCCTGGGCCGTCTGGATGGTCGGCACCAGCGGGTCGTGGTACGCGACCTCGGCGCCACGTTCAGCCAGCCCATCGATCAGCGGCAGCGCCGGGGACTCCCGCACATCACTGACCCCGGCCTTGTAGCTGACGCCGATCACGATCACTTTCGCGCCGTCCAGCGATCGGCCCTCGGCGGCGAGTATCTCGGCGGCCCGCTCGACGACCCGGGCCGGGCGGGCATGAATGGACTGCATCGCCTGCTCGATCAGCGGGGTGGGCCGGTGTGCGTCGCGCAGCTGCCACAGCAGGTAGTGCGGATCGCACGGGATGCAGTGCCCACCCACGCCCGGTCCGGGGAACGCGGCGAGGAAGCCGTAGGGCTTGGTGCCGGCCGCCAGGGTGACCTCGATCGGGTCCAGCCCCAGCGTGGCGCACACGTCGCTGAACTCGTTGGCCAGCGCCAGGCTGACCGCGCGGAAGATGTTCTCGTACAACTTGGTCAGCTCGGCCGCTTCCGGGGAGCTCACCAGGTACAC
>Ga0134125_10008959_pt1 | contig 11273 bp, 6 predicted proteins | sample KB31751_FD_96464 | JGI IMG/M metagenome (GOLD analysis project Ga0134125, IMG submission 96464) | Terrestrial soil microbial communities with excess Nitrogen fertilizer from Kellogg Biological Station, Michigan, USA - KB3-175-1 | ecosystem: Environmental > Terrestrial > Soil > Unclassified ...
CAGATCGCCAAGTATGCCGAGTGCGCCCCTGGCGCCGTCATTCCCGAAGGCCAGGACGGCGCCTGGTGCGCCAGCGATCGCCAGATCAGCAAAGAGAAGCTTGCCCAGTCCACGCACGCCCACCTGCTCAGCTTCGCCATGCTGTTCGCGCTCACCGGGCTGGTGTTCTCGTTTTCGAGCTACCCGTTCCTGGTGCGGCTGGTGCTCGGGCCGATCGTGCTGTTGGCCCAGGTGGCGGATGTCTCGTGCTGGTGGCTGGCCCGCATCGACGGCCCCGGCATCTACTTCGCCCAGGCCATCATCGCCACCGGAGCCGTGGTCGGCCTCGGCCTCGGCGCCCAGATCATCCTCAGCGTCTTCAACATGTACGGCAAGCTCGGCAAGGTAGTGCTGGCCATGCTCTTCGCGGCGGCATTCGTCGGCATCGCCTTCCTCGCCAAGACGGTGATCCTCCCCGAACTGCAGGCCCAAAAGGCCAAGAAGAAACAGGCCGCGGCCGTCGTCGTCCCGAAAGTGGGGCCCAAGGTCGAAGGGCAAAAGCCGCCGCCTCCACCGGATTCACCGTCGCTTGAGAAGTTGCTCACCGGTCAATGGAGCATGGAACTCCCCTGGGGACCGGACAAGGCGAAGAACCCGCCGCGCGTTCCCGATAGCGGCATGGTTCGCGCTTTCTTCGACCGCGATGCGGATTTCAAGGATGCCATGAAAGAAAAGGGGAAGGAACCGCAGGCGTTTGTGACGATGAAAGCCGAACGCGAAGGGGAACAGAACGCGATCCTGGCCTGGATTCGCAGCAAGCCCGAGGACCGCAAAAAGAGCTTCGAAAAGGACGAATTTCCGCTTCCAGCGGAATTGCAGGGCAAGCCGATGACGGCGGAGTTCCAGGCCAACGACAAGGCCGTGAAGGTGCGGTCGATCCTGGACACGCGCTGCTATTCGTGCCACGGCGCTGGCACCAAGATCGAACTGGACAGCTACGAGAAACTCGAAAAGTTCATGAAGTAGCACGACGCGGAGTTTAGCCGCGACGCGGAGTCTGCGGAGCGGAGCGACGAACAAGGAACCACCATGCGGCTGCTCGCCATACTCGCCCTGTTCCTTGCCCCCGCCGCGGCCCGCGCCGACGACGCCTCCAAGCCCATCAAGGTGTTCATTCTCGCCGGCCAATCGAACATGGAAGGGAAGGCCAAGCTTTCCCTGCTCGAATACCAGGCCAGGCAACCGGCCACGAGTGCCCTCTACAAGCACCTCCGCAACGGCGACAAGTGGATCGAACGCGACGACGTGTCGATCAAGTTCCTCGACCGCAAGGGGCCGCTGACCGTCGGCTACGGTTCGCCCAAGTGCATCGGCCCCGAACTGGAGTTCGGCACCGTGGTGGGCGACCACTACGCCGAGCCGGTTCTCCTCATCAAGACGGCGTGGGGCGGCCGCAGCGTCTACCGGGACTTCCGGTCGCCGAGCGCTGGCCTGCCGCCGCAAGCGGCCCTCGACAAGATGCTCGCCAACGAACGCAAGCGCAAACCCCAGGCCACGCTCGACGACATCAAGAAGCCATTCGGCGCGACTTATCGCGATATGATCGCCGAGATCAACGGCACTCTGGGCAATTTGCAAAAGCACTTCCCACAGCTCGCCGACCGCAAGTATGAAGTGGCCGGGTTCGTCTGGTTTCAGGGGTGGAATGACATGATTAGCGCCGAGGCCACGGCCGAACATGCCGCGAACCTGGCCCACATGATCCGCGACGTCCGTAAGGATTTGAAGCTGCCGAAACTGCCGGTCGTGATCGGGCAAATGGGCGTGGACGGCATGAAGCCGAGCCCGAACATCGCCAGATTCAAGGCGGCCCAGGCCGCGGTGCTGGACGTTCCGGAATTCCAGGGGAACGTCGCCCTGGTTAAGACCGATGCATTTTGGGATGTGGAAGCGGAAGCCGTGTTCAAGAAGGATTGGCGCAAGCACATCGACGAATGGAACGCGGTCGGCAGCGATTACCCGTATCACTATCTGGGCAGCGCCAAGACGATGCTGCAAATCGGCCGGGCCTTCGGCGAATCGATGCTCCACCTCCGCGGCGAAAAGAGAATTAGTCCATAGTCCATGGTCGTTGGTCCGTAGTCATTTTCCGCAAAGCGCCCCGAGCGCGCAGATCCCGCGCTCCCCTTTGGGTCGCGGCTAATCTCGGCTTTTCCCGCCGCGGACTTGACAGAAAAACCCCGATGCCGTATGCCCCGCGACTCGCGCTGCGATTGCGTCCACGATGGTTCGCGACGGACCAGGGGAGATGGCTCGATGATCGTCTGCTGGCGCCGAACCGCACTGATCGCCCTGGTGCTGTCAGTCGCGGCCTTCGGACTGCATCATCGAGCCCGCGCCGAGGATTCGCCCGTCGGCCGGATCATCGCCCAGGTCATTCCTGTCCATAACAGCATTCACCCGTCCGAACAGATTGTCGGGATGATGAAATCGCGGGCCGGCCGCCCCTTCGACGACGCCTTGCTGCAAGAAGATTTACAGGCCCTGCACGCCACCCACTGGTTCCAGCCGGGGTCGATCAAGCCGTCCGTTCACGTCGGTGCGGATGGCCGCGTCACCATCATGGTGTCCGTTTCGGAACTCACGAGCACGGTTCACGAGATCGTTTATGTCGGCGCTCAACACATCAGCCCGAAGGAACTGGCCACCTTAACCCAGATTCACAAGGGCGACCCGCTCGAACCGAGCCTGAACGAACAGGGCCGCAAAGCGATCCTGCGGAAGTATCAGGAAGAGCAAGGGCGGTGGTTCGCGACCGTCGAGCTACTCGAAGGGGGTAAGCCGCACGATACCCGCGTGGTCTACCGCATCACCGAGGGGAAGGTGGTGAAGGTGCGGGGGATCAGCTTCAGTGGCAACCTCGACGCCCAGGCGGGCCGCCTCAAGGAACAACTCGTCACCAAGCGGCAGTTCCTCGGCCTCTTCGGCGGCAAGTTCAACCAACTTTCCCTCGACACGGACATGGCCCACATCAAGGAGTACTACGCCCGGCTCGGCTTCTTGAACGTCCGCGTCGATCCCGAAATCCAGCGAACGCCCGACCTGGGCCACGCCCACATCGTCTACCACATCGATGAGGGCGTTCGCTCCACGGTCAGCAGCATCGACGTGGTCAATAGCCAGCTTTACTCGAACGAGAAGCTCAAGGCGGTAACGGCCCTGCAACCGGGGCAGCGCTACGACGAGGGAATCGTCAAGGCGGACATGAAGAATTTGGAGAACTACTACGGCTACCGCGGCATTTCGGCGCACGTGGAGCGGCGTCCGGTGGCCGACGTGAACGATCCGTCGCTGGTCCACGTGCAATACCTGGTGCAAGGCGATCGCGGCACGCAGGACCGCGTCGGCCGCATCATCATCGACGGCAACTCGGTGACCCGCGATCGCGTCATCATGAATCAACTCGGCCTCTACCCCGGCCAGATTCTGCAGTATCCGGAACTGGAGAACGCCCGCATCCGGCTCTCGCGGCTCGGCATCTTCGATCAGGCCAATCCGCCGGAAGTGCGGGTGCTGCCGAGCGACAACAACAGCGAGTTCAAGGACATTCTCGTGGCCGTGCAGGAAACGCGCACCGGCCAGTTCATGGTCGGCGGCGGCATTAACTCGAACTCGGGCGTGACCGGCAACATCGCCATCAACGAGCGCAACTTCGACATCACCCGCTTCCCGACGAGCCTCGACGATTTCCTGCAAGGGCGGGCCTTCCGCGGCAACGGCCAGGAACTCCGCATCAACGCTATGCCCGGAACGCTCTACCAGCAGTACAACGCCACCTTCCGCGAGCCGTACCTGTTCGATACCAACTTCAGCTTCACCAACTCGATCAATTACTTCCAGCGCGGCTACATCGAGTATTTGGAGAATCGCATCGGCGACCGCGCGACGCTCTCGCGGCGGCTGTCGCCGGCCTGGCAGGCCAACCTGACCACGCGCATCGAAGAAGTGGAAGTGAAGAACGTACCGAGCTTCGCGCCCCCGGCCATCACCGACAACCTCGGCTGGCACTTCCTCGCCGGCTTCCGCGGCGGGCTGACCCGCGATACCCGCGATTCCTACCTCTACCCGAGCCGCGGCAACGTCTTCGACATCGGCTACGAACAGGTCACCGGCGACTACAACTACGGCATCGGCACCACGCGGTTCACGCAGTTCATGACGACGCATCAGCGCGACGACGGCAGCGGCAAGCACGTGCTCGCGCTCCGCACCCAGTTAAGCTTGGCCAGCTCGCAGACGCCGGTCTACGACCGCTTCTACGCCGGCGGCTTCGGCACCATTCGCGGCTTCACGTACCGCGGCGTCGGCCCGCAGTTCGACGGCCTGCACACCGGCGGCACGCTGTCGTTCCTCAACACCATCGAGTATCAGATCCCCATTTTGCCGAGCGACAAGCTGTTCTTCGTCACATTCCTCGACCACGGCACGGTGGAGCAGAATATCGACATCAAGAATTACCGGGTGACGGCGGGGTTCGGCTTCCGCATCGCGGTGCCGATGCTCGGGCCGATGCCGATCGCGCTGGACTTCGCCTTCCCGCTCAACAAGATGGACGGCGACAACCAGCAGATGTTCAGCTTCTACATGGGCATGTTCGGCGGCGGCTATTGATTCGCCGGAGTCGGCTCATCACGTTTGATTCAGCTCTCCGAACTTCCGCAGGAAGGTCAGGAATTGATCGAGCAGCCCGACGGTGGGTCCGCCGCGGCCCTCGATGGTTACGGCGTCGCGCGTCACGCGGATTCGCCCGGCGAAGCCCGCCAACTTCACTTCCGCCGAATCCAGGCCGCTCGCCACGGTCACTTTCACGCCTTCGCGCGGCTCTTCCTCGATGCGGTCGACGAATTGGGCAATCGGCGCCGGCGCCGCGAACTCGAACACCAGTTTGTCGAAGCTTGAACCGAACACGTTGGCGAACGCCTCGCGGCGAACGAAGCCGGGATCGGCCAGCCGGCTCACGTCGCGCCGCCAAATCACATCCGTCGGCGACTCCGGGTCGACCGCGACCGTTACCGAGTATTCGAAATCCGGCGTGCGGATGAAGCCGAGGCCGTCGCGCTCCGCGGAAACGTCGATCTCCTTCCGCTTGTAACCGAACTCCTCGCGAATCATTTCGAACTTCTCGTCGACATCGGCCTTGATGTCCGGCTGGGCGATGCGGTTGACGAACTTGCGAGCCCAGTCGTTGGCCCGCTCGGGCAGCGAATGGGACTTGCGAAAGCCGGCCAAGTCCTTAATTCTCCCGGTCGTTTCGGAGCGGAAGACGACGCGGCGCATGCGGGCCGGGTCCAGTACGCCGGCGGCGGGGCCGAGCAGGGCTCCCAGTTCGGCAACGATCGCTCCGCCGTTCTGTTCGCCGAAGATGCGCGGCGTCTGCCGTTGTGGCGATTCGTAGGCGCTTTCAAGCGAACGCGGCACGGCAGTCGCCAGGTAGGCATGCAAATTCGCGGCGCGGAGCGTGCTATCCGGGTCAAGATCGAACTTCACCCGGGCCGTGAAGGCTTCGATCAGGTGATGCCGCCAGATGCCGCGGCGGAGTGAGGCCGATTCGAAGGAGCGTTCGCCCGGCGACGCTGCCGAAAGTGCCGTGAGGATCGGCGATTCGTCGAACAGTTTCTTCAGTTCCGCCTCGTTCAGTCCTTCGGGGGCCAGTTCGCCGCGGACTGGCAACGGGTCGAGGTCGAGGAGCAAGGTAATCTCCGGGCAGCGCGTTTTGCCGATGGCCGCAACGAGTTCGGCGAGTGGAATCGCGGTGCCGGGCAAGTCCGCGGTGAGCGAATCGGCGCAGACGATGTGGCTGCGGCCCCGGTAAGAGAAGGCGCGCGACGCGACGAGGACGAGCAGCGAATTGGGTTTGCCGAGCAACTTCGGGAGCCGGGCGAGATGCGATTCGATGGCGGCGCGCGTGGTGCGATGCCCGGTCAAAAGCAGGCACTTCTTCGGGTTGTATCCGGCGGCCGGGAGCACTCGCAGCAACTCCGCGGCATCGGCCGCCGCGTAGGGAACCGCCGGGCCCGCTTCGAAAAAGTTCTCCACGGCGATTAGCAAGGCGGCGCGGTCGGCCACGGAAACATCGCTCCCCTTACAGTTTAACGCGAGTGCCTACTCAGAAAGCATACGCTGGCCGGGCGGTGTTGGCCGGAGCGACGCGGTTGATATCTTGAATCCATGAAGAACTCCGCCGTTCTGCTCGTCACCTGCCCGGACCGCAAGGGGATCGTCGCCGCGATCGGCGAATTCCTCTATCGCAACGATGCCAACATCCTTCATGCCGATCAGCATCAAGACGCTGAGCGCGGGCTCTTCCTGATGCGCGTGGAGTGGGAACTGGCGCGATTCGCGCTCGATCTCGCCGAGTTCCCGCGCCGCTTCCAGCCGCTCGCCGACCGCTTCGAAATGCACTGGCGGCTCGAACGCTCCGACCAGCCGCTCCGCGCCGCCCTCTTCGTTTCCAAATACGATCACTGCCTCATGGACCTGCTGTACCGACACCACACCGGCGAATTGACCTGCGAGGTGCCGCTCATCGTCAGCAATCATCCCGATGCCGAGCGGTGGGCGGCGTTCTACAAGGTGCCGTTCCACTTGATCCCCGTTGCATCGAGAAGCAAGCAGGAAGCGGAGCAGAAGCAACTCGACCTGCTGGCGGCGGAGAAGATCGATCTGGTGGTGCTGGCGCGGTACATGCAGGTGCTGTCGCCGGAGTTCGTGAAGAAGTACCCGCGGCGGATCATCAACGTGCACCATTCCTTTTTGCCGGCATTCAGCGGGGCCCGCCCGTACCACCGCGCCTTCGAACGCGGCGTCAAGCTGATCGGCGCCACCAGCCACTACGTGACGGATCAACTCGACGAGGGGCCGATCATCGAGCAAGACGTGGTTCGCATTTCGCATCGCGACGGCATCGACAACTTGTTGGAGAAAGGCCGCGATCTGGAGAAGGTGGTATTGTCGCGGGCCGTTCGCTGGCACATCGACCACCGCATCCTCGGCTACGACAACAAGACCGTGATCTTCGATTGAACGAGAATGAGCGGCAGTTCCGCCCCCGCTATAATTGCGGCATGGCCGAACTCCTCACCGGCGTCATCGAGCGGATTACTTTTCACAACCTGGATAGCGGCTACTGCGTGCTCCGCGTGCAAGCCAAGGGGCACCGCGAACTCGTCACTGTCGTCGGCGCCTCGCAGCAAGTCATCGCCGGGGAATACGTGAAGGCTTCTGGCGACTGGATCACCGACCGCCAGCACGGGCTGCAATTCAAAGCCGCCGAGATCAAAACGACGCCGCCGCACACGCCCGAGGGAATCGCCAAGTATCTCGGCTCGGGGCTTGTGAAAGGCATTGGCCCGCGCTTCGCCCAGCGCATCGTCGACGCCTTCGGCGAACGCACGCTGGATGTCATCGATCAGTCGCCGACCTTTCTCAGTCAGGTCAAGGGGATCGGCCCCAAACTCATCGAGAAGATCCGTTCGAGCTGGAAAGAGCAAGTGATGGTCCGTTCCATCATGGTGTTTTTGCATTCCTACGGCATCGGCACGGCGCGGGCCGTTCGCATCTTCAAGGAGTACGGCGAGAACGCCATCGAGGTGGTGAAATCGAACCCGTACCGACTGAGCACGGACATCTGGGGCGTGGGCTTCCAGACCGCGGACGAGCTGGCGTTGAAGATGGGTTTGCCGCGCGATTCGCCGTTCCGGGCCCAGGCCGCGGTGCGGCACGTTCTGCAAAAAGCCCAGAGCGACGGCCACGTTTGCTTGCCAGAAGAAATGACCGTCTCCTTCGCCGAGGAACTGACCAAAATTCCCCCGGAGGGAATCGCGGCGGCGATCGCCGCGCTGCGCGAGCAGAACGAAATCGTTCTCGATCCCCCGGACCGCGCCGAACCGCTCGTTTACTTGCAGCCGCTTTACGTGGCCGAGCTGGGCGTGGCCCGGCAAGTGAAGGCACTCGCTCTCGGCGGGCATCCGCTGGCCGGGGCGAAGGTGGAAGCTGCCGTCGAGTGGGCCGAGAAGCGGATGAAGATCACGCTGGCGGCCAGCCAGAAACTGGCCATCGCCGCGGCGGTCTCGAAGAAAGTCGTCGTCGTCACCGGCGGCCCCGGCACCGGCAAGACGACCATCGTTCGCGCCATCCTCGACATTTTCACGGCGAAAGGGCTCAAGGTCTCTCTCGGAGCGCCGACCGGGCGGGCCGCCAAGCGCCTCGCCGAGGCTACCGGCCGCGAAGCCCGCACCATCCATCGCTTGCTCGAGTTCGATCCCGCCATCGCCGGCTTCCGGCGCAGCCGCGACAATCCGCTCGATCTCGATCTCCTCGTCATCGACGAAATGTCGATGGTCGATCTGGTGCTGATGAATCAACTGTTGCGAGCAGTGCCGCGGTCGGCTTGCGTGGTGCTGGTGGGGGACGTGGATCAGTTGCCGTCGGTCGGGGCCGGCGCGGTGCTGGCCGATCTCATCGGTTCCGGGGTCGTTCCGGTCGCCAAACTGACGGAGGTGCACCGCCAGGCGAAGGAATCGTGGATCGTGCGGGCCGCCCACGCTGTCAATAACGGCGACGAGCCGGAATCGGCGCCGCGGGGCGATGGCGATTTTTACTTCATCGAGGCCAACGAACCGCCCGCCGTCATCGAACGCATCGTGCAAATGGTCAAGGAACGCATCCCCGCGAAGTTCGGCTTCGACCCGTTCCGCGACATCCAGGTGCTGACGCCGCAGGTGAAGACCGACCTGGGCGTGATCCAGTTGAACAAGGTGCTGCAAGAGGCGTTGAATCCCGGCCGCGGCGCCGCCGAGGTCAAGCGCTTCGATACGGTCTATCGCATCGGCGATAAGGTGCTCCAGGTTCGCAACAATTATCAGCGCGAGGTATTCAACGGCGACATCGGCCGCGTTGCGAAGATCGATGCCGTGGAGCAGGTGTTGTTCGCGGAGTTCGAAGGCCGCCGCGTCGCTTACGATTTCTCGGACCTGGACGAATTGCAACTGGCATATGCCTGCACGATTCACAAGGGTCAAGGTTCGGAATACCCCGCGGTGGTGATTCCCGTGCATTCGCAGCATTATGTGATGCTGCAGCGGAACCTCTTGTACACCGCGATCACGCGCGGACGGAAGCTGGTGGCGCTCGTCGGCAGCCGCAAGGCCTTGTGGCGCGCGGTGACGAACTTCGAAACGAAGACGCGCTTCACGCGATTGCAGGAGCGGCTTCGTGCACCGGATCGCGCCGCGGAACCGGATACCGACGGCGGCTTATTCGCCGAGGGTTGAAGTTCGCTGCTACCGGGCATGTTCTACTGTGCGCGGCAATGGCGCCGGCAACTCGATATGTCCTGCCAGGAAGAAGCTCGACAGCGGATTGGCTACCGCGGCGATCGACCCATCGTCAAGCAGCCTTCTGCCGCTGACCGTGAGAACTTGAGGCCGCCCCCGGGGCCGGCCCCAAGGCTGCGACCGTCGTTACTTCGCGCTGCTGGGCGTAGCCGAGCCCTCAGCCTGGTGCAGCGTCCACTTCAACCCGCCGAGCAGGTGCTTCTGGAAGCGCTCGTCCTTCCACACTTCCTTGCGGTGGCCGAGCGACGTGTAGAAGCTCCGCCCCTTGCCCACTTCCTGGCACCACGAAATCGCGTAGTCGTTGTCCTTCCGCTTTCCCTTCTTGTAATCGATGGACGAATTATCCACGCTCAGGATGATGTGCAGCTTGTCGCGGCTATAAGGGACGGCGCGGAACTGATAGATTTCGTCGGTGATGGCGTCGCCGGTGGTGAAGCCGGCCGCGGCGGCGTGCTTCGGGTCTTCCACATGCACCTTGATCTTCTGGTGCCACGGATGGCCGTCGAAGTAGCCGCCCACCAGTTCGCCGTAGGTCGTGTTGTACAGCGTGTCGGTGGCGCAGTGCGTGCCGGCGAACGCGCCGCCCGCCTTCACCCACTCTTGCAAATCGACCAACTCGCTCTTGTTCAAAGGGTTGCCCGTGGTGAAGAAGAGGACGAGATCGAAGTTCTTGAGCGTCTCCTTGTTGATGCGGCCGCAGTTTTCCTTCTCGACGGGGAGGCCGGTGCGGCTGCGGAAGTCCTTGGAGTACTTCGCCAGCACGTCTTCCTTCGGCTCGCGGGTGAAGCGGTAACAAGTCACGTCGAAGCCGTTCTTCGGGCCGATGTCCTTGAGCACTTCCTCGGCGAGGCCGACGGAATCGTGGACGAAGCCGCCGCTATCGGTGACGAGGAGGAGCCGCTTGTTCTTGGCGTCGGCGGCGGCCAGTGGCGCGGACAAAATCGCGACCAGTGCGACCGTGAAAAACCATCGAGCCTTCATGGGGAGACTCCGCGAGGGGAAATAAGGAGGGCACACGGTGAAACTACGAGAAACGCGGTCGCCTGGCGAGCGGAGAAGGGCGACGACCCGAGCCTTGTCCATTCTTGGGTGGCACCGGCTTCCAGCCGGTGTTTTTTTATACTCGCACCGGCTGGAAGCCGGTGCCACCCAAGAATTCATGCCTTCCCGCGGCGGATCGCCCGGCCCGGTTTGGCCCCCGTATGCTTGCCGCCCGGTTCCAGCACCGGCGTGCCGTTCACGATCACCCATTCGATGCCCACGTTGTAAGCGAACGGCTTGTCGTAAGTGGCCCGATCGCGGACGCGCTCGGGGTCGAAGAGCGTGACGTCGGCGAAGGCGCCGGGTTTCAAGATGCCGCGGTCGGAGAGACCGAGCTTGGCCGCGTTGAGCGATGTCATCTTGCGAACGGCATCTTCGAGCGTGAGCAGCTTGCGTTCGCGGGCATAGACGCCGAGGACGCGGGGGAAGGTGCCGAAGTTGCGCGGATGCGGGTTGCCGCGCCGCAACGGCCCTTCGGTCGAGTATGCCGAGCCGTCCGAACCGATCGAACACCACCGCTGCACGAGCGCCCGGTTCATGTCCTTCTCTTCGTGGTGGGCATATACGCACGGCACCGAACCCTCGTGTTCCAGCAGCACGTCGAACAGCACGTCGAGCGAGTCGGGCTTTGGGTCTTTCCCCTTGGTGCGAACGGCGATGACGCGGTCCATGGTCAGGCCTTCGTAAGTGCCGCGGCCGCTGACGAGCATGCGGCTCCATTCGCCGCCCACCGCCGTGTAATGGTTGTACCAACCGTCGATTCCCTGGGTGATGTCCTTCTTCATGCGCGTGCGCTCGGCGGGGTCCTTCAGTCGCTGGAGCATTTTGGTGCGGCCGCCCTCGTGGGCCCACGGCGGC
>Ga0134125_10008960_pt1 | contig 11273 bp, 2 predicted proteins | sample KB31751_FD_96464 | JGI IMG/M metagenome (GOLD analysis project Ga0134125, IMG submission 96464) | Terrestrial soil microbial communities with excess Nitrogen fertilizer from Kellogg Biological Station, Michigan, USA - KB3-175-1 | ecosystem: Environmental > Terrestrial > Soil > Unclassified ...
AAATTCTATAAGTTGATCTGCTATTAATTCTCCATTATATATAAATAAATCATTAAGGTTAAATATTGTTTGTTAAAAGGTTGTTGCGGTTTTTTCGGATAAAGTTAGTAAAATGAGTTATACATCCGGAAGCTTTATATTTAAAAATAGGCATATTTGTGGTTTGACCTGATTATTATAAAGCTCGATATAAACGAAAAAAATTTCCATTTGCGAAATGACAACATTACTATTTTTCAAAAGAAACGTATGAATTAAAAATGTTATATAATTATTTTACTTCTAAGCGTCAGCGGGTACACTCAAGATTAAGTAGCGGTAAACTATGACATAAAATATTTAAGTCTATTTTTTTTATTATGGGAGTTGGCAAAGCAGATTTCATTGCTAAGCGAGATGGACTTTTTGATTTTGAGAGCGCGATGTATTTTGAAGATAGAGATAAAAACTTGATGCTAAAAAAAATAAATGTTAGATTAAGGTCTAAAAAATTTATAAATTTTCCACAAATGCAAGCTATGTATCTAGTAAATTTTAAAATTTTATTAGCTGTTTCAGCACTTTTTAAAAATCAACTTTATTTGCCTACGAAAAATTTAAATTTTAGAACAAAATATTTTTTTAATATATTTTTGATTAATTTTTTAGTAGACAAAATTTATTTTCCAAAAAAACTACATATTTTAAAAAAATTTTTTAGTAAATTTAATGATACGCGTGATGCAAGCTTGAGAAGAGTGCCAAGTCCAAAAGATACATATAAAAAATTAGTTGTACCTTTTTATTCAGTTACAAAAATAAGTGGCTCAAAAGTGTTTAAGCACATTCAAGGAAATTTAATTCCAGAACATACTTTTGCTGATAAACCTTTAAATCGAAGAAAAAAAAGAAATGCAAAAATTATAAAATTTATGGTTCAACAGAGCAAGTTGATAAATTATTTACGTAAAGTACGGTGATTTAAAAAAAAAAAAATATATAATAAAGTATTTTGAAGCTCTTTATTTATTTCAGGTTTTTATTCAAAAAAGTTTTATAAAAAAATTGTAAGGAAAAAAGTAATGAGTTTTTTTAGAGATTCTGTTGCAAAAGAAGCCAGAATTCAATGAGATTTATTTAGTAAAAAGTTAACGCAGGATGACTACAAATTAATAAAAAATGTTGAAAGAACTAGATTTTTTAATCAAGCAATAAAAAATTTTGTATTTAAAAACGATAATAAAAAATTATTTGAAAATAATGTTGTTCAAAATAGATTTTTTAAAAGAAATTTTTTTAATAGAATATTTTTAATTTATAAAAAATTTATAAAAATCAATAGCGTAGCAAGCAATTTTAATTCTTTTAAAAAAAAAAAAACTTTTAAGTTGCTTAGTAAAGTAGCAAATTATGATATCTCTAAACAACTAAAACTTAATACGTATTTTAGAGATATAAAACGCTTAAAATATAAAGATTTTTCTACAGATACTGGATTTGGTATATCTAAAGAAAGTATTTGACGTAGATATAGAAAACGTTTTTCTAAAAAAGTATTTTTTAATTGAAATCACTTTTTTGCGAAGTTTTTGTTGCAGACTTTTAAAAAAAAATATTATTTAAGTTTATACTTACATTTTGTTATAAAAACTATTTTTTATAAGAAAAAGGATGATCTTAAATCATTTTTGTTATTAGTTGAATTACATGGTATTTTTTGAGCTAAATCTCTTCTTTCTAAGTATATTGAAATTCAGGCAAATAAGGGTTTGAGTTTAGCAGCTAGCTTAAAACGGCCAAAAATTATTGCTAAAAAATTTAAAATGCTTAATACTGCTTTTAATAAAAAGTACAGCATCAAGCACTTAAATTATAACTTGACTTATATGCTAAAATTATATTTTTTTAAGCAAATAATTTTATTAAGTATGCTGAAAGCAAGATTTAAACTTTGAATGCAAGTAGTCTATAAACAAGTTAGGCTAACAGTTTATTTTAAATTAGTTTCTATTTATTTTGGTTTAAAAAAAAAATGATTTGGACTTTTTAAAAGTTTTATGTTGTTAAGAAAAAAAAATAGTTATCAAAAGGTCGGCAACTCAAATAATGGGTTTAGATTTTTTAAAAATAGTGCGGCTGTATCAAGAAAAGGATTCCATTTAATTTTTAAATATCAGTTTTTTAAAATGTATTTTGAGAAATTATTAAAAGTTTTAATACATTATTATAAGACATCTAAAAAACGTGTTAAAAAAATTAGCAACTACAGTTTTCGATGATATGTTGTAAGTAAAGTATATAGAATACGCTTCATTAATAATTTTTTAATTGATAGTTTTATAAAAAAACGTTTAAATTTTTTTTCTAATAAGCGTTTACAAAGTCTTTTTAGATTTTATGGTTTAACTATGCGTAGAAATAGCTTGGTAAATATATTAAATGCTTCAAAAATTGAGAAAAATCAGTTTTTGTTAAAACGTTTATTTTTAAAGAGATATAATATGTTTTTATTTAGAAAAATGCTTTATAAGTATCTAAAAAAACTGCTCTATTTTAAAAAAATTAAAAAACCTATTTATAATAAATTTAGCTTAAAAAACAGGCTAAAGCGCGTTTGATCTACCTACATGAAGTTTAATAAAATTTTTAGTAGTAGGGGTTTTGTAGATTTAAAACTAATTTTTGCTAAAACGTACCTAAATAAAATAAATTTTTTTAGGAACTTGATTTGTAAGTTTCAAATTAAAAAAATGTTTAGTTACTTATTTGTAAAAGTATTTAGGTATTTAAAAAAAATTTATTTGAAACCAGTTTTTTTTATTAGAAATAATGTTTTATTATCTTTAAAAAAAAATAGTCTACAAAAAAATTCTAAAAAAGTTTTAAACTTTTACAAGATATTATTTTTTTACGTAAGAAATCGTTTTAAAAAAATATTTAAAAAATTAATGTTTTTATTTATTGACTCTTTTAACAATTTATTTTTGTCGAAAAAAAAGAGTAGAAATTTATTTTTAGTAATTGCTTTAATAAAAGCGTACTTGCTTAAAGAAAAAAAAACTATGTACGATATTGTATATTGAGTAAAAATGAATTTTTTATTTTCATCGTGAAAATTTGTTGTAAAAATGCCTTTAAGCGCTTCTGAAAAAAAAAAATTAAGAATTTTTAAAAAAAATTGACACCCGTTTAAACAAGAAGTTGAACAGCTAAAAATTAGGGTAAAATATGATAAAGATTCAGTTTTAAAAATTGTTAGAAGCTTGCGTATTTTGAATGCAAGTAATCAAAAAATAAATATTAATTTTGTTTTTAAAGTAAGTAAAATGAGTTCTTTATTAAAATGCAAGTTTTTAGAAGTTTTATTAAGCAGATTACCGCTTACTTATACTGTAAAAAAAAAGTTAAAAAATAGGTTTAAACTTATTTACTTATTTATGCGGAAGTTGGGCGCGAAGACAAGGTTGAATAAAACAAAATTATTTTTGCATGAAATTTTTTTTTCTATGTTTGTTCATCAACCGGAAGTAGGGCGATTATCTAGACGTAAACGAGCTAAATTAATTAAACGATTTAAACGTTTAATTTTTGTTTTTAAAAGATTTAATAAGATGAAAAAAATTAAAATAAAAAGACCGAGAAATTTAAAAAAAACAATTTTTATTAATCATAAAAAATTTAAACGTTTTGTATACTTGTCAAGGAGATTAAGTGGCTTTAACAGAAAAGGATTACGAAATAAAGATAAGCTAGGTCGTTGATTTTTTAATCAAAAATTGCTTGAGTTTAGTCAACAAAAGTTAAATGTTGAAAAAACGGCTAAGTTCACTGGCACTGTGAGAAATGTTAGTTTTCTTTTAAAAAAAAATATATATTTTGTTATTGATAAAAACGAACTAAAAAATCTTAGATTAAATATTGGAATTGCTTGACGAAAAGTTATATTCGATTTAGATAGTTTTTTAGATAGAAAAGGACGTCGATACAAAATTTCAAAAACGCAAATGTATAGTTTTTATACGTTTTTTAATTTTTTAAAAAATTTGTTTTTTTTCTCTTCTTTAAAAAAGGATTCAATCGAAGATGTAGTTGACTTTGATAAAAGCTTATACGTGCATTTTAATAAAATATATTTGAATCCATTTTCAAGACGTTGAAGTAAATTTTGATATTTTTCAAAGCGGTCTTTTACTAGTAAAATTTGATGATCAAGAATGGTAAGACATAAACATTTTTATTGACGTATTATGACTGTTAGAAAAGGTATTCGTGATAGAAGAATCAGATTTAAATTTACCCTTCAAAATAAAAAACGAATTAACAAATACAATAAAAACAAGCTATCTCGTTTTTTCTATCTTCAATCTTTTTATAAAATATTTCATAGACGAAAACAATATTTAAAAAGTTTTTATAAAAAATCTGTTATAAATTATAAAGCAAAAAAATCGTATTCTTTTAAAATTAAAAAATTTAATAATTTTAAAAACTTGCTTTTAAATTTTTTAATAAGTGACTTTCGGGTACGATCTAAAAGCTTTGTAAACGATTTGATTAATAATCAATTTGCTAATATTTTAAAAAACAATTGAAAATTTAAATCAGATTATTTATTTTTTAGTAATTTGAAGTTGCTAAGATTAGTGTCTGCAGTTGTTAGTTTGAAAATAAAATTTTTTAGGTTGTTTATATTTTTTATAAGTAAAAAAAAATTTAGTAAAATTGATACTGCTATTTCTTTATATCGTTACTTGAATGGAATAAAAACGAACTTAATAAAAAACAATTTTGGAAAGTTCATCTTTAATAAAGATTCAACTTTATTTTATGTAGAAAAAAAAATTCAAAAAAAAATTTCTGATGGAAAATTTTTTGAAATATTAAAATCTAAACTAGAATTTTTTTTTGATAACGATTATCATCATGTTTTGAAAGTTTTTTTACCTGAAATAGCACTTGAGTTTAACGAACTTTTATTATATAAAGCTCATTTTTTTTTATATTTATTACTTCAAAAAACTGATGATACTAAAAAAATTATTTTTATAAGAGATGTCTTTAAAAAATATAAGTTTTTAAAGAGACTGTTGTTCTTTAAAAAAGTATCTAGTTTAAAAATAATAAATTTGAAAAGTGTTAATTTTTTATTTTGCAGTCAAGAAAAAAATGATTTGGAGAGTAGTGTTTATTTTTATTATAAACTAATTGTTTTGGTTGCGTTAAAAGTTTATAGAAAAAAAAATTTTTATATTAGAACGAGTGGTTCTTACGGGTTACGTTACTGATTACGAAATAAAAAGTTTAGATTTTGATTAGAAAATGAATTAGAAGTGTATTTAGGTTTTAATATTAAGCTATTTATAGCTAATCCGCACAAAGCTATTATGAATGTTTATCGTCCAAAAATTGGAATTTTTTTTTTGCTATCGAGATCTATTAAACATTATAGCTACATGGGTGGATGAAGACAACGAATTATTTATAATGATATTATTTGAACTTTTTTTATAGCAACAAAATATTATGCTTCAAGTTATCTTACTGATATGATTTCTGAACAGATAGTAAAAAGAGAAAAGCATTGACCATTTATTAAAAGAATTCGTTTTATTTTAACTGAGCTTTTAAATCCCTTCTACAAGGCTTTTTTTAGGCATATAGATGGATTCCGTATATCCATAAATGGTAAAATTAATGGAAAAGATCGTGCTATTAATTACTTATTTTATAAGGATTATAAAGATTGTCAAATTTCGAAAATAAACTGATTAGATTTAAAAGTCGACTATAGTTTAATGCAGGCGGATAGCTGATATGGATCTTTTGGAATAAGAGTTTGAATAAGTCGCGCTTAGAAAAACTTAAGCTTAAAGTTTAGTTAAGTAAAAAAAAAAGATAAAAAAGGGGCAAAAATAGCTTTTATTTTTAATTAGTCTACTTGAAAACTATAGACTAATGTGTTTTTGTTGGTTTACATTAATTTTTTATTAAGTAAGTATTAATCTAAGTTTTAAATAATACAAATTGGATTTATTAAACAGAAATAAATGTTTCCATATTGCAAAAGCAAAAATTAATATAATTTTTTGAAAAAAATGAAACATCTTAGTAATTCAAAAAACAATCAAAAGAGTTTTTATCAGTAGAGGCGATCGAACGTAAAAAATTCGTTGAAATTAATATTTATTTTTATTAACTTTAAAAAAAATTAAGTTTTTTTAAATTTGATAAAAAACTGTTTATATTCTATATATAAATCATTTTTAGAAAAATAGCATTCAATAAAATATTTAAAATATGAACTCTTAGATAAAATATCTCAACTTTTGGTAAATTGAGTTTAATAAACTTAATTGAAAAAAAACCCACTTTTAAAGAATAAAAAGAATGTATTATTTGAAAATAAAGTACTTTATAGGAATAGATGAAAAATAATTATAATGAAAATTTGTAATTGATACTGATTTTAGTTACTAAAAGAATTTATAGTATACCTTTTGTATAATGGATGAACAAGTTAATTAGCTTAGTGAGCTTTTATATGTATATATCATAATATTTTAGCGAAATTTACGTAAATCTAAATGATAAAAATTAAGCTAATTAAACCCGAAACTAGCTGACCTAACCATATACAAGCAATGAGGCTTCACCCGTGCCTGGTAATAAGACTGGGGCGATATATGGTTATCTATGAAAGACAAGTTATGAGCTAGAAATAGCTGGTTTTTCGCGAAATATATTCAAGTATAGTGTTTTAATATAAATAATGTCGGTGCTATTTGCTTTGAGAAATAGGGGTATGTGACAGTACTTTACGAAAACTCTATCTTAGGAATGATATAATTAAAGCAATCGGACTTTAGATGATAAGGTCTATAGTCAAAAGGGAAACAGCCCAAATTAAATTTTAAAGTCTATAAAAGATTCGTAAGTAATATAATATGGTTGCTGCTAAAATTAAAACAGGTTGGCCTTGGAGCAGCTACTATCGACGCGCGGAATATCCATCAAATGCGTCAGTTTGTTCAACCGAATTGATGTACGTGTGGGTTTTGAAATAATATCCCTCGGTGCCAGTTAAAGAAATAGCATCATATCGATTTTATATGCAGATATAATCATTATAGATTTTGAAGGTTTAGACGAATTTTACTGATAATTTAATTTATGTAATATATTTTAAAAAAAAAGTTATTTTACGTAAAGGTAGCGAAATACACAATTTTAATGAAAAGTAATTATAATTCAAGCTGTTAGATAAAATTGTATAAAAAATGTTAGTATAAACAACGACTAATACTATATTAAATAGTATCGCCGAAAGTAGTAGGTTTAAATAAAATTAGCGTGTCATAGAAGATTGTTTAAGTTTTTTTTCTTGGCTTTTTTATTATAAAAATATTTATAATAAAATATATCGTTAAACTTGGTTTTTTAATAACACTTAAGAGCTATACGAAAGTAGGAATAGCTGCTCGATAGTGCTTGATCAAATTTTTATTTTATTGTTTAATTTAGCAATTAAGTTATCAAAATTTAAAAGTATTTAATACTCCTAGGAGGCAAACTTCAGTGTGCGGCTTTAAATAGTATTACTTGATTTAATGTTATTATGAAAGAAAAATAAAATAAATATATTTAAAGCAGAGAACACAAAAAATAATAAAGTAATTATACTAAAACCGACACAGGTCTACTTTTAGAAAACTAACAAGGTGCTTGAAATAACAAATTTTAAGGAACTCGACAAATTTACCCTGTAACTTAGGAAAAAGGGGCTCTTAGTAATTAAATTTGCATGAGTAAGTTGTTGTATTATTGTACTAATGGCGGAGGTTTACGGACCGAAATTTAGGAAACTGCAACTTTTAAGTTATGCGTAAAAAAAGAGAGATTATTACTAGATCAATAAATTGGGAGTAGCGACTGTTAATCACAAACACAAGACTTTGCGTTCAAAATTGTAAAACCATGTATTAAGTCTGACACCTGCCCAACGCGTTTAAGCGAAAACGAGATGTAAAATGCATCGGATATAACCTCATGCTAGTGGCTGCTGTAACTCTGACGGTACTAAGGTAGCTCAATTCCTTGTCGGTTAAGTTCCGTCCACGCAACGAGTGGTGAAACGACTCCTCCAGTGTCTTGAATTTTGGTTCAGTGAATTTGACATTTTTGTGAAGATGCAAAATAGAAGTGGCAAGAGTAAAAGACCCTATGCACCTTTACTATAGTTTTTTATAGGTATTCATTAATTTTTTGCGCAGTCATAGGTAGTATATATTTAAGAACACTCTGTGTTCAGGTGTGTTTCATTATAAAGTTGAAAGAACTACTCTTAAAAATTTTGATAAATGTAGTTAATATACTAATTATTTAGAATTACTAATTTGTACTAAATTGTGTAGCGGATAGCGAAAGCTAAAATAAACTTATAAATACAGGTGATCGTGGAGCTTGCGGCACGTGATCTTTAGTTATAAGTATTACAGATATTAGTAATCTAGTTAATAAAATGTATATGTTAGTAATATATTGAATAGTGTATATGCTTCGTTGTATACTATTTACAATAATTTAAGATTGTTAGTTTCACTGGGGCGGTGGTCCATTAAAATGTAGCATGGATATACTGGCAAGACATACTTGCTAGGCGAAGCAGTTCAGAGTTGGAAGCTTAAGGGTAAATTGTAGTGTTTTACTGCAAAATTGGCAAATATAGCAGTAATTTTGTTATTCAAAATAAAATTTGTTTAATAATGTTGGTCATAGTGACCGAATAAATTTAAGTGGAAATTTTATTCACACTGAACGAAGGTACGCTAGGGATAACAGGCTGATTTCCCCTGATAATCCAAATTGGTGGGGGTGTTTGGCACCTCGATGTTGTCTTATCATGTCCTGGATATGCACAACTATCCAAGGGTTCATCTGCCCGGTGAGCAATATGGTACATTAGATGAGTTCAGTACGTCGTGAGACAGTACGGTCTGTATCTACCATTTTGTTAAAATTATGTATGATTTTATTCTAGTACGAGAGGAATGTGAAATTTTCATCAATTATTTATTAATTATATTATATTTGTTTAGAGGCTTTAATAATTATATTATGTTTTGACTTTGTATAATTGGTAGCGTTAAGTAGTTACATTTGTTTGGAATAACCACTGAAATTAATCTTAAGTAAAGGGAATCGCCGTTAAAAATTTTTAATGTATTAATAGATTATTGAGTTGTTATAGGCTATGCATGTAAGAATTTACGAATTTTAATTGGAATAGTTCTTTATTTTTATGATTAGAAGTATTTAGCGCAAACTTATGCTAGTTCAAACTTAAATTTTTTATAATTCCTCTTGTATGTTAGATAAAATAAGGTTAAAAAAGGATTTATAGTAAGCTGCGGTTTACGAAATATCTGTGTATTTTTATGAGATTAAAGCTTTTATTTGATACTTAATATGTTTTTTTATTATATATGTTTATCTTTAATATTTTTTTTTATATTATGAGTTATTTCTTCTTTAACCGATGAGCTTTATATAAAATTAGTGTCTTTATGTTTTTCAGTATTTATATTTATAATTTCTGTTTTTAATTTTTTATTGCTTGATTTTTTAAAATTTGAAGTAGTCACTTCTACTTTTGAGATATCAACAAAGCTAAGTTTATTTTTTACAATAGGTGTTGATATGATTTCAGCTGTTTTTATACTTTTGACGGCTTTTATATTTGTAATTGTTGTTTTAATTGCGTGAAATTCTATTAAGTTTAAAATAAAAATGTTTTTTTGTTTATTATTTTTGTTAGAATATTTTATATTAAATGTTTTTGGAAGCTTTGAGTTAATTTTTTTTTATTTTTGATTTGAAAGTAGCTTAATTCCAATGTTTCTTATTATATTAATATGGGGAAATTTGACTCGTAAAACTGTAGCTGCTTTTTATTTAATTATGTATACATTAATTTTTTCAACGCCGTTTTTTATTGCAATTGTTTTTATACATTATAAGTTTGGATCGTCTAATGTTATTTTTTTAACATACTCAGCAGTTTTAAGTGTTTCTTATCAAAAAGTAATGTTTATAGTCTTTTTTATGGCGTTTGCTGTAAAATTACCAGTATTTCCAATTCATATTTGATTACCAGAAGCTCATGTAGAATCTCCTACTACAGGATCGGTTATACTAGCTAGTCTTTTATTAAAATTAGGGTATTATGGATGTTTACGTTTTTGTTTACAGTGCTTTCCAGAAGCTATTTTGTTTTATAAACCTGTTATAGCTATTATAGGTATTGCAGGTTGTATTTACGGTGCTTTGTTATCGTTAAGTCAAAATGATATGAAAAAAGTTATTGCTTATTCTTCTGTTTCGCATATGAGCGTATGTTTATTAGGTTTATTTTCTGGTAATTTTTTTGGAATATTAGGAAGTTTTCTTATGGCAATTGGGCATAGTTTTGTTTCAAGTAGTTTATTTTTTTTAGTTGGATCTCTTTATGATCGCTATCATACAAGGTCATTAGATTATTTTTCTGGGCTTGGTAACTATATTCCAATTTTTTCGTTCTTTTTTTTTATTGCAGTTATTTCAAATTTTGGGTTTCCAATATCGTTAAATTTTGTTTCTGAGTTTTTTATTTTTGTAGGTGTTGGCTTTTGAAATTTTTCTGTTTTACTTTTTTTACTTTTTTATTCTGTTCTAAGTGTTGCTTATAATTTATTGTTGTTTATAAAAATATTTCATGGAACGCTTAAAAACTATATTGTTAAATTTGTAGTCGTTGATTTACAGAAAAGAGAGCTTTATATATTGTTTCCACTTATGTTTTGTAATGTATTTTTATGTTTTTTTATTTCAAACTTTATTAAATTTGTAACTCCTGTAATTTTATTGATGTCTTTTAATGCTTAAACTTAATTTTACTAAACTTTATAAAAATATAGTTTTTTTTGTATCTGGTTTAATTTCTGTAGAAATATTTTCTGTGTTTATTTGATTTAATTCTATTTTTATTTATTTTTATACGTTTTTTAGTTTTAAATTTGTTGAATCTGAATGAAGCTTGGCTTTTTTAGATCTTTCTACAGGTAGGGTTAATCGAGGGTTTATATTTGAACGAATTCAGGCCTTTAGAGAATTTTCTTTATATTGAGTATTACAATTCGAAGTTATTTTATGCTTGTTATTTTTATTATGAATTTTTTATTTATGTTATTTTATGTTTACGATAAAAACATCTAAACAGCAGTATTTAATAAATTTAATAAAATTGATGTTTAGTTCAG
>Ga0134125_10008962_pt1 | contig 11273 bp, 11 predicted proteins | sample KB31751_FD_96464 | JGI IMG/M metagenome (GOLD analysis project Ga0134125, IMG submission 96464) | Terrestrial soil microbial communities with excess Nitrogen fertilizer from Kellogg Biological Station, Michigan, USA - KB3-175-1 | ecosystem: Environmental > Terrestrial > Soil > Unclassified ...
CATGCCGGTGCTGCGCTCGCGGGGACCGCGCCTGCATTGCTTGCCGGGGGCGGGCCGCCCTGCGGAATTTCGCGGCCATTCGCGCCGACTTTGCCCGCAGTGCAAACGGCGCGACCCCCGCGAAACGAAAGCACCGTAAGCCAACGGCGGCGCAACCCGAGGGGTTGCGCCGCCGTTGGCTTCTGTCCCGTTGCCACCCCAAGCCGCTCACAGCGGCTTGGGGGACCCAGAGCGGCTTGCGCCGCGCGCCCGCTGTTTACTCTATTTGGACTCCGCCGCCAGCGGGAAGTCGAAGCGCCGCGCCGGCCGGCCGGGCGCCCGCGCCGCCGCCACCGCCGGCGTGGCCGTAAAGCCGGGACGGTACATCGGGGTCAATCCCTCCGCTTCGCGCGTAAAGGACATCGGCGCTACCGTCCCATCGGTGGCGGTGGGGCTTGCGCCAGGCTGCGAGCAGTCAATCCGGATCACATCGCCCAACCGCACCTGCCCGGTGGCGATCAGTTTGGCGAGCGGAAACACGATGTGCCGCTCGATGGCGCGTTTGAGATGGCGGGCGCCGTAGCGCGGGTTATAGCCCTCCTGCAGCAGCCACTCCTTGGCGGCACGGGTGCAATTGAACAGAAAGGGATGGCCTCCGGAGGAGGCCAAAATGCGCTGCTGCACCATGCCGAGCTCGATATCCAGAATGGCGGTCAGTTCTTCCGGCCGGAGAGTATGGAACACCACGGTGCGGTCAATCCGGTTCATAAACTCGGGCGAAAATTTGTGCCGGGCCGCCGCCACCGCCACCCGATCCACTTTGGCATCGAGGCGATCGTCCAACCGAACCGCGGGCGGCATGAAGCCGGTGCCCCCGAGCGTCAGCGTGTCCATCTCGACCGCGCCCAGGTTGCTGGTCATGAAAATGATGGTCTGGGAGAAATCCACGCGCCGGTTGTCGCCCAAAGTCAGCGTGGCCTTGTCCAAAATGCCCAGCAGCAATTGCCACAAGGCGTCGGAGGCCTTTTCGATCTCGTCAAACAGCAGCAGCGACAGCCGCAGCCGGTCGGTGTGCCACTGCCCCAGCGCCTCCTGGGTGAGCAAGGGATGGGTTTCGCGGTGCCCCAAATAGCCCGGAGGAGAGCCGATCAGCTTGGCAATCTCGTGGCTATGCTGAAACTCGGCACAGTCCACCTTGATCACCGCGCGCGCATCGCCAAACAGCGTCTCGGCCACCGCCTCCACCACCCGCGTCTTGCCCGACCCGGTGGGGCCCAGCAAGAGCAGGTTGGCAATCGGGCGCCCCGGCGGGTGCAACCCCGCCAGAAACGTCTGGTACAGATCCACCACACACGTCAGGGCCGCTTCCTGACCCACAATTTTGCGGCGCAAGGCGGCCTCGAACTGGCAAACATCCTCGCACCGCAGCGACGGATCCAACACTTCCTGGCTGCCCGTTTTCATGTTCACCCTGCCTGCTAGGATGCGCGACCGCGGGCTTACGATCACCACCCCGCGCCGCCATGCCTCACCCGGGGACCGTTTAGGAGCTTCCCCCTATGCCCTCGCGGGGGGGTTCACTCTGGTGCGGCTCCCCCACGCTGGGGCTCACTCCCTGCGCCCCGGGTTGTAACTTGAGCTTGGCCTGCAGTTGCTGCCGCAAACCCTCCATCTCTTCCAGCAGCTCGCGGATTTTTTGCTCGGCCTCCTCGGGTTGCGACCGCTCCTGCAAGCGTGTACGCAGCAATCCCCAATTCAGCTCGGCCAAGTCCTGGCGCAGCGTGCGCATGGAACGCACCAACAAGGTGGCGCCTTCCAGGTCGGCAAACGGCGAGGCAAACGTCTCCGCCGCCCGCGCCCGCACCGAGTCCCAGTCAATCTGCAACTGGGGATGCGCTTGCTTGACCTGCGCCAAAACCTCGTCGCTGACCCGCGGCCGATTGCCGAGGCAGGCCAAGTGCACTTGGCGCACATGCCCGTCTTCCCTCACGTTGTGTACTAAGTAGTAGGATTTGCCCTTTTTCCGTACAAAAGCCATCGCCGACCTCCTCCCATTTCCAGCTTCCGGTTGCCCTCTCGCGCCTTCCCTCTCGACTCCGCGGGAGAGTGCCCTCAATCCCCTCCCGTGGTGGGATAAATCCCACCACAACGTAGGATGGGAGGCTACTTCCTTCGGGTTGTCCTGCCGCCCGGACCCAGGATGCCGCTGCCATCCGCTCTGCTTTTGGATGTTTCCGCGCTCTGGCCGGACAACCAAAATTCCCTGCCCAATCTCGCGTGCTACCATCCTTAGGAGGCCCCCTTCCACTCCCGTCATGCCACGTTTTGCTTCGCTCTGTCTGCGTTCTTTGGCCCTTGTTATGGCGCTGCCTTTGGCCGCGAGCCTGGCGCTCGGTGAAGCCCCCGCCCCCGCTCCCACCACCCGGCATCCCACCTCGCGCAATCTCGAGATCCGCGCCATTTACTTCACCGGTCTCATGGCCGGCAGCCCCCACGGCAAGCAGATCGCCGAACAGTGGCGGACCGAAGGCGGCAACGCGGTGGTGTTTGACGTCAAGGACTCCGATGGCCCGGTGAGCTTCAACTCCGCCCTCCCGCTCGCCGGCCACATGAAGCGGCCATATATTTCCGACCTGCCGGCCTGGATCAACTGGCTGCACGCCCACGGTCTGTACGCCATCGCCCGCATCGCGGTCTTTAAGGATGAGCGCCTGGTGCACGATCATCCCGAACTCGCGGTACGCTCCCGCTCCACCGGCGGCGTCTGGCTGGAGAACGGCAAACCCACCTGGACCGACCCCTCCCTGCCCGCCGTGCAGAACTACGACCTCGCCTTGGCTCTCGAGGTCGCCAACGCCGGGGTGGACGAGGTCCAGTTCGACTACATCCGCTTCCCCGTGGACGGCAACCAGAAAGACGCGCGCTTCGCCTATCAGGCCACCAACCCCACCGCCGCCCGCGCCGACTTCATCAGCAACTTCCTTTACAAGGCGCAGCAGGAGTTGAAGCCCACCGGCGTCCATATCTCCATTGACGTCTATGGCGTGATGGCGTGGGCGCGCGACGTGGATCTCAACGCCACCGGCCAGGACGTGGTCAGCCTCGCCTACTACTGCGACGTCATGTGCCCGATGATTTATCCCTCGCACTTCTTCGGGAACTTCGATGGCATCTCCGACCCCGGCGATGCGCCGCAGCACTTCATCCATGCCGGCATGGACCGCTTCAACTCCATTACCCAGGACACGGGCGTGGTCATCCGCCCCTGGCTCCAGGCTTTTGCCTGGCGCACCAAGACGTTCGGCGTCAATTACATCCTGATCCAGGTGGAGACCGAGCGCGCGCAGCACGGCGGCGGCTTCATGTTGTGGAATGCCAACAACCACTACACCGTGCCCGACCAAGCCATGCCCACCATGATGGCCGGCGGCGGCAAGTACTTCGAGGGCGGCTTCCCTTACCCCGTGACCGCCACCGGCTCGGCTCCCGCCGCCGCCAGCGGCAAAAACAGCCCTAGGCGTTGAGGAAGGTCTCGATCTTGCGCCAGTAGCGCGGAACCACGTCCGACGTGCTCAGGTGCCCGCCCCGCTCCAGCAAACACAGGTGGCTGCTGGTGATCTGGGCAAACTCGCGCACACCGCGCCACGGCACATAGGGGTCGTCCTTGGCGTGAAACAACAGCAGCTTGGCGCCATCAATCGCCACCACCCGGTTCATGGGGTTGAAAAAGGTGCCGGAGCGCAGCTTGTTCCAGTTCTTTTCCGTGAGCCGGTAGCCGTGGCCGAACGCTTCCCGGATGTAGTCCACATAGCTGGGATTGGAGGTTTCCTTGGACTGTTCGCCGTCCAAAATGCTCCAATCCACCACCGGGCAATTGGCGATGGCGCGGCACACGCGCTCGTCCAGCGTCGCCAAAATGGCGGCCGTGCCCCCAAAGCTCCCGCCGATGATGTAGACCGCCTCCGGCTCGAGACGGAAGCGCTTGCCGAAAGCGATATCCTGCAACCCCCGGGGCAACTCGTCGAGCACGGTGCGGATGTCCCGCTCCGGCGAGCGCGCCAGCAGTTGGCCGCCGCTCTCCCACGCGCCGCGCCAGCGCGGGTAAATCACCCAGTAGCCCTTGGCCGCGAGGAACTCCGCCAGCGGCTGTTTGCGCGGCACCGAGGGCATGCCGTCGCAGAGCAGGATCAGCCGCTGCCGCCGCCGCGCCTGCGCCGGCGGCCAGAACTCGGCCGCAATCTGGTTGGCAAACCGGGTGCGATACATCCCGGCATTCTACGCACAAAAAAAGCGGGGGCGCAACGCGCCCCCGCTCGCCATCCCAGCTTTACTGGGGGCTCTAGCGCCTTCCGCCCGGACCGCCGCGCCGGAAGCCGCCCCGGCCGCGGCCGCGGTCGCCGCCGCGATCGTCGTCGCGCCGCGGCGGACGGTCGTAGTTGCCCTCGCCATCGCCCTCGCTCCCGGGCGGAGGCGGCGGCAGCGGCAGGCCCAGCTTCTCGCGCTGTTCCTTCAAGATGGCCTTGCGGCTGAGCTTGACCTTGTTGCCCTCGATGTTGATGCAGCGCACCAGGATCTGGTCGCCTTCCTTCAGTTCGTCGCCCACCTCGCGCACACGGTACTCCGCGATCTCGCTGATGTGCAGCAACCCGTCGGTGCCGGGGAAGATCTCGACGAACGCGCCGAAATCCACCAGCCGCACCACCTTGCCCAAGTAGGTCTTGCCGATCTCGGCCGAGGCGGTGATGTCGCTCACCATCTGCAGCGCCTTGGCGCCGGCGTTGCCGTCCACCGCCGCGATGTTCACCGTGCCGTCGTCGGAGACGTCGATCTTGGCTCCGGTCTGCTCCACGATGGAGCGGATCATCTTGCCGCCGGGCCCGATCAGGTCGCGGATCTTGTCCACCGGAATCTTGATGGTGGTGATCTGCGGCGCGTACAGCGAGCGCGTGCCGCGCGGCTGGGCGATGGTCTCGGCCATCTTGTCCAGGATGAACAAGCGCGCCCGCCGCGCCTGGTCCAACGCCTCGCGCATCAGCGCCGGCGTCACCCCGGGAATCTTGATGTCCATCTGCAGCCCGGTAATCCCCTCGCGCGTACCGGCCACCTTGAAGTCCATGTCGCCGTAGTGATCTTCGGCGCCGGCGATGTCGGTGAGGATGGCGTACTTCTGTCCCTCCATCACCAGCCCCATGGCGATACCCGCCACCGGCGCCTGCATCGGCACGCCCGCATCCGCCAGCGCCAGGGTGGCGCCGCAGACGCTGGCCATCGAGCTGGAGCCATTGGACTCGAGGATGTCGCTCACCACGCGGATGGTGTAGTTGAAGGTGCCGTCCGGCGGCAGCTGCGAAATCTGGCTGCGCTCGGCCAGCGCGCCGTGGCCGATCTCGCGCCGTCCCGGACCGCGCAGGAAGCCGACCTCGCCCACCGAAAAGGGCGGGAAGTTGTAGTTCAGCATGAAGCGCTTGAACCCTTCGCCCTCGATGGTCTCGATCCGCTGCTGATCTTCCTTGGTGCCCAGCGTTACCGTCACCAGCGCCTGCGTCTCGCCGCGGGTGAACAGCGCCGAACCGTGCGTCCGGGGCAGCACCCCGACCTCGCTGCTGATCGGCCGGATCTGGTCGAAGGCGCGTCCGTCGGGCCGCTGCCGCTTCTCCAGCAGGGCGTCGCGGAAAATCCGCTCGCGCATCAACTCGAAGTACTTCTTGGTCTCGGCCTTCAGCCCGGGCTCCTCCGGCGGAATTGCCGCCAGCGCCTCGTGCTCGACCAGCGTGGTCAGCTTCTGGCTCTCCGCCTTGGGATGGGCCTTGGTATCCAGCGCGTCCACCAGGCGGTCGCCATACTGCTTGTACAGCTTCTTGTAGAAGCTCTCGTCCACCACCGGAGCCGTGACTTCCCGCTTGGGAGCGCCGGCTTGCTGGCGCAGCGTTTCGATCGCCGCGATGATCTTCTTGATCTCGGTGTGCGCAAACTCGATCGCGCCCACCACCGTCTCCTCGGAAACCACCGTGGCTCCGGCCTCGACCATCGCGATGCCGTCCATGGTGCCCGCCACCACGATGTTCAACTGACTGGCGCGCATCTCGGTGTAGGTCGGGTTGCAGACATACTGGCCGTTGACGTAGGCCACCCGCACCGCCGCCAGCGGCTTGGGAAACGGAATGTCGGAGACGTGCAGCGCCGCGCCCGCGCCGGTCAACGCCAGCACGTCCGGATCGTTGTCCTGGTCGGCGGACAGCACCAGCGCGATCACCTGGGTCTCGTTGCGAAAGCCGTCGGGAAACAGCGGCCGGATGGGCCGGTCAATCTGCCGGCTGGTCAGGATTTCTTTTTCGCTGGGCCGCCCCTCGCGCTTGATGTAGCCGCCCGGGAACCGTCCCGAAGCGTAGGTGTACTCGCGGTAGTCCACCGTGAGCGGGAAAAAATCGATGCCTTCGCGGGCGGTGTGCGCCGACGTCGCGGTCACCAGCACCATCGTGTCGGCCATGCGCACCGTGACCGCGCCTCCGGCCTGCCGGGCAATCTTACCGGTTTCCAGGGTGAGGGTCTTCCCCCCGGCTAATTCAACACTTACGCTAGACGGCATAGGGTTTCTCGTTTCTGTTGTGATGGGAACCTGGGTTCGCCCGCACCGGCGCCAGCCGGGGGCGGCCGCGGCGCGGCTACTTGCGCAGGCCCAGCTTGTGGATCAGTTCCCGGTAACGCTCCGGGTGCTCCCGCTTCAAATAATCCAGCAAGCGGCGGCGCTTCCCGACCAGCAGCAACAGGCCGCGGCGGGAGTGGTGATCCTTGGCGTGGGTCTTGAAATGCTCGGTAAGGTAGGTGATGCGGTCGGTCAGCAGCGCGACCTGCACCTCCGGCGATCCGGTATCGGTCGGATGGATGCGGTAGGTGCCAACGAGCTTCGTTTTGACTTCAAGTGTGGTCGCCATGCGGGCCAGCGGTGCTCCTCTTCTTGTCTACTTCGATGGAAACACCTACTTTAGCATAAATCGACACCAGCGGCGCAGGCCCTTTCCGCCTGCGCCGCTGGTGTACCCATTTGCACCGGGCCTGCCGATTAGACTAGTGATGCGCGGTGGGGTGAACCACCACAAAGCCGCCGCCGGGCTGGTCGCCCCCGGTGACCACGCGCAGCAGCACGTCCTGTCCGGGAGGCAATTTCTGCAACTGGGCGCGCAACTCGTCCGCACTGGCTACCGGCACACGGTTTACATCGGTGATGACCTCGCCGGGACCCAATTGCGCGATGAAGCCTGGCCCGCCCGGGGTCACCCCGGTGATGATCGCACCCTTGAGTTCGTCGGGCAGCTGAAACCGGTCGCGGTCCTGGGGAGCGATGTCAGAGTAATTGATCCCCAACTGCACCCCGGTACTAGCCGGTCGGGCGCTTTCGCTCGACGCCGACTTGGGTTGGTCCTGGGGAGCGATCCCCAAAGTAATCGTCAGCGTCACCGGCTTGCCGTCGCGCAAGATGTCAACCTTGACCGGTGTATCGGGGGGCACCGAGCCGGTCGCCAATTGCAACCCGGTCGAGTCGCTGACTTTCTGGCCATTCAGGCTGGTGATGAAGTCGCCGACCTTCAGGCCGCCTTTGGCGCCGGCCGCTCCGGCGGTGACATCGGTGACCAAGGCTCCCTCCGAGTTCGGGTTCAAGTTGAAGAAATGCGCCTCTTCCGGCGTCATGTCCTCTATGGTGATGCCCAAATAGCCGCGCACCACTTTGCCTTTGGAAATCAGTGTCGCCGCAATCGGCTTGGCAATCTCGCTGGGGATGGCGAATGCCTCGCCGCTGAAGCTGCCGGTGGAGGTATAGATGAAGGCATTGACCCCGATGACCTCGCCCCGCGCATTGACCAGCGGCCCGCCCGAGTTGCCTGGGTTGATGGCAGCATCGGTCTGGATGTAGTCGCCAGGTTGACGCCGATCGGTGCGATCAAAGTTGATCCGGCCCTTGCCGCTCACGATCCCGCGCGTGACCGTAAAGTTCAGTTGGAAGGGGTTGCCGACAGCGAACACGTTGTCGCCTTGCTTCAGCGCATGCGAATCCCCCCAGGGCAGGTTGGGCAAACCGGTCGCGTCAATCTTAATGACCGCCAGATCGGTCAACGGATCGGTCCCGATCACCTTGGCGTCCTTGTAGATTTTCTTGTTCTGCAGCGTGACCGTAATGTCGGTCGCGTTCTCAACCACGTGATTGTTGGTCACAATGTAGCCGTCGGGCGAGATGATGATGCCGCTGCCCAATCCCTGATCAAACTGGGGCCGCCGCGGCATCTGCCCGAACTGGCCGAAAAATTGCGATAGAGGATTATCCGGCGGCAATCCCCCCGGTCCACCCTGTTCCGCCTGGGCATGCGCGGTCACGTTCACCGCCACCACCGCCTCGGCCACGTGCTGCGCCAGCAGCTCCTGCTCCTTGTCCAGTTCGGTCAGCGCGCTCACCTGGTTCGCCGCCAACGGCCCCTCGGTGGAATGCACGCCGGTCATGCCGGCCCATACCGCCGCCGGGGTGGTGTGCGCCCGGTAGAATGCCATGGCTCCGGCGACCCCCACCACCGCCAACAGCACCGCCAACGCGCGGCCGCTCAAATATAGTCCGGTGAAACGCGAAGAAGGCATGATCAATCTCCTAATCGGTGCAGGGGGTGGTACATTCGTACACTTCTCTATATTGGACGCATTTTCGGGACCTCGCGAATCCAAAAATTCGCCGCCCAACTCGGTCGGCCTCCGCCTCTCCTACCACCCCATGCTATACTGGCCAAGCACTACTACGCCCCGAAACACGAGGAGATCCCTATCCGAGACTTTCGCCCGCGCCGCATTCCCGAACCACGCACTCGCATCAACGAACGCATCCGTGCCCGTGAAGTGCGCGTGATCGATGAGATTGGCACGCAGTTGGGGATCCTCACTCCCCAGGAAGCCATCGTTCTGGCCCGGCAACGCACGCTGGATCTGGTCGAGGTGGCGCCCAATGCCGAACCTCCGGTTTGCCGCATCATGGATTTCGGCAAGTACCAGTACCAGATGGAAAAGAAGGCCCGCGAGGCGCGGAAGAATCAGAAAAACATCGTCATCAAGGAGATTAAGTTCCGCCCCAACACCGACGACCACGACTACGAGTTCAAGAAGAACAATGTGCTGCGCTTCTTGGACGATGGCGACAAGGTCAAGGCGGTGGTACAGTTTCGGGGCCGCGAAATTACCCACAAGGAAATCGGGTTTCAGTTGCTCAACAAGCTCCTGAAAGAAGTCGAGGGCCAGGCCCAGGTCGAGTTCCGCCCGCGCATGGAGGGCAATGCCCTGACCGCCATCCTCGCTCCCAAAAAGTCCTAAAGGATCCGTTTTATGCCCAAGCTCAAGAGCCACCGCGGCGCCGCCAAGCGCTTTCATAAGACCGGCAGCGGCAAGATCGTGCGCGGTCACTCCGGCGCCCGCCACATCCTCACCACCAAATCGCGCAAGCGCAAGCGCAAGCTCGACCAGGAAACCCTGATCAGCCCCGCCGACCAGCTGCGCATCGCGCGCATGATTCCCTACTCCTGAGAGTGGGACTAACCCGGGCCCCTGGCTGCGGCCAGGGCGAGCTCACCCGCCCACCGGCTCCCATCGTGCCCCCGGGCGGCTATCGCAAAGGAGAAAACGATGCCCCGCGTCAAACGTGGTACCAAGCGCAACGATAAGCGCAAGAAGATCCTTGGCCTGACCAAGGGGTTTTTCCTCACCAAGAGCAAGCTCTACCGCTCGGCCAAAGAAGCCAGCCAGCGCGCCCTTAAGTTCGCCTACTCCGGCCGCAAACAGCGCAAACGCCAGTTCCGCGAGCTCTGGATCGTGCGCATCGGCGCCGCCGCGCGCCAGCACGGCGTGAGCTATAGCCAATTCATGCACGGCCTGGCGCTGGCCAAGATCGAGCTCGACCGCAAGGTCCTGGCCGATATCGCCGTGCGCGATCCCCAAGGCTTCGCCCAACTGGTGGAGCAGGCCAAGGCCGCCCTGCCGGCCGCCTAGGTCGGCACGTGAAAACCCTGGACGAGCTCGCGCGCTGGGCCGCCTCGCCCCCGCCGGCGGAAGCCGACTTCCCCGCCGCCCTGGCGGAACTGCGCGCCGCGCTCGCCGCTTACCCGCAACGCGACTTCTGGATGTCGCGCAAGGCGGGCGTCTTCACCCATCTCAACGAGCATTGGCTGAAGCCGGCGCCGCCCGCCCGCAAGCCCGCCATCGGCCAAGCCCTCAACCAGCTCAAGGCCGAAGCCGAAGGCGTGTTCGCCGGGCAGGAGGCCCAGGCCGCCCGCGCCGCCGTCACCCGCCGCCTCGCCGCTGAGCGCGTGGACGTGACCCTGCCCGGCGTCTCCGCCCTGGCCGCGCCTTCCCACCCCGTCCTTCAGGTTCGCGACGAGATCGTCCAAATATTCCTGCACCTCGGCTACACCGTCGCCGACGGCCCCGAGATCGAAACCGCCTACTACAATTTCGAAGCGCTCAACATCCCCTTCGGCCACCCGGCGCGCGAGGAGCAGGACACCCTCTACCTTGGCCCCGGGCTCGACGATTACCTGCTCCGCACCCACACCTCGCCGGTGCAGATTCGCACCATGGAGCGCCAGGCGCCGCCGCTGCGTATCATCGTTCCCGGCAAGGTCTACCGCCGCGACGCGCCCGACGCCAGCCACTCGCCCAACTTCCACCAGATCGAAGGCCTCGCCGTGGATTGCGGTCTCCACTTCGGCGATCTCAAGGGCACGCTCGATCACTTCGCCCGCGAGTTCTTCGGTCCCTCGGTGCGGACGCGGCTGCGCCCCTCGTATTTCCAGTTCACCGAACCCAGCGCCGAACTCGACGTGAGCTGCATCTTCTGCGGCGGCGCCGGCTGCCGCACGTGCAAGCACAGCGGCTGGATCGAGGTCCTGGGCTGCGGCATGGTGGACCCCGCCGTCTTCGGCTTCGTCAACTACGATCCCGAGGCGGTCACCGGCTTCGCCTTCGGCATGGGGGTCGAGCGCATGGCCATGATCCGCTACGACGTGGACGACCTGCAGCGCTTCTACTCCGGCGATCTGCGCTTTTTGGAGCAGTTCCGATGAAGGTGCTCCTCCCTTGGCTGCGCCAGTTCGTCCCCGTTTCCGGTACGGCGCAAGAGCTCGCGCACGCGCTCTCCCTGGCGGGCATCGCGGTAGACCGGATTGACGGCGATCTTCTCGAGCTCGACCTCACCTCCAACCGTCCCGACTGCCTCAGCCACTACGGCGTGGCGCGCGAACTTGCCGCCATTACCGGCCAGAAGCTTCTCC
>Ga0134125_10008963_pt1 | contig 11273 bp, 12 predicted proteins | sample KB31751_FD_96464 | JGI IMG/M metagenome (GOLD analysis project Ga0134125, IMG submission 96464) | Terrestrial soil microbial communities with excess Nitrogen fertilizer from Kellogg Biological Station, Michigan, USA - KB3-175-1 | ecosystem: Environmental > Terrestrial > Soil > Unclassified ...
GTCATCCCTTGCGCGCGCACAACTTGACCAGCGCGTCGTAGACCGGTCGATCGAAATCCAGGCCCTGGCGGAGCGCGCGTTCGCGGCAGCGGAATGCACGCTCCGAGGGGATGCGGATTTCGTCGATGCCTGCCTGGCGCGGTGTCGCCTTGATGCGTTCGATCAGCTCGCTGACCCGCTGCTTGAAAACATCCATCGGACCGATGAGGTCGGGGCGGAAGCCGATGAAGAGGTAGCCATAGTCGCTGTCCTCATCCGAGCCGGAGCCGGCGAGCAAGCCCAGGGCCTGGATCATCAGCGCGAGCCCGAAGCCCTTGTAGCCGCCGAAGGGAAGCAATGCGCCGCGTCGCGCAAGCGCAGCGTCTCTGGTCGGCGCGCCCTCGGGCCCGATCGCGACGCCTTCGGGCAGCAGCTCGCCGAGCCGCTCGCGCAGCAGCACTTCGGTCATCATGTAGGCCGAGGTGCCGATGTCGAGCACGATGGGCGCGTGCGATGACGGGATCGCGATCGCCAGCGGGTTGGTGCCGAGCGCTGCCCTCATGCCACCTGGCGGAGCCACCATCTGCGAACTCGATGCGGTGTGGATCGCGACGAGGCCGGCCCTTGCGATCATCTCGACGTAGTAGGCGCTGCGCCCGCTCATCCAGGCATCGTTGACCGAAACCAGCGCGATCCCGTGCGCGGCGGCCTTCTTGATCGTGGCCTCCGCAGCGTGGAAGAGCGACAGCATCCCGACATTGTTGCCGCCGTCAAAGGCGATGGAGACGTCTGTTTCGCGCAGCACCGTCATGGGGCGGCGGGGCAGCCTGAAGTGCTCGCTGTCGGCGACGTTGAGAATCTTGGCAAGGCCGGAATATTCATAGCCGCACAAGGCGGCGTCGATGACGTGGTCGGCGATGATGCGCGCCTCATCGCTATCATATCCGATGCCGCGCAGGGCGCTCTCCGCCAGCGCGCGCGCGTCAGCGACGCTCAAATGCATCCGGCCCGCTGTCATGACGCCCACCTCCTTTTCGCCTGAGGCCCGCTCGCTCCGTATCGGCGTGGCTGCAGGTCGCGATAACAGCGCCGTCGCATGCGTTTGTCCATGCTTGACGCGGCATGGGTGTAGCGCGAGAGTTGGCATGAAAGCGCTCAAAGGAGCCCGTTCGCTGTGGTGCGCTGCCGGCGAAGACCCGATCGGCAACAATCGGCGACCCCACAACAAGCGAGCAGGGCTTATCGTTCGGGAGGTCATGGAGATGGCAGTGCAGCCGGTCAGGAAAGAGGGCGATCGCAATCCTCGCACCGTGGAAGAGGCGCGCTCCCTCGTCGCTTATGTCAAATCGCTGTTCATGCCCTGGAACGTCGACGCGCTGGTCGCCGGATTCACGGAAGACTGCGTCGTCCGGTTCGGGGTCATCCCGGAGTTCAGGGGGCGCGAGGCGCTTCGCAAATTCTTCGAGGCACGACGCGCAAAGCAGAAGGGGTATCGGCTGGACAAGCAGTTTCGCTCGCTCGTCAACGACGTCATGACGAATGTCTGGGAGGGCGAGTGGGAAGACGCTGCCACGGGTCAGCGCATGAAGGGATTTGGCGTTGAGGCCTGGACCATGCGTGACGGCAAGATCGCGGTCTGGGAGGCGGCGTTCAATGCGGCTCCCGCGGATCAAACCGTGGATGTTAGTCAGGCCTTGCGCTGAGGGTCTGATGCTGGCGCTGTCCCGTCAGCGATTGGTGCTTTGCCGCGACCCAATCCCGAACTCGTAGACGAGCCGCCCGCCAAGCCAGCCGCCCACCGCCATCAGGACAAATCCCGCGACCGCGCAGGCGGCCGCGCCAAGGCGCGCCGTCGCCGGATCAAATCCCGCTGGTACCGCTGATACCGACAGCAGCCACGCGAACAGGAAGCAAACCCAGACGGTCGCCATCACCATCATGTGCCAGATCGCCACCGACATCGCATCGCCTGAGTTGTCGATCGAACGAAGCTCCAACAGGCCCGCGAGCATGGCGAGGATGGCCAGAAGCAATCCAGCGCCATTGGAGAGTTTGGCGAGGGTCATTGCCAGTTCGCTTGCACCGAAGGCCACCCAACCATAGGCCAGCGTTGCCGTCGTCCAGAACGCGATCGGAAAATGCACCAGCATCGGATGCACCGGATGGCCAAAAATCCGCATCGGACCGTCGACCCGATTCGCGCTACCAGGCGCTAAAGACGGTGCCAAGAAGCGTCAGGAATCCGATGACGGCAACGCCGGCATGAACGAATACGACGGGTTTCGGCGCGACCTTTTGGCCCAGATGGATCGAAGCGAGGTAAAATCCGCCCAACGCGGCGATGATGAGGATCACGAGCGCTGTCAGCGCCCCTTTCGAGATGCCCGCCGTGAACGCCGCGTAGAGGAGAATGATCAGACCGATGGCGCCCAGCGCCGCATGCAAAATGGACAACGGCCAGGGCGCCAGCCGATCCCGCAAGACGAACGAGGCGAGTGCGAGGCCGCCGAGGGCGGCGATCGCAAAGATAACGAGAGCAGAGCCAAGCATTGCAATTCCTCCTGTCGCAACCAAGGACACGACTCTTTGGATGCGCCGGCCGCCTGGAGGTTCCTGCGCTGAACGCTTTTTGTTGTCGATATTCGACACCTCTCGCGTGATTGAGGCTCACCATTTGCCCACGTGCGGCAACCGCGGAAGCATCCTCCGGCCTTGGCGGGCGCCGCGGACGCCCGAGCTTGACACGTCCCGATTAATATGTTTGTTTGTCGTCAAACAAACATTTCTTTCAAAGCGGCGGTGGTGGATGACGGTCGAACGGTTTGACGTGATCATCGTGGGCGCGGGGCTGTCGGGCATTGGCGCTGCGCGTTACCTGAAGACGCGGTTGCCGCAAAAGTCCTTCGTGATCCTCGAGACCAAGCCGCGGATGGGCGGCACCTGGGATCTGTTCCGCTATCCCGGCATCCGCTCCGACAGCGACATGCATACCATGGGCTATGCGTTCAAGCCGTGGAAGCATCCCAAGGCCATTAGCGAAGCCGGCGCGATCATTCAGTACATCGAGGAGACGGCGGCGGAGAACGACATTGTCAGTCATATCCGCTATCAACACCGGATCATCAGCGCTGCGTGGTCATCGGCCGAATCGTTGTGGACGCTGGAGGTCGAGCAGGCTGACGGCCGCCTGATCCGGCTCTGCACTCCGTTCATTTTTTCATGCGCCGGCTACTATAACCATCATGAAGGCTACCTGCCGGATTGGCCGGGCTACCACAACTTCAAGGGCACACTGGTCCATCCGCAGTTCTGGCCCGAAGCTCTCGACTATGCCGGCAAGCGCATCGTCATCATCGGCTCCGGCGCGACCGCCGTCACGCTGGCGCCGGCCCTGGCGGAAAGAGCCGAAGAGGTCGTGCAACTCCAGCGCTCGCCGAGCTATGTGGTGAGCCGGCCGTCGGAGGACGCCTTCAACACCTTCCTCAAGACCTTCCTGCCCGCAAATCTCGCCTATCAGGCGACGCGCTGGCGCACCATCATCACGGGCCGCCTGCGTGCCAGGCGCTTTGCAAAGGATCCCAGGCGCGCCAAACAACTGCTGATCGATCTTGTGAAGGCCGAGATCGGCGACTGCGACATCACCCATTTCACGCCGGATTACTGGCCGGGGCAGCAGCGAATCTGCCGCGTGCCCGACGGCGACATGTTCAAGGCGATCCGCGCCGGAAGAGTGAAGATGGTCACCGACCACATCGACCATTTCGATGCGACCGGGATCAAGCTCAAGAGCGGCCGGCATCTCGATGCCGACATCATCATCACCGCGACCGGCCTCGTGCTGCAGGCGCTTGGCGGCGTGAAGTATGTGGTGGACGGCCAGGCGATCGAGCCCGGCAAACTGATCACCTACAAGGGCTTGATGTATTCGAACATCCCGAACCTGATCTACTTCACCGGCTACTTCAACGCGTCCTGGACGCTGAAGGTCGATCTGGTCGCGGACTATGCCTGCCGCGTGCTCAAGCACATGGACGACAGCGGTGCGAAACAGGTCGTGCCGCGCGCGGACAACGAAGTGTTCGCAAAACCGGCGCGCAAGATGCCGTTCATCTCCGGCTACATCCGGCGCGCTGCCGGCCGCATGCCGCGCCAGGGCGCGGAATTTCCGTGGGTCACGGAGTCCAATTACTTCTGGGACCGCAAGACCCTGTTGCGCGGTCCGGTCGAGGACGACACGCTGGATTTCTCCGGTCCGAAGGACATCGTGCTGCCGCCGCTGCAGCGCACTGAGCCGGCTATGCAGCAAGCGGCGGAGTAAGAGGTGGCGGGCGCCTTACGAAAGACTGCGGAGATCGGCCGCACCCACGCCGAACGGCGGCGAGAGGCCGAAACCAGGATCGTGCAGGCCGCCTTCGATATCGTGGCGCGGCGCGGCGTCGACCAGCTCACGCTTGCGGAAGCGGGCGAGGAGGCCGGCTACAGCCGCGCGCTCCCGGCGCATTATTTCGAGAACCGCGAGAACCTGCTCGCCGCCGTCGCCGAGCATGCCGTGAACAATTATCGCAAGCGCCTGATCGAGCAGAAGGTGCCGTTGGATGATGGCGTCCGTTCGCTCATCGCCTTGATCGCCTTCTATCTCGACGACAGCCGCGGCTGGCCGAAGAAGCTGCGCGCCTTCCACGAGGTTATGAACGCCGGCCTGCGCTGGCCCGCGATCGCGGAGGTGGTCGCCCGCCTCAACCAGGAATGGATCGACCGCATCGCAGCGCAAATCCGCTCGGCGCAATCGCAAGGCGATATCCGCGCCGGGATCGATCCGATCGCGGAAGCCGTCGCCATTTCCGGGGCGATGCGCGGGATCATGGCGCAGTGGCTGATCGCCCCGGGCAGCATCGATCTTGATGCGGTGCGCGACACCTACATCGCGGGCCTGCGGCGAAGCTGGAAGCCTTAAGCATCTAGAACTCGTCATGGCCCGGCTTGTCCCGCCTGCGGGCCGAAGCCCCTTCGGCGCGGCGAAGGCCCGGCCATCCACGTCTTTCTTGCCGCCGAGCCAAAGACGTGGATGCCCGGCACGAGGCCGGACATGACGAAAGGTGGTTCCTTATGGCGGCGCGTCTAGAGTTAGCGGTGTCTTAATTTGCTCTCCCGGAGTGGACGCATGCGTTGCAATCCTCCGTCAATGCGTGGCCTCTACACTGCCTGTCACCGACGCCCAAGAAGATGTCCACTAGGACGTCCAAGAATAAGACATCGGAACGGATACCAGAAGAGGTCGCGGGGATGGCCAATAGCATATGGACCACCGAACAGTTCACCTGCCCAAGCTGCGGGATGGACTACACGGCGACGCGCGAAGAGCAGCACGAGAAGCGTTCCTCCAGCTTCCAGTGCACCGTCTGCGATACCGAGGTTCACGCCTGGTCCGGCTATTACGACTTCTTCAACTGGAAGGGCGTGAGGTCCCGGACGCCTGTCTTCGGGCGGAAGCGATAGGGCCCGCTCCATCCGCGTGACAGCCCGCCGATATTACCGGAGCCGCTATCGGCCGGCACCGTTTTCGCGTCATCGCGCACCGTTTGCCCGAACCAAAAAGCCAGTGTATCAAGCCCGCTGATTTCATTTGGTGGGAAGCAGCAGACATGGCCGAAGCGGATCTGGATGGCGTCATTCGGTCGGTGGCGAAGAAGCAGGTCAAGGTGCTGGCGGATGCCGCGAAGAAGCGGCATGGCCGGTTGATGGGGCAGGCGGCCAAGGCGAAGGACAAGGATGCCAAAGCGCGCTTGAAGGACCTCGCCCGGCAGACACTCGAGCTTGCGGCGGCTGCGGCGCGGCGGCTCGAAATCACAGCCGACAACGCGGCCGCTTCCTATATGCGCTCAGTGAAACGTGTGCTTGAAGAGCAGGCGGCGGCCAAGGCCGCCAGTGAACAGGCTGCCAAAAAGAAGGCCGCCAAAGCCGCCAAAGGCAAGTCCGCCAGGAAGGCCCAGAAGAAAAAGAGCTGACGTGCCCGTTGGCCGAGCCCCAGATGCCCATGTCCGTCACTGTTGACCCCATCACGCGTTCCGTCGTCCAGCACCGGCTGAGCTCGATTGTCGCCGAGATGGGCGAGGCGATGCTGCGCACCTCCTATTCGCAGATCCTCAATTCCAGCCGCGATTTCTCGCTGGCAATCTGCGACGTCAAGAGCCGGCTGATCGCGCAGGCCGATCATATCCCGGTCCATGTCGGCGCGCTGCCTTGGGCGACGCGCGCCGTGGAGGAGCGCTTCAAGGACGTTGCGCCGGGCGATGTCATCCTGATGAACGATCCCTATCACGGCGGCAGCCATCTGCCTGACGTGACCGCCTTCGTGCCGGTGTTCGACGGCAAGCGACGGCTGTTCTGGACCATCGTGCGCGCCCATCAGAGCGACATCGGCGGCGCCACGCATGGCGCTTACAACCCGGACGCTATCGAGATCTGGCAGGAAGGCATCCGCATTCCGCCGATCAAGCTCTATGAGAAGGGCAAGCTGCGCGACGACATCCTCGACATGATCGCGCTCAACGTCCGCAACCCCCATGATTTCCGCGGCGACCTCGCCGCCATGATCGGCGCGGCCCATCTCGGCGAGCGGCGCATGCAAAAGCTGTTTCGTGAGATGACGGGGCCAGTCGTGGAAGCCGCGGTCGAGGCCGTGCTCGACGCCGCCGAAGCGCAGGCGCGCGCGGTGGTCAAGACCTGGAAGGATGGCGTCTTCCATGGTGAGGCCTTCCTCGATGACGACGGCCGCGGCAACAATGACATCCGCATCGCGGCCAAGGTCACCAAGCGCGGCAGCGATATCGAAGTCGATCTTTCCGAATCCGATCCGCAGGTGACGAGCTTCGTCAATTCCTCGCATGCCAACATGCATGCGGCGGTGGTGATGGCCTTCGCCTATCTGATTGATCCCGAAACGCCGAAGAACTCCGGCGCCATACGGCCGCTGAAGGTGGTGGCGAAGCAGGGCACCATCGTCTGGGCCGATCCGGGCAGGCCGGTCACGCTCTGCACCAACCATCCCTCCAACGAGATCGTCGAGGCTATCATCAAGGCCCTTTCGACATCCTGCCCCGATCGCGTCATGGCCGGGTGGGGCCGGCGCTTCCGCATCGCGGTGAAGGGCGAGAATCCGAAGACCGGCCGCGGCTTCATCTGGCACATGTTCCATGCGCGGCCGGGTGGCGGGGCCTCGCCCGCCGGCGACGGCTGGTCATCGATCGGCGAGTGGAACGCGGTGGGCGGCTTGAAATTCGGCAGCATCGAAGTCGCGGAAGCGCGCTTTCCACTGCATTTTCGCAAGCATGAATTCCTGCCGGACTCCGGCGGCGACGGACAATTCCGCGGCGGGCTTGGCGTCGCCCTCGATCTCGTGGTCGAGACCGAGAAGATGGCGCTCGGCAATACCGCGGGCGAGGGTGTCAGATACGGCTCGGCCGGCATGCTCGGCGGCAAAGACTCCACGCCGCATCGATATCGTCTGCTGTCAGAGGGGCGGCCGCCGCGCGAGTTGCGCACCAAGGAGACCGGCATCGAAATTCGCCCGGGCGATTGCCTTGAAGTTCGCTCCGCGGGCGGCGGAGGCTTTGGTCCGCCCGAAAAACGCTCGCAAGCCGCGCGCGAGCGCGACCGGCTCCAGGGCCTCGTCACCGATGCGAAGGCGAAATAGGCGATGCTGACGATCGGAGTAGATGTCGGCGGCACCTTCACCGACCTCGTCGCCATCGACGAGCGCGGCCGCACCATATTCGCGAAAGCACTGTCGACGCCTCAGGATCAATCGATCGGCGTGATGGCCGGGCTCGATGAACTCGCGCACAGGCTCAATCTCTCTCGTAGCGAGATGCTGGCGCAGGCGCAGCGACTGGTGCATGGCACCACGGTTGCGACCAATGCGCTGCTCGAACGCAAGGGCGCCAAGCTCGCGTTGCTCACGACCGAAGGCCACCGCGACGTCCTGGAGATGCGCGAGGGGTTGAAGGGCAACCGCTACGATTTGCGCTCGCCACCGCCGGAACCTTTGGTTCCAAGAGAACTACGCTTCGGCGTGCGCGAGCGGCTGAAGCCCGACGGCGAGGTGTCGACGCCGCTCGACGACGCCTCGCTCGGCAAGGCCATTGCCGCGATCAAGGAGGCCGGCGCGACCTCGGTCGCGATCTGCTTCCTGCATGCCTATCGCAACCCCGTCCACGAGATCGCGGCCAGCGAGCGCCTTGCGCGCGAGCTGCCCGGCGTCAGCATCTCGCGCTCCAGCGACGTTCTGCCGCAGATCAAGGAATATGAGCGCGTCTCGACCACGGTCGTGAATGCCTATGTCCGCCCGATCGTCCGGCATTATCTCGAGCAACTCGAGAAGCGTCTTCACGAGGCCGGCTTCAAGGGCTCGCTCTTCATCATCCTCTCCCATGGCGGCATGGCACCCGTAGAGGAGGCCGCGCGGCTCGCGGCGGCGACCGTGCTGTCGGGACCGGCCGGCGGCATGTCCGGCTGCCGGCGCAGCGCCTCCATGCTGGGGATTCCCGATCTCGTCGCCTTCGACATGGGCGGCACCTCGACCGACATTTCGCTGATCACCGGCGGCAGCGTGACCTTGTCGGCCGATGGCGTGCTTGCCGGCGAACGCATTGCGCTGCGCAGCCTCGACATTTCCTCGATCGCGGCCGGCGGCGGCTCGATCGCTTCGGTCGATTCCGGCGGCATCTTCCACGTCGGCCCGCACAGCGCAGGCGCGGTGCCGGGTCCGGCTTGCTACGGCCAGGGCGGCGCCGCAGCGACCGTGACCGATGCCAATGTCGTGCTCGGTTATCTCGATCCGGCGGCTTTCATGGGGGGAAAAAGGCCGCTCGACACCAAGGCGGCGGAGGTCGCGATCGATGCGCTTGCGGCTACGCTGAAGATCACGCGCGAGGCGGCCGCCGCCGGCATCTTCCGCCTGGTGAACTTGAGGATGGCAGACGGCATCCGGTTGATGACGTTGCGTCGCGGGGTCGATCCCCGCCGCTTTGCCTTGTTGAGCTTCGGCGGCGCGGCGGGCCTGCACGCGGTCGAACTCGCGCGCGAATTAGAGTTGTCGCGTATCATCGTGCCGACCACGGCCTCGGTGCTCTCGGCCTGGGGCATGCTGACCTCCGACCTGCGCTATGAGGTGGGCCGCACCCATTTCGAGACGGGGGCGCGATCGACCGCGGCCGAGGTGCGCGACATCTTTACCGAGCTGGAAGCACGTGCGGTGAAGCGGCTGCGCGGCTGGTTCGACGGCGAGATCAGGGTCGAGCGCTCCGCCGAGATGCGCTACGGCGAGCAGATCTTCGAGATCGACGTGCCGCTCGATGGCATCGATCTCGACGCGCCGTCGCTGATCGCCGACATCGAGAACCGCTTCCACGTCAGGCACGAAGAGCTTTACACCTACGCTTCGCGCGATCAGGAGGTTGTGTTCGTCAATGCGCGGGTTGCGGCGATTGGCGCGGTCGCGGCAGGCGGGGCTACGGCACAGGCGGCTCCAGCAGCCACGACGTGCAAACCGAGATCGAGGCGCAAGGCGTTCTTCGGCACCTGGCGCGACTGCGATGTCTACGCGCTCGATGATCTCAGGCCCGGCCACACCATCGAGGGGCCTGCCATTATCGAGGCCGAAACCACGACAGTCGTGATCAATGCGGACGACCACCTCTTGGTCAACGCGCTCGGCTGGCTCGATATCAGCGTTGCCAAAGCCGGCAGCGCAGCGTGAGACGCACAGGAGGACATTGTACATGCATCTCGCTCATGACCCGAACGCGTCCCCGGCTGCGCAGATCAGCTTCGATCAGTTCCTGACCGTTGATATCCGCGTTGGTACCATCGTCGCGGTCGAGCCGTTCCCGGAAGCGCGCAAGCCCGCGTTCAAGCTGACGATCGATTTCGGAGCGGGCATCGGCACCAAGAGGTCGAGCGCCCAGCTCACGCAAAACTACGAGGCGGCGGGCCTGGTGGGGCGCCAGGTCGCCAGCGTGGTCAACTTTCCGCCGCGTCAGATCGGCAAGTTCATGTCGGAAGTGCTGACGCTGGGATTTCCGGACGAGGCCGGCAATGTCGTGCTGTTCTCGCCGGACAACAAAGTGCCCAACGGCGCACGACTTTTCTGATTCAATGCTTTCAGTTCCCGACGGAGCTGAGGCCGTTCGGCGAGGATTGATCGTCAATCGGGCGGCTCAAAGCCAGGCGTTGGGCAGCCCGTCAGAAATGACGTCAGAAACATCTTGCCCAGCACGTGCCAGGTTACCGGCGTGCGCGGTCTGAGCCGACCGATGCGAAACGCCTGCTCATAGGCATCGAGAGAGGGAGCCATGAAGCTCGCGTCAGGTCGCGCCCGAGAGACCCTCGCGGAGAAGCTGAGGAACACGCCCGCGTAGTAGAGACGGGTGAGGGCGCGCACCAGCTTCAGCCGCTCGCGCAGCGCTTCGTCGGGAAGCCGACCGAGGCAAGCCCGCAGCAGCACTTCCTCGAGCTCGCCGCCGCGTGCGAGGTGGTCGGACAGGATCGACACGTCGACGAGCGGGTCGTTGCGGTAGGCCGACTCCCAATCGATCAGCCAGAGGCGTCTCCCGTCGAACAGGACGTTGGCCGGGACCGGATCGTTGTGGCAGGAGACGGAATCGGCAGGGTCCCAGACATAGGCTTTGCGGATTTCGGCGAGGTGTTCGTTGATGGGATCGAGCACGCCGGGTGCAAACAGGCCGGTGCGGCAGACATGGGCCCACAAGCGCGCAACGATATCGGGATAGTGGACGAAATAGGGAAAGACCGGCGTCGTCCGCAGCTTTCGCAGCAGCGCGCCGAGCGCTTCTGCCCGCGCGAGCGGTCCGCCCGGATAGAGACGGAGCGGTTGCTGATCGATGAAATCGATCACCGCTACGCGGTCGGCCTCGTCGAAATAATGCAGGCGCGGGGCAATGCGGGCATCGGCCGCGATGCGCATGGAGATATATTGATGGGGATTGCGCAGCGGGCTTGGCGCGCCTTCCACGCGCAGGAGATACCGGTGGGCGCCGGCGTCGATCCGGAACACCGCTGCCGTGGTCACGCCGTCCGTGAGCGGTATGGCCGCGTCGATCGGAACCGCACCGATGACGCAGCGCAGAGCGCCAAGCGCGGCCTCGCGCCGGTCTTCCGGCAGTGCATCGAAATGACCGTTCCCCATGGCTTCATGCTGATAACGCAGTGCTCAGTGAAGGAAAATGGTGTATCCGCGAGGCAGGTTGCGGTCTCGCGCTGGTCCCGAGCGCCAA
>Ga0134125_10008965_pt1 | contig 11272 bp, 10 predicted proteins | sample KB31751_FD_96464 | JGI IMG/M metagenome (GOLD analysis project Ga0134125, IMG submission 96464) | Terrestrial soil microbial communities with excess Nitrogen fertilizer from Kellogg Biological Station, Michigan, USA - KB3-175-1 | ecosystem: Environmental > Terrestrial > Soil > Unclassified ...
AAATATTACATTTATTATACACCTAAACAAGATAGTACGCTTACTAAAATAGATTCAATTTTGAATGTTAATGATACAACCTATACAGCTAATGTAAACACGCAAAACATTGCTGGTTGTTATGTGATTGTTGCGGTAGATTCGGTTGGAAATCAAAGTCCTTTGGATAATGAAACCTGTACAGACAATTGCCCTGAATATGAGCTACCTAATATTTTTACACCTAATGGCGATAATGTAAATGATTTATATGTTCCGGTAAAAAACAGATATATACAAAGTGTTGATTTTACTTTGTATAACCGCTGGGGTGAAGTAGTGTATGAAAACACAAACCCTGCTTTAGGTTGGGATGGGAAATCGAAACAAATGAAACAACCGGTGCCTTATGGGGTTTATTTTTATACCTGTACAGTTAACGAAAGGCATTTTTACGGAATAAAAGAAATTAAACTGAAAGGTTTTGTTCAGCTTATAAAGTAAGTGCTTAGCTCACCTATAAATTTATATAATAAAAAAATACTGCTTGCTCCACTTGATTGGGGGATGGGGCATGCTGCACGATGTGTGCCTTTAATTAAACAGTTACAGCAACAACAAAATAGTTTGGTAATTGCTTGTACAAAGCAACAACAACAGTTTTTAGAACAGGAGATAAGTGGGGTTGAGTTTGCATCTCTGTTTGGATACAACATGAGTTATGCAAAGGTTTTGCCCTTGTGGGTAAAAATTTTATTTCAACTACCGAAACTTTCTGCTGTTGTAAAACAAGAAAACAAATGGTTGGCAAACTACCTTAAAGAAAATAAAACAGATGTTGTTATAAGTGATAATCGTTTTGGTTTTTATAATGAAAATGTAGAAAGTATATTTATAACACACCAACTAAATGTACAGGCGCCTTTTTTTCAAAATATGATTAATCGAATTAATGGTTCTTTTATTAAAAAATATAATATCTGTTGGGTACCAGATTATGTCGAAGAAGAAAAACGTTTAAGCGGAATTTTATCAGTAGAAAAAAACAGAATGAATGCTGTTTTTATTGGCCCTTTAAGTCGTTTTCAAAAAACAGAATGGCAACAAAAAAAACATGATGTTTTAATTGTATTATCGGGGCCGGAGCCACAAAGAACATTATTAGAAGAAAAACTAGTTTTAGCTTTTGCAAATACAAGTTATAAAATCGCCTTGGTAAGGGGTAGTTTTAATGAACGCGCACAAAAACTGCCATCCAATTTCTATGTTATTAATGTAGCTTCTTCAAAACAATTGCAGGAACTTTTAAGTGTATCAGAAAAAATAATTTGTCGCTCGGGTTACTCTACGCTAATGGATTTAGATACCCTTAACGCAAAAGCTTTACTTATACCGACACCCGGGCAGAGCGAACAAGAGTATTTGGCTAAATATTGGCAAGACAAATTTGCATGTACTTATTTAGAACAAAAAAACATTTCAGAAGAAAGTATAAAGAAATTTATGTTAGCCTAAAATAACTCTTTAGGAATTTTACAAACTGGAATGGCTTCCATTTTATGTTTGTTGGCACGATTTCTACCCAAGTAAATTTCCATTACATGTTTCTCTCTCGCAGAAAAGGTTTTTGCATCTACTTTATTTTCTACAGATGTCATTGCCCACTCAAGTTCATCATAAGAGGCGCCAATTTGGTCTTCGTCGCTACGCTCGTCAGCAAATAAACCGTCGGTAGGCTTTGCTTTTAAAATGCTTTCTACTACATTTAATTCTTTTGCTAAAGCATAAACCTGACTCTTTAATAAATCAGCAATAGGACTAACATCAACACCGCCATCGCCATACTTGGTAAAAAAGCCTACTCCAAAATCTTCTATTTTATTACCTGTACCGGCAACTAACATTTTATGATGCCCTGCAAAAGCATATAGTGTAAGCATGCGCAAACGAGCACGCGTGTTCGCCATGGTTAAAAAATCCTGAATAGAGGTTGGAAAATCATTTTCAATTTTTTCGAAAATACCTGTAAGGTCTACAAGCTCAGAAGTAACATTATAAAAGTTTTTCTTTAACCATTCAATATGTTCGGCTCCTCTATCAAACTCAGCTTTATGTTGCCTGATAGGCATGTTAAGCACAATAACAGGCTTTTTAGTTAAAGCGCATAGTGTAGATGTAAGTGCAGAATCTATACCGCCCGATATACCAATAACAAAACCTTGCGTGAATGATTGATTAGAATACGCATTAAGCCAAGTAACAATATGATTGATAATTTCCTTTTTCCTCATAACTTAAAACCCGGGAAGTAACCCTTTAAAATCTTGTCCCGATATTTTTTGCTTTTGGTCTATTGGGAATTTCTTTTTGTAAAACCATTTACCTGCTTTCAAATAACCATTAATTTCTACTACAGGTTTACCCATAGTTATGTTGGCTAAAGTGCCCAGGTTTAATTCTTTAAAATCACCATGTAAAATAAAAGTGTTTTCAACGCTGGAATTAGCAGCAATTTTTACTTTTTTTACAATGCAAGCCTCACCTAATTTTGAGCCGCCTACCGTAACGGTTGCTTTAGACTTATACACTTTAAAACTTTTGTTATTAGGGTTGTTTATTGTAACATTTATTTCGCCTTCAACACTTTTTAAGTCCATTTTAGTGACCTTAAAATTGTTAATGCTGTTAATGGATATCTGCTTAAACTCTCCTACACAAGATGACAAGAAGGCTATCACGCAAAAAATCAAAATTTTAGTAAAAAACTTCATACTAAACGCAAATATAAATAAAGAAATAAGTCAAATCATTTTTAATTAGTCTTGTTTAGCCGTAAATTTGCTCATTATTTTAAAAACCATGATTACTACAGAACAAGTTATAGACGCATTGAAATATGTTGATGACCCAGATTTGAAAAAGGATTTGGTAACCCTTAATATGATTAAGGATGTGAAAGTTGAAGGTAAAAACGTATCGTTTACGGTTGTACTTACTACACCTGCATGCCCAATGAAAGACATGATACACAATGCTTGTGTAAATGCCATTAAACATTATGTAGATAAGGAAGCAATGGTTGATGTTACTATGACGTCTAACGTTACTCAAGCAAAGCAAAATAAAGATAGCCTTGCGGGGGTGAAAAACATAATTGCCATTGCATCTGGTAAAGGTGGAGTAGGTAAATCTACGGTGGCAAGTAACTTGGCTGTGTCGCTTGCTAAGCAAGGCGCGAAGGTTGGTTTAATTGATGCTGATATATACGGACCATCTATGCCAATTATGTTTGATGTGCTGAATGAAAAACCGGCCATGAAACAAATTGATGGAAAAAACAGAATGATTCCGGTTGAAAGTTATGGCGTAAAAATATTATCTATTGGTTTTTTTGCCGACCCATCGCAAGCTATTATATGGCGTGGACCTATGGCTACCAAAGCCCTTAACCAATTATGTTTTGATGCTTATTGGGGAGATTTGGATTACTTATTTATTGATTTGCCTCCGGGCACGGGCGATATTCCAATGAGTTTAGCGGCCTCTGTTCCACTTACGGGTGCTGTTATTGTTACTACACCCCAACAGGTGGCATTAAGTGATGCTAGAAAAGGAGCTGCTATGTTTAGAAACGAAAACATAAATATTCCATTACTTGGTATTATAGAAAACATGGCTTGGTTTACCCCGGCAGAATTACCAAACAACAAATATTATATTTTTGGAAAAGGTGGTGCTCAACAATTATCGGAAGAGTTTAATATTCCGTTACTTGCACAAATACCGATTATACAAAGCATTTGTGAGTCGGGTGATGCAGGTAGCCCTGCCGCATTACAAAACGATACGTTACAGGCTAATATATTTATGGATGCGGCGAAAAAACTGGCACAAACCATTGCAATGGCTAATGCTAAAGAAATTGCGGTAACAGCCTAATTATTTAACGGCAACTAAAAATTTATTTAACCAACTTTCTTTTAAAGGAATTTCGAAAGCTGTTTTATACTCACTTTCATTTGATAATGTGGTGTTAAAAACAAATGTATTTTCATCTATAACCCCATCTTTTAAAAGCTGAGGTATTTTTGATGAGTGAGTTACAAAAACCCCATTTTCTTTTTTATAAGCAACCGTTAATCTATCTAATAAATTAAGACTGTATTTTTTCTCTGTTTCTTTTATAAACTGAAATTGCTTATCAATACTGCAACCACTGGCGCTATATTGCTCCTCATCTGCCTTTATGATAATGAAGTGGCGGTGTAAAATTTCTGAACTTGCTGTTAAGGCTTTGCCATGCGCATTCCAACCCAATAAAAAATTTTGTACACCGGCTTTTAAGCCATTTTCAGTCTGTTCGTCAAAAGGTTTATTACTTAAATAAACCCATACTCGATTAGTAGTCATATTTTGTAGGCGAATAATGCTTTTTCAAAGGTACAAAATTTTGCGCTACCCCATTTATCCTACTATATTGCCGCCAGTAACTTTTAACAATAGAAACCTTTAACGGGAAGCTACATTGTCGAACACCAAACCACACCTATGAAAAAACTAATCTTTGCTTTATCTATTATATCTGCATCTATGCAAGCACAATATAAACATACTTGTGCCGAAACTAAAATAAAAAGCCATGCCAATAATGCTAAAACAGCCTCTATGCTGGCTTCATCTTACTTGATAAATTTAGAAAATCAATATGATTTAAAATTTTATCACCTTGATTTAAACTTGAGCAATGTTAGTAAGGTTGTTAGTGGTAATGTTCGTACGTTGGCTACTGTAAAATCGGCGTCGCTAGATAGTTTTGCTTTCGAACTTTACAGTACGTACACTATTGATTCGGTTAAATTAAATGGAGTTAATGCAACTGCTAGTCGCCATGGAGATGAAACTCGTGTACCTTTTTCTGCACCTGCAACACAAGGCTCTTTAATTGACGCAACAGTTTATTATCACGGTACCGCACCTACTATTAATGGTCCGCAAGCCGGAGATGGCTATAATAATGGCACATCGCCAACATGGGGTAACAAATCAGGATACACGCTTAGCGAATGTTATCATGCGTATGAATGGTTTCCGAGTAAACAACAATTGCGCGATAAAATAGATTCTAGCTGGGTTTTTGTTACAACCGATTCAGCTAACAAAGTTGGTTCTAATGGCGTTCTTACAAAGGTAGTAACTATAGGCAACAAAAAACGTTTTGAATGGAAAAACAAGCATCCAATAGATTATTATTTAATATCGGTTGCTTTGGCACAATATATAGATTATAGTATTTATGCACACCCACAAGGGTACTCAGATTCTATTTTAATTCAAAACTACGTTTATAATAATCCAGCAACACTTCCTTATATCAAAGGGATACTCGATTCAACTAAAAACCTGGTAGAATTGCTTAGTAATTTATATGGCTTGTATCCTTGGGCCGATCAAAAATACGGGCATTGCGAAACTGTGTTGGGTGGTGGCATGGAACATCAAACAATGACAACTATTGGAGGGTTTGATTTTGGTACGGTGGCACATGAGTTAGGCCACCAATGGTTTGGTGATAAAGTAACCTGTGGCACTTGGCACGATATTTTTGTGAATGAAGGCTTTGCTACTTATACGCAATACTTGGCATACCAATATTTAGAACCCGGACAGGAAACACAATATATGTTAGATGAACACAATAATGTAATGAGCCAATCCAACGGTAGTGTTTATAATCCTGATACCACCAATGAAAACAGGGTTTTTGATTCTCGTTTAAGCTATGACAAAGGCTCAGCTATAATACACACTTTACGTTTTGTAATTAATGATGATACGATGTTTTTTCATTCATTAAGAAATTATTTACAGCAATTTAATCACTCAACAGCTACTATTGCCGATTTTCAAACATCGGTAGAAAATACCACTGGGTTAAATTTAACTCAGTTTTTTAACCAGTGGGTTTATGGCGAAGGTTATCCAACTTTTAATGTGCATTGGAACCAACAAGGCAGTAATTTTATTATGCGCAGTATCCAAACTGTAAGTGACGCCTCTGTTACACCTTTATTTATTACACCTATTCAGTATACATTACAGCGAAGCATTGGAGATACCACCATACGTGTAATGCACCAAACAGATACTGCTTGGTATAATTTTAATGTTGCAGGAACTGTTACAAATATCATTGTTGATTCGGCAAATTGGGTTATAAACAAAGCAGTTGGACCAACACACGATGGCACACTTACCGGAATTAATAATTATAACAATATAGAAGAAGAAACAAGCGTATATCCAAATCCGGCTAACACATTCATCACAGTAAAAAGCGAAGGTAATTTTACCTTTACTTTATATGATGTTACGGGCAAGTTGATTTTAACAAAAAAATGCAATACAGCCGAAAGCTTAGATGTATCAAAATATACTAGTGGTATGTATTTCTATCAAATCAATTTGCAAACGGCTTCAATCATAAAAACAGGCAAGTTGGTTATTCGTTAATTGCAAGAAATTGCTTATTATTGTTTACAGTTAAGCAATGAATAAGTTAAACGAGGCAGCTATATTTTTATTTCTCATTTTTGTTGCGTTTTCATTTTCGGCAGATGATGAATTGAAAACGCTGTTCACAATAAAATCAACATCCGATTTTTTTACAACGGATAATTTAGGCAACACTTATCTTATTAAAGGCGAAGAAATAAAAAAGTATAGCCAAACAGGTGATTTAGTTAAAATATTCAGCAATAAAACAACCGGGAAAATAACTTCTTTAGATGCTACCAACCCCTTAAGAATACTGGTGTTTTATAAGGATTTTGCCACTATACTTATTATAGATGATTTATTGAGTCAGAATGGAGACCCAATGAATTTACTTGATTATAGTTTAGAACAAAGTGACGCTATTTGCACGTCTTTTAATAATGGAATCTGGTTCTTTAACAGAGAAAACATGGAACTTATACGTTTAGACGAGAGTTTTAAACCGGTTGTCAATTCAGGGAATTTAAATCGTTTATTGGGAGCTGATTTTAAACCAAACTTTATGCTTGAACATAACGGTTATTTATACTTAAACAACCCAGCAGAAGGCGTTTATGTATTTGATATTTATGGCACATATTTTAAAACTATTTCTATTAAAAATCTTCAACGTTTTCAGGTAAAGGATAATGTTATGTTTTATTACACCGGGGGAGTGTTAAAATCATACAACATAAAAGATTTAACCCAAAAAGAACTTCCGTTTAAAAACGTTACCGATGTACGAATAGAAAAGGAAAATTACTTTCTGTATTACCCCGATTCTGTTGTGGTAAAAACTAATAACTAAAAGCACTTTTTGCTACCTTTGCAACATGCTTGTAAAACCTTATTGCAACAGCCTTACTGAGTATAGTCGTTTTTTAACCCGCGAGGTTAAAATAGGTGTATTAGGCATTGGGGGCAACAACCCTATACGCTTGCAATCTATGACAACTACTGATACAATGGATACAGAAGCTACTGTAGCCCAAAGCATTCGTATGATTGAAGCCGGTTGCGAATTAGTGCGCATTACTGCGCCAAGCATAAATGAGGCCAAAAACCTAGAAGAGATAAAAAAACAACTGGTTGCAAAAGGATACCATACTCCCATTTGTGCCGATATACATTTTACACCTAATGCTGCTGAATTTGCTGCTCGTGTTATTGAAAAAGTAAGAGTAAACCCTGGCAACTATGCCGATAAGAAAAAATTTGAAGAAATTGATTATACAGATAATGCTTACGAAGCTGAACTGGAGCGTATTCGTAAACGCTTTACACCACTTGTAAAAATTTGTAAAGAATATGGTACAGCCATTCGCATTGGCACTAACCATGGCTCGTTAAGCGATCGTATTTTATCGCGTTATGGCGATACGCCACTTGGTATGGTAGAAAGTGCTCTGGAGTTTTTACGCATTTGCGAAGACAATAACTACTACGATATTGTTTTAAGTATGAAAGCCAGTAACACGCAAGTAATGGTTGAGGCGTATCGTTTGTTGGTTCAAAAAATGATTGAAACAAACCGTAACTATCCTTTGCATTTAGGTGTTACTGAAGCCGGTGATGGAGAAGATGGACGTATAAAATCTGCCGCTGGCATTGGCACTTTATTGGAAGATGGTTTGGGAGATACTATTCGTGTATCGCTTACTGAAGAGCCTGAGTTTGAGATTCCTGTTGCTAAATCTCTTGCAGACAGATACCAAAAAATAAAAAACGTAAACCTTATTCCTCAGGATTGGAACTTGCCCTATAATCCATATGAACACGAACGCAGACGTACAAATGCAGTTATAAATATTGGCGCTAAAAATGTTCCACGCGTTATTGCCGATTTTAGTGCTAAAGAAAAAATTACTGCGGCTAGTTTATTTGCCTGCGGATATAATTATTCTGTTCCCTTAGATAAATGGAATTTAACCGAACAAGCTGCCGATTTTGTTTTTGCAGGCAGCAATGTGGTTGATTTTGAGTTACCGGGAACACTAGGTGTTATTTACAATTCGGATACTTGGGCAAGCAATGCAAATCAAAAACAATGTTACCCTTTGTTTTGTGCTGATGAGTTTTTTAAAGCAGAAAAAAAATCGGACATATTAAATTTTGTTGCCTTTGATAAAGACACTTTGCTGAAAGTATCGGATGCAGAGTTTACTATTCTGAATAAAAATGCGGTTCTAGTTTTAGATAGTTTTAAAGAATTGGCTATGCCTGAATTACGAAGTATGATAGTTTATGTGCAGGAAAAAAACTGCAACATACCCGTTATTATAAAACGAAATTTTAAAGACATATCTGAGCAAGATTTTCAACTTTTCTCATCAACCGATATAGGCGCTTTATTAATTGATGGCATGGGAGATGGAGTTTGGATTAAACAACAAAATTGCACATCGCCACAAATTTGTAATTCAACTGCTTTTGGCATTTTACAAGCCGCACGCACACGTATTTCTAAAACCGAATATATTTCGTGCCCAAGTTGTGGGCGTACGCTGTTTGATTTACAGGAAACAACTTCGAAAATACGTACCGTTACTGACCATTTAAAAGGCATTAAAATTGGTATTATGGGTTGCATAGTTAATGGCCCCGGAGAGATGGCAGACGCCGATTATGGATATGTTGGTACGGGTGTAGGTAAAATATCCTTATACAAAGGGAAAGAGGTAATTAAGAAGAATGTAGCCTCTGAAAATGCCGTGCAAGAACTGATAAGTCTTATCAAAGAAGGCGGAGATTGGGTAGAACGTTCGTAAAGCGGTTTGTTTTTCTAAAAATAAAACCCTCTGTTTAAGTTAATAAATTGATTTATAGACATTTAAAATTTTCAAATAATTTTTGAAAACATAAATTTTTTTATTGCTTTGCAGCAAAATTAGAATGAGCTGTGTTTTCCCTTTAATTTTGTATTGAGAAAGAGTATTTATTTAGTAAAATTATAGAATATGTATTGGACACTTGAATTAGCATCGTGGCTTGAAGATGCACCTTGGCCGGCTACAAAAGACGAATTAATTGACTTTGCTATGCGCTCGGGTGCGCCTATGGAAGTTATTGAAAATCTTCAGGAAATTGAAGACGAGGGTGAGTCATACGAGACTATCGAAGAAATTTGGCCAGATTACCCTTCAAAGGATGACTTCTTCTTTAATGAGGATGAGTTTTAAGTAATTAATTTGTCGGAGTAAAATTTAGAAAGGGAGCCACGCTCCCTTTTTTATTTGGCTGAAGCTCTTTGTAATCTGTCGTTTATGGCTCTTCCCAAAAAATTATCCGGAAATTTTTCGGCAATAATTACTTCAACTTTACTTGCATCTAAGTCTCTAATAGCGGCAAATAAATTATGTGCAGCTTCTTTTAAATCTTTAGTGGGAGATAATATTTTTGAATGATTTTCTTCTGTGCCGTAATCTTTATAAAAAGAAATAACCCCAATTTTTTTAGATGGATTGTTTTTGATAAAATCAGCAACATCACCTATAAATAAGGGTTTTGTTGGGGCATAATGGCTCTTTAACATGCCTGGTGCTGTAGGGTTTGATGATTGGTTTACCTGCACATTAACCTTGCCAACAATATGCTCTATATCTTCAACAGCTAAACCACCCAAACGATAAACAGTGACACAATTATTTTCAAAACCAACGATGGTTGATTCTATGCCCACATCGCAAGTGCCACCATCTAAAATATAATCTATCTTGTTTTGCAACTGCGTGGCAACATGCGCAGATGTGGTTGGACTAACATAGCCAAAAGGGTTAGCACTGGGTGCTGCTAATGGAAAATCAAGGCTTTCAAGCAACTGCAAGGTAAGTTTATGATTGGGAATGCGAACAGCAACCTGTGGCAAACCAGAAGTAACTAAATCAGGAATGATGTTTTTTTTAGGAAGGAGGAGCGTAAGTGGTCCGGGCCAAAAAGCATTGGCTAATCGTTGTGCCCACTCAGGAAAATCATCAACCCATAATTTAATTTTTTCGATGGAATTTGTGTGGATTATAAGGGGGTCGAAATGAGGTCGGTTTTTAGCTTCAAAAATTTTAAGAACTGCATTTTTGTCTAAACCATTTGCTGCCAAACCATAAACCGTTTCGGTAGGAATAGCAACCAAACCTCCTTGTTGTAAGATTTGTTTGGCTTTCTCAATATCTATACCGATTTTCGACATGTAAATTTTAGCAATGATTTGTTTTCCGAATGCAAAGATAAACCTTGGTTTGAATATTGTAGAAAAACGTTCTGACGGATTTCATAATATTGAAACAGTTTTTTATCCTATAAACTGGTGCGATGCACTTGAAGTAATTGAAAACAAAGAGTTTCAAAAAGGAGATGAAAAAATAAATTTATCTCTGTCGGGTATAGTAGTGGAAGGAAATACACAAGATAATTTAATTAGTAAAGCGTATAAGTTATTAGATGCTGCTTATAATTTACCCCCTGTAAAAACGCACTTACATAAGGTTATACCTATGGGTGCAGGATTGGGTGGAGGATCTAGCGATGCGGCTTTTTTTATTAAATTATTGAATGATAAATTTTCGTTAAGCCTACCTGTTACTGAGCAAATGAATTTTGCAAAGCAATTGGGTAGCGACTGTGCTTTTTTTATTGAAAACAAACCCGTGTATGCTAGTGGTAAAGGAGATATTTTTTCTGAAGTCAAAATTGATTTAAGTCAGTATTGCATTGTAGTTGTTTATCCGGCAGTACACAGCAACACAGCTTTGGCTTATAAAGG